>Ga0114979_10003241_pt1 | contig 10959 bp, 8 predicted proteins | sample S_140625_EF_Meta_FD_87315 | JGI IMG/M metagenome (GOLD analysis project Ga0114979, IMG submission 87315) | Freshwater microbial communities from Lake Simoncouche, Canada to study carbon cycling - S_140625_EF_MetaG | ecosystem: Environmental > Aquatic > Freshwater > Lake | place: Lake... | reverse complement strand
GATCCCCCCAGACAAGCCCAGCAACACACCTGGAAAACCATGTTTCCCAACATAGTCGCGCACGCCCAACACCAAGGCATGCCACGAGTCAGCTTCAAGCGAACCGTCTTGGGCGACTTCGCCTGTCAGAACAAGCTTGCCCAACCCTTGGCCTGCGGTGGATGGCATCACCGTCACGCCAAACGCAGCCACTTCAAAGCTGGGCGCACGCGCGGCCAAAGCGCCATTGGCATTGAGCGCAAATGAGCGCCCCTCAAACACCACCTCGTCTTGACCGCCCACCAAATGGGCATACACCAAAGGCAACCCCGTGGCTTGCACACGAGCCCGCATCGCTTGCTCGCGCTCGTCACCTTTGCCCACATGAAAGGGCGAGGCGTTGATCACCGCCAACAAGTCAGCCCCGGCCGCTTTGGCCTCCAACGCCGGCGCATCAAACCAAGCGTCCTCGCAAATCAGCAAGCCGACTTTCATGCCCGCCAACTCAAACACGCACGCCTGATCACCCGCCACAAAATAACGCCGCTCATCAAACACTTGGTAATTGGGCAACTCGCGCTTGGCATAAGCAGCCACCACCTGGCCCTCGCACACCACGCTGGCCATGTTGAAGCGGCGCTGCACCGACACCGATCGGGTGCGCTCATCGCCGCCGGAAGGATGGCCCACCACCACATGCAAACCTTTTAACCCGCCAAGTGCAGCGGACACCTGTTTCAAGGCATCATCACAGGCTTGAATAAACGATGGGCGCAAAAACAAATCTTCAGCCGCGTAGCCGCACAGTGAGAGCTCAGGCGTGAGCACCAAACGTGCGCCGTCTTGATAGGCCGCCTTGGCACAGTCGATAATTTTTTGGGCGTTGCCCGCCATGTCGCCCACCACGAAATTCAACTGAGCAACACATATTTTGAGAGTCATGGCAGCAGGCGCATTGTCCAAAGTAAAACAGGTCTAACAAGAAAATGGATTATGTCATTCGCATCCACGACAGCCCGCTGGATATCCCTGCTGCCGCGTGGGACAGCTTGCTGACCCAGCAAGACGCGCCCTCGCCTTTCATGCGGCACGCCTACTTGGCGGCCCTGCACACCAGCGCCAGCGCGCTACCCACCACCGGCTGGACACCGCAATTTGTCACCCTCTGGCAGGGCCCTACCTTGGTCGCTGCGAGCGCGATGTACATCAAAGCCCACTCTTACGGGGAGTATGTGTTTGACTGGGCCTGGGCCAACGCCTATGCCAACCATGGCCTGAGTTACTTTCCCAAAGCCACGTGTGCTGTGCCTTTCACCCCCGTGCCCGGCTCACGCTTGCTGGCCGTGAACGCTGCGGCAAGACAGGCCCTGCTTGAGGCCATGCTAGAGGTCGCGCGGCAGCACCAACTCTCATCCTTGCACTTGCTCTTCACCAGCCCCGACGACCGGGCCGCTTGCCAGGCCTTGGACTTGATGCAGCGCCAAACCGTGCAGTTCCATTGGCACAACACCAACCCACTGGGTGCGCGCTTTGACAGCTTTGACGCATTTTTAGCCAGCCTGGCCCAGGAAAAACGCAAAAAAATCAAACAAGAACGCCGCCGCGTGGCCGAGTCAAGCGTGACATTTCGCACCTCGGTGGGACGAGACATTGGTAGCGAAGACTGGGATTTTTTCTACCAATGCTACGAACGCACCTACCTCGAACACGGCAATGCGCCCTACCTCAGCCGTGCTTTCTTCACCCAGATGCAACACGACATGCCCGAAAACTGGGCATTGTTTGTGGCCGAGCGCCAAGGCCGCCCGATCGCCAGCAGCCTGGTGGCAGTGCAAGACCTAGGCACCCCCAATGCCGTGGCCTATGGCCGCTATTGGGGCGCGTTGGAGCGCGTCGACTGCCTGCACTTTGAGGCCTGCTACTACCAACCACTCAACTGGTGCATTGCCAACAATGTGGCGCGCTTTGAAGGTGGCGCCCAGGGTGAACACAAAATGGCCCGAGCCCTCATGCCCGTGGCCACCTACAGCGCCCATTGGCTGGCTCACCCCGCCTTTGCCGATGCAGTAGAGCGCTTTCTTGAACGTGAGTCAGCAGGGGTAGGCAACTACCTGGAACACCTCGCCGAGCGCAGTCCGTTCAAGCGCCAAGAGCCGCAATAAAAAAGCCCGCTGGGGGGCAGCGGGCTTGGGATGTGGGCTCGCCAAATTAAGGCTTGTAGTTGGCGACGCCGTCCAAGATTTCTTTGTGGGCCGACTCAATGCCTTCCCAACCCTTGACCTTGACCCACTTGCCTTTTTCAAGGTCCTTGTAGTGTTCAAAAAAGTGGGCAATTTGCTGCAACTGCAACTCATGGATGTCGGCCAAAGATTTGATGTTGCTGTAACGGGCCAAAATTTTCTCAGTTGGCACTGCCAACACTTTGCCGTCCAAGCCGCCTTCGTCCTCCATCATCAAAATGCCCAATGCGCGACATGGCACCACCACGCCAGGCGGCAAGGGGAAAGGCGTGATCACCAACACATCCACAGGGTCACCGTCGCCAGCAATGGTTTTGGGCACATAGCCGTAGTTGGTGGGGTAATGCATGGCTGTGCCCATGAAGCGGTCCACGAACAGAGCGCCAGACTCTTTGTCAACTTCGTACTTCACGGGATCCGAGTTCATCGGAATTTCGATGATCACGTTGAAGGCTTCAGGAACTTTGCTACCGGGGGTGACTTGATTCAAGGACATGGTGTCTAGTGATAAAAGTTAAAAAAGAAACTCAGAGGATTAGCCCTGATTTTACTTTCATGGGGCTTGCGTCTGGGCCTGGCCTTTGAAACTCTTATTCATGCGTGCTTTTGCCTGTTTCGTCCATCAGTCCTAAGAAAACACGCAAAAAATACACCGCCATCACCAAAATCAAGACAATCACAGCCACGCTCATCAGACCGTAGTCGGTAGAAAAAAGGTCAATCCAAGCTTTCATGGGAATACTCCAATCCGTTGCAGTGACTCGACTTTGCGCCTGGCGAGGACTTGCGGCACTGATCTACATCAAGGATGAGGGGATTGGCCAGTGAGGCAAAATCAGTCCCCTATGTCTGAACGCGTGATTCCCCTTGTTGACCAACGGCTGCTGGCCCTTCCCGCCGCACTGCCAGCCCATGCCATCGCGGCCACAGGCTTGCTCAGCGACAGGTTAGGTCGTCCATTGCACGACTTGCGCATCAGCGTGACAGACCGTTGCAACTTTCGCTGCAACTACTGCATGCCCAAAGAGGTGTTTAACAAAGACTACACCTACTTGCCTCACGGCGACTTGCTCAACTTTGAAGAAATCACCCGCCTCGCCAAAGTGTTTGTGGCCCATGGCGTGCGCAAAATTCGCCTCACGGGCGGCGAGCCGCTGCTGCGCAAAAACTTGGAAATCTTGGTCGACCAACTGGCCAACATCCAAACGCCCGACGGCACGCCGCTGGACCTCACCCTCACCACCAACGGCTCGCTGCTGGCGCGCAAAGCCCAGAGGCTCAAAGACGCGGGCTTGAACCGCGTGACAGTCAGCCTAGATGGCTTGGACGACGCGGTGTTTCGCGCCATGAACGATGTGGACTTCCCCGTGGCCGATGTGCTGGAAGGCATTGCCGCCGCCCAAGATGCGGGTTTGGGGCTCGATGCCCAGGGGCACTTCACGGGCCTCAAAGTCAATATGGTGGTCAAGCGCCGTACCAACGTCGATCAAATTTTGCCCATGGCTCGCCACTTCCGGGGCAGCGGCATCACGTTGCGCTTCATTGAATACATGGATGTGGGCGCGACCAACGGCTGGTGCATGGACGATGTGCTGCCCTCGGCGGACGTGATTGCGCGCATTCAACAGGCCTATCCCTTGGTGGCCCTGGACGCCAGCGCCCCTGGCGAAACCGCCCAACGCTGGGGCTATGCCAACGATGCAGGTGTGTTTGACCCTGCTTTGGGCGAAGTCGGCGTCATCAGCAGCGTGACCCAAGCGTTTTGCCGCGACTGCAACCGCGCCCGCCTCTCTACCGAAGGCAAGCTCTATCTGTGCTTGTTTGCCACCCAAGGCTATGACTTGCGCAGCCTGCTGCGCGATGGCCAGGTCAATGATGCAGACTTGGCCTCAGCGATAGGCCACATCTGGCAAGGCCGTGATGACCGTTATTCAGAACTCCGCGCCACCATGCCTGCGGATGCCGCCGCCGACTCGTCACCCTCGGCACGACGCGTTGAGATGAGCTACATCGGCGGCTAATCCGCAACACACCCACATCACACCCACATCGTCACAAAGCCCACATGACACACAGCATTGACCCACAAGACATCACGGGCCTCATCTTGGCGGGCGGGCGAGGCAGCCGCATGGGCGGGGTGGACAAGGGGCTGCAAAACTTCAACGGCATGCCACTCGCCTTGCACACCCTCATGCGTTTGGGGCCTCAGGTGCAAACCGTGATGGTCAACGCCAACCGTAACCTCTCGGCCTACGAGTCGTTTGGCACCTCCGTTTGGCCCGATGCCTCAGCCGACTTTGCCGGGCCCTTGTCTGGTTTCCTCGTGGGCTTAGAACGTGCTGAAACCCCCTACCTGCTCACCGTGCCGTGCGACACCCCCCGCTTACCACTTGACTTGGCCGAGCGGTTGGCGACGGCCTTGGTGCGCGACAACGCCGACATCGCCATGGCCGCCGCCCCCGAAATCGATGAACACGGCCAGAGGCAAATTCGGACTCAGCCTGTGTTTTGTTTGATCAAGATCGAGTTGTCTGAAAGCCTGGTCAAGTTCACCCACGCTGGTGGGCGCAAGATCGATGCGTGGACCGCGCAACACGCCACCGTGGTGGTGCCCTTTGATGCGCCTGGCGACGACGCGCTGGCGTTTGCCAACGTCAACACCTTGAACGAGCTTCAAGCCCTGGAAAACGCCGCGCCATGAAAAGCCTTGACGCCATCGCCGCCGCCTTGCAAGGCTATGACCCACAAGCGCTGAGCGTGAGCCAAGTCAACGAATTCTTGGCCGCGTTGGTGCAGCCCGTGTCTGCGGACGCCTCTCAAGACGTGTTTTTGTTTGACGCCTTGGGGCGCGTGCTGGCGCAAGACGTCTTCTCGCCCATCAACGTGCCCGCGCACAACAACTCGGCCATGGACGGCTTTGCCTTCGATGGCACGCAGTTGCAAGCCGACCAAGCCCTCAGCCTGCGCGTGGTGGGCACGGCGCTGGCCGGCAAAGCCTGGCCTGACAAGGTCAATGCGGGCGAATGCCTCAAGATCATGACGGGGGCCATCCTGCCCGATGGGCTAGACACGGTGGTGCCGCAAGAGCTCTGCCAAGTGGTCAGCGCCCACGATGTGACCACCGTCACCCTCCCGCCTAACCTCTTGCAAGCCGGCGACAACCGCCGCTTGATGGGCGAAGACCTGATGCAAGGCCAAGCAGCCTTAAAAGCCGGCCAGCACCTCACGCCCGCTGCACTGGGCTTGGTCGCTAGCTTGGGATTGCCCGATGTACGTGTGCACCGCCGCTTGCGCGTGGCTTATTTCTCGACCGGCGACGAAGTGCTCAGCTTGGGCGAAGCCCCCCGCGAAGGTGCGGTGTACGACAGCAACCGCTTCACCGTGTTTGGCCTGCTCACGCGCCTGGGCTGCGAAGTCATTGACATGGGCGTGGTCCGTGACGACCCCGCCCGCTTAGAAGCTGCCTTTACCCAAGCCGCCCGAGAGGCCGACGCCATCATCTCCAGCGGTGGCGTGAGTGTGGGCGAAGCCGACTTCACCAAAGCCATGATGAAAAAACTAGGCGATGTGGCTTTTTGGAAGATTGCCATGCGCCCAGGCCGCCCCATGGCGGTGGGCCGCATTGGCCAATCGGTGTTGTTTGGCTTGCCAGGCAACCCCGTGGCCGTGATGGTGACCTTTCTTGCGTTTGTGCGCCCTGCCCTGCTGCGCATGATGGGCAGCAGCGCGCAACCGACACCCATGTTGCGCGCCAAAGCTTTAGAGCCGCTGCGCAAGAAAGCAGGCCGCACCGAATACCAACGTGGCTTTGTGAGTCGCGCGGCTGACGCAACACTGCAAGTGCGCACCACGGGCAACCAAGGCTCAGGCGTGTTGAGCTCGATGGTGCAAGCCAACGGCCTGATCGTGCTGCATCATGCCCAAGGCCATGTGGCCGTGGGCGACGAAGTGGATGTCATGATGTTTGAGGGCGCGATTTAAGCGTCAAGACTAAGCGCCTACATCCGCATCTTCATGGCGGATCGTGATGGCCCCAGGCACTGACTTACGCGCCAACAAGGTGTACATGGTGGGCACCACAAAGATGGTGAGCAAAGTGCCCAAGCTCATGCCCCCCACAATCACCCAGCCAATTTGCTTGCGGCTTTCAGCGCCCGCGCCAGTGGCCAAAGCCAAGGGAATCGCGCCCAGCACCATGGCCCCCGTGGTCATCAAAATTGGGCGCAAGCGCAAGGTGGCCGACTTCGTGACCGCCTCAAATAACTCCATGCCCTCTTCACGCAACTGATTGGCGAACTCCACAATCAAAATGCCGTGTTTGGTGATCAGCCCCACCAAGGTGATCAAGCCAATTTGGCTGAACACGTTTAGAGTGCCGCCACTGAACTGCAGGGCCAGCAATGCTCCCACCATAGACAGCGGCACCGACAGCATGATGACCAGCGGGTCAACAAAACTTTCAAACTGTGCGGCCAGCACCAAGAAGATAAACAACAGCGCCAGCACAAACACAATCACCAACGAGCCCGCTGATTTAACGAATTCACGCGAAGTACCGTTCAGATCGGTGGAGTAGCCAGGCTTGAGCACCTTTTGCGCCGTCTCGTTCATGAAGGTGATGGCCTCGCCCAGCGAATACGTGGGAGCCAAGTTGGCGCTGATTGAAGCACTGCGGCGTTGGCTAAAGTGGTTGAGTTCGCGCGGCACCACCACCTCTTTGGTTTTGACCAAGGCAGACAAAGGGATCATGACATCGCCTTTACCGCGGACAAATACCCGGTCAATATCATCAGGGGTATCACGCCCTGTGGGAGCGGTTTGCACGATCACGTCGTACTGGTCACCTTCGCGCTTGTAGCGGGTCACTTGGCGGCCCCCCATCATGGTTTCCACCGCGCGGGCAATTTGGTCCACGGGCACGCCCATGTCGGCGGCACGCTCGCGGTCGACTTCCATGCTGATTTCGGGCTTGTTCAAACGCAGGTCGGTGTCCACACTCACAATGCCTGGGTTTTTGGCAATTTCTTCTTGAAAACTGCGCACCACTTGCGCCAAGTTTTGGTAGCTGTCCGACGTCAAAATAACAAAGTTCAATGGGCGCTCACGAAACGGCTGCCCGAGCGACGGCGGGGTGATGGGAAATGCGGTCACCCCTGGCAAGCCCGCCACCGCGGGCGTCATCTCACGCGCGATTTCCAAGGTGCTTTTGGTCCGATCTTCCCAAGGCTTGGCACGGTAAAACACGTTGCCTTGGGCCACAGTGGGGTTGCCCACCACGGTGAAGATGCGGTCAAACTCGGTGTATTTATCGGCCATTTTCTCAATCGCCAAGGTGTAGCGCGTGGTGTAGTCCATGGTCGCGCCATCGGGTCCGTTGATCACGGTCAAGATCACGCCACGGTCTTCCAAGGGCGCCAATTCGCTTTTGGTACTTTTGAGCAATGCCCACGTACCAACACCTGCCAAAACCATCACAGCCACGACCAGCCAACGGCGGGACATCTCTCGGCCAAACACCAAACTGCTCGACAAAGTCCATTTCAGCACCCGCCCATAGGCGTTGGCCAAGCGTTGAAGTTGGTTCTCCATGGTGCGGTCAAACCAGCTGGGGTTGTGGTTGTGTTTGAGCATGATGGAACACATCATGGGCGTGAGCGTCAACGCCACAAAGCCCGACACCACCACCGACCCCGCCAAAGCCAACGCAAATTCAGTGAACAGCTTGCCCGTGCGCCCTGGGGTGAAGGCCAAAGGCGCATACACCGCTGCCAAAGTCATGGTCATGGCCACCACCGCAAAGCCCACTTCCTTGGCGCCTTTGATGGCGGCGTGAAAAGGCGACATGCCCTCTTCAATGTGGCGGTAAATATTCTCCAGCACCACGATGGCGTCGTCCACCACCAAGCCAATGGCGAGCACCAGGGCCAACATGGTGAGCGTGTTCACCGTGAAGCCAAACATGGCCATCAGCGCAAACGTCCCAATCAAGCACACGGGAATCGTTACCAGCGGAATGATGGAGGCGCGCAAGGTGCGCAAAAACACAAAAATCACCAGGGCCACCAAGATAGCCGCTTCCACAATGGTTTGGTACACGGCTTTGATGGACCGGTCGATGAACACCGAGTTGTCGTTGGCGACTTCAATTTCCACACCCTGTGGCAAGTTTTCTTTGATTTTCGGAATCATCGCCCGCACAGCCGCACTGAGGTCAAGCGGGTTGGCAGTCGCATTGCGGATCACGCCCAGCGTAATGGCATCTTTGCCATTCAATCGTGTCGCGGTGCGTTCGGCTTGTGGTCCTTGTTCGACACGAGCCACATCGCTCATACGGACCGCGATACCGTTGACCGACTTGATCACCACGTTGCCAAACTCTCGCGGTGTTTGCAAATCGGTCGACGCGGTGACGTTGAATTCACGCAGTTTGCTTTCGATGCGGCCCGCAGGGACCTCCACATTGGAGCGACGCAGGGCCTCTTCCACGTCTTGTGTGGTGAGCTTGTAGGCGGCCAAGCGGTCGGGGTCCAGCCAAATGCGCATGGCGTATTTGCGCTCGCCATACACCCGCACATCCGACGCGCCAGGCGCGGTTTGCAGCATGGGCTTGGCAATGCGGTTGGCGTAATCGGTGAGCTGCAGCACATTCAAGGTGTCAGCCGTGAAGGACAACCAAATCACGGGGAAAGCATCCGCCTCCACCTTGGCAATCACTGGTTCATCGATACCTTGCGGCAGTTTTTGGCGGACGCGACTCACTTTGTCGCGGACATCCGCAGCCGCCGAGTCGGCGTCGCGGGACAGCACAAAGTTGACCGTGATTTGGCTTTGCTCTTGACGGCTGATCGAGGTGATGACGTCCACGCCTTCAATGCCCGACAAAGAGTCTTCCAACACCTTGGTCACTTGGGACTCCACCACCGCGCTAGACGCGCCGGTGTACTTGGTCTCGACCGTCACCACCGGGTTGTCAATCTTGGGGTACTCGCGCACGTTCAAGCGGGTGAAGGACACCACCCCCACCAACACAATGAGCAAGGACAAGACGGTGGCAAACACCGGACGACGAATGGAGATCTCAGGCAATTGCATGTGGGCTCTTTGCTTTGGGGTTAGCGGCTAGCGGAGGACGATGCCCCAGAGGCGGCTGCCGATGCCGCATTGGCAGCACCCCGTCCGAGCTCGACCACCCTGAGGGGCGAGCCATCTTTTTGCAGGCGTTGCTGGCCGGCCACCACAATGGTGTCACCCTCCATCAAGCCGTCGGTGATTTCAACTTGACCACCGCGGCGCATGCCAAGTTTGACCTCGACGCGCTGAGACACAAACTTGGTGCCAGGCGGCACAACAGGCGCACTGGCAGCACCACTCGCCGCACTGGCCGCAGGCGCAGGCAACTCACTGGGCGGGATGGCCTTGATGACAAACTGCTTGCCCCCCTGGGGCACGATGGCCTCCTCGGGCACCACCAAAGCATTGGGCTTGATGGCAAACACCGCCGTCACGCGTGCAAACATGCCAGGGCGCAAGGGGCCCGTTTGATCTGCGCCCGTGCTCGTGAGGCTGCGGTCAAAGATGTTCGGTGGGCAACCCAAACTTTGAGGCGAAGGCAAGGCCACGCCACGGCTGATGGACTCAGGTTTTTTAGCGGGGGGCGAAGTGGCAGCAGTGGGCTTGGGGTTGGCTGGCTTGGCAGGGGTAGACGCAGCGGCAGCGGCTGGCCCGGTTGGAGCACCAGCCCCAGGGCCTCTCGCCCCAGCCACAGGCATCGGCTCGCCTGCGGTATTGGCCAACACCGCGCGCACGCCAATAGAGCGGCCATTGGCGTCGATGAGGGGGTCGACCGCTTCCACGACGGCCTTGAACAAGCGGCCTGCAAAGGCATCGAGCTTGACTTCGATGGTTTGACCCGGTTTCACCTTGGCTTGGTAGCGCTCGGGCAATCGGTAGTCCACATACAAGCTGCCAATGTTTTCAAGGTTGATCAGGTCTGCGCCATCCTTGACGAAATCACCCAAGTTCACGCTGCGAATACCCACCACGCCATTGAAAGGCGCAATCAAGCGCATGCGTTCTAAGCGCGCACAGGTCAAGCCCAATTGGGCTTCGGCCACTTGCAAGGCAGCCCCACTCTCATCCAAGGAGCGCTGAGCAATGAAGTTTTGAGCCACCAACTCTTGGTTGCGCTTGTGGTTGGCTTTGGCAATTGACATTTGAGCCAAGGACTGCTGCACCTCAGCACGCTGCAAGGTGTCATCCAACTGCACCAGCACTTGGCCGGCACGCACACGCGCACCATCGGCAAAGCCCAGAGCCAGCACACGCCCCGCCACTTCAGGGCGAAGTATGACGTTTTGAGAGGAACGCAAGCTCCCCACAGCCTCGGCATCATCACGCAAGGTTTGCTTTTTAACTTGACTAATTTCAACGCCGGCTGGACGCGGGCCTGAGGCAGCCGCAGACGGCCCAGCAGCACCCGCATCGGAATTGGGCAATTGGAGCCACCAAGCCAAGGTCGAGGCCACCGCAATACCCACCACCGCCACAACGGAATACATCTTTTTGGAGGCCATGTGTAAGTTTCTTTTAAGTTGGGTTTAAACCAAGATGCAATGTACCAGCGTGCCACCTGAAAAATGCCAAATCTGTCGCCACTTCACACAATCTGTCACCTAATTGACAACACCTCGGCCACACCACGATTCGCCAAGCCATCGGCGCGCTCATTATCCACGTG
>Ga0114979_10003240_pt1 | contig 10959 bp, 5 predicted proteins | sample S_140625_EF_Meta_FD_87315 | JGI IMG/M metagenome (GOLD analysis project Ga0114979, IMG submission 87315) | Freshwater microbial communities from Lake Simoncouche, Canada to study carbon cycling - S_140625_EF_MetaG | ecosystem: Environmental > Aquatic > Freshwater > Lake | place: Lake... | reverse complement strand
TAATTATTTTGATAATGATATTAGAGATGAGATAATGTTACAATATGCAAAATGTAGAAAGGATATGTATATTATAACTTTATGGCCATTGGCACATGAATTAGGTTTAGATAAGATTGAAGAATTTATTAAGACATTAGAGAATCTTGGAATAGTTGCATATGTTAAGACAGTTGGTATATCAAAAAACACAATTAAAAATCTCATGTTCTGGATGTACAATGAGTTTACATTTCAGGCCAGATTAGACTTTATTAAAGACAAATTACAATATTCACACGTTACAGATGAGAATAATCCTTTAACATTTATATTTTTTGATAATACAAAGAAATTACAAATTTCTGGTCAGAATTCAAAAGATAAAAGAATGTTGAGAGATAAATTGCTACGAATTCTAAATCTACATGAAGATAAAAATATAAGAGGTAATGATATTATACATATTAATGATTATTTTTATCAAACTGTTGAATATTCACAAATGATTTTAAATAAAAATACTTTAGATGTAATAAAGGAACAATCAATTGAAAAGATGATAAATGGATTTTTTTCAGATTCTAATCTTAAATATCAAACATTCCGTAATGCTCTTTATTCTAATTTCTCATTATTAGAAATCTCAAGAATAGTTGTGATTGGTGGTCTAATATTATATGCTTATGGTTTAAGAAAATTTACTGACATTGATGCTATATTTTCAAAAACACATTCAGTAGAATCCGAATATGAAAAATATCTTGAATCAATTATATTTGATAATTTTGTAGCAAAAGATACTAAGATACCATTTATTGATTTACAAAAAGAAGACTCTAAACATTGGAAAGAATCATTAACAGAAAAAAATAAACAATTATTTGATGCTGTAAATATTAAATCAACAATAGATTTAATTACTAATCCATCCAATCATTTTTATTTTCAAGGTATAAAATTATATAAATTAGAAACAGAGGTTTTAAGAAAATTTATGCGAATACGTGATTCAAATATTCATAATAAAAATAAAGATTTAATGGATTTTCTTATGATTTATATATTGAATGATGGATTAATATCTGAATTTATCACATATGATTTCGAGTCAAAAGAATTAAAAATTAATAAAAAATATGAAAAATATATTGGTACAGATAATATTAAGATAGATAATATACAAGAATTAAAAAAAATAGCTGATAAATATTATTTACGTTCTGATATTAAACTGTTATAAAATTGATAAATCTGATCTATTTTTTCATCCAAATCCAACATTGTTAATTCACTTAATGTTATACAAATATTATCAGACATTACATCTAAATTATAATCAATTAATTTATTTTCAACTAAATAATATATCAAAGATCTTTTTATAAATTTATCTTTTATATTTTGTGGATATTTTTTTAGTTTAATATTAACATTTTTTATCTCATCATTATAATATGTTTTGAAATTGTCACTTAACCTTGATTTTTCACCAATTCCTATTATATCATTAAGATTATATTTATTTATTATTTTATCTACTTTTAATCTTTTTGGTAATGCTTCTAATTCGTAAAGATCTGAATCAACATTAATATAATCTGATGTTTTTTTTGTTATATTTGATTCTGAATGTGTAAAATCAGTAATAAAAAATATTGTATCCAATTTTAATTGATATTCTTTCATATTTAATTTGTATGTGAATGTAATATTATTATCTAATTTTTTAAATAAAATATTTTTTGGTTTTAGATCTCTATGGAAAAAATTTATTTTTAATTGAAGGATTCTTAATGTTATTATTAATTGTAAAATCATTAGAAGCCATTCATTGTCTGAATTTTTTTGTTCTATCCATTCATATAGATCTCCATCAGCTAATTCCATTTCAATAACTTTATACTTTTTAAATTCAAATAAATTATATACTCGCAAAAAATTTATTGTATCACTTTTATCAAGTAATCCATTAAAATATTCTGATAATTTATATTCTGATTCATTAAAACTATCTATAGGAATAATCTTTATAGCATGTGAATTATACTTATAAACTACACCTGAACCACCTTTTCCTAAATAAATAAAATCAGTTGTTGACTTTTTTTGTGAATATAGTTCGTCAATTAATTTATCCGTTAACTTTTCTGTTAATTCCATTATATTAAGAACACATAATAATCTTATCTGTTGGAATTTTATATTTTTTTTGCAAAAGTTCTTTTAATCGTAGTTTATGATCTCCATTAAAACCATGACTTTTATTTTCTTCTTTATAAAAATATGAAGTTGATAAATTTTTTTTAATATTATTACCAATATCCTTACATTCGTCATCTCCATAAAATCTATGTAAACCTTCAATATAAGTTCTGGTTGCTTTTCCTTCCTTGAGGATACGAATGTAGATCTTTTTATCGATTTCATTTAAAATTTCCTGTTCATTTGACATCATTACTTTGTTAAATATATTAACTTTATAAATAACTTAATTTATTAAATAAAATATTAATCAATTTTTTTACTTTATTATTTTTTTATAATTCATATGTACGTCTTTTATAAATTTGTTTCCCCCGAATAATTATTACTTCTTGCTGTCTATTTATATTTGTATTTATATTTCTATTTATATGTCTATTTCGATTTAATAATTCTAGAATATCAAAATGTTTCATATTTGTTTCATATGAATTTGTATTTATTTGATTTAATTGATTTTGCTGATAAGATTTGATATTTATTGAGTCACCGTCAGTATTATCAGTGTTATCAAAAATATCAGAAAAATCAATTTCAGAAGATGAAGAAGATGAAGATGAAGAAGATGAATCTAAAGAAAATCCTTTAACATTATCTGGAAAATCAAATTGATCACACATTACAACTAATGATTTATTTAATTTATTTATATCCATTAACATTGAAATTTCATCATTTGTTAAATTTAATAATGGATTTTTTGTAATATCAATACGTTCTAATACTCCTGTTCCAAATTTAGGTAAAATTTTTAGATCATTATTTGACAAATCAATTTCTTTAATTTTTAATCCAATATCTGGAATTTTATCTAATTCATTATTAAAAACATCAAATACTTCAATAGAAGAAGAGATAGGACCAATAATTAAATCTATTCTATTATTATAAGCTTTGAATACTTTCAATTTGTTAAATGAACTAAGATCAACAATCTTAATATTATTACGACTAATATTAATAGATTCAATTGAATGTGGTATATTACACATCTCTGAAATAAGATTATTTGATAAATTTAATTCTACAAGTTTTGAATTTAGATTTGTAATTTGTTTAATCTTATTATGTGTTGCAATAAATGTTAACAAATTTTCAGGAAGTGGTGGAATTTCTGTTATATCATTTTGGCTTAAATCAATAAAAACAAGATTTGATAAAACTTCGAGATTAAATATTTTATTTATTTTGTTATTAATAATTGAAATCTTGTTTATTGTTTGAGCTATTAACATGAAATTTACAATTTGAATATCACCTTTTTTAATTATCAATTCTTTAATATCTGAAGGCATAAATGCAATTGTTGTAATATTTGTATTAGAAATTTTAATTTTTTGTAATTTATTCAATCGCTGAACCCTATTAAAAATAATTCCATTGGGAAAATTAATATCTGTTAATTCAAGATGATTAAAACCTTCTTTTTCTGCTAAATCAATCATTTGTAAAGCTGATGTAATATTTGTATTATTTGTATTATTTGTTCTATTGATTCTATTATTATAAAAATCAAAATCTTCTAAAAAATCAGTCATTTATTTTATTGTTTAATTTTATTATTCAATTTTATTATGTTTTACTAATATTTTGTTATAAAATCAATTTTTTATAAATCATTATTATATTAATGTATTCATATTCAATATTAGAAGTAGATGTAAATAAAATCACATCAAAGGTACCAGATGATATAACATTATCTGAACATGTTGTTGTATTAAATTATAAAACTAATTGGTTGGTGATACAATTAGATCTGCTATTATCTTATCCGATAATTCATCTAAAAAATGGAGATGAATTTATATCTATATTATTATGTCTAAAATCATTGAGATGTATGGCAATACCAGCAAAAGTATTATTTGATTCATATGATAAAGAAAATGAATATGATATAAGATTTAAATTAGATTCCGGTGAAACTATAATATATGATGATAGAAATATAAATTTAAAAAGATTCCAATGTAAAATTCAAAGTTTGAGATCCGCTTTAATTGAATATGGAGATGTTAAATATCTTGTACATCATTTTGAGGTTAATTTAAAATTAAAAAATTATTATCTTGATAATAATGATGCAAATGGAAAAGATATAACTAATTTACAATTTCATCCAAAAACTTTGGTAACTTTAATACAATATATAGAAAAAGAAAAAATAAAAACTACAATTTTAATAGGTTCAACATCAAACATTATGAATTCAACTGGCGGATACGAACCAAAAAAGGACAAAATTGATCCATATCTTGCTTTAATGGTTGATAAATTAGTGGAAAAAGATGCATTTATAATGAATTGTCTATTATATACAGCACGTATTTTGTATCCAAATTCAAAAGCTATTGTTATGGATTAATTTTATTTATTATTATTTGTTTACTTTCATTGTTTATTATTTACTTTATTACTTTATTACTTTATTACTTTATTACTTTATTACTTTATTACTTTATTACTTTATTACTTTATTACTTTATTACTCTTTTAATCCATATATTAAACTCTTAGTATTTTCTAATAATTTATATTGATGTAAACATTTCTTATCTTTATCATCATTCGTAAATAAATAGAATATTTTAAATGAATCAACTGATAGAACATTTAAGGGCTTATTAAAATCTGCATAAGTCAATTTCATTTTTGTTGGATCAAATTTATGATCTTTATTAAATCTTTCTAATAATGGCAATAGAATTAAGTTATCAGGATTAAAAATCTTTTTTGAATCATAATTTTCATCTAGAATATTTTTTGTATCTAATAATGCTTCAAATGATTTTACATTTACGTCATATGCTTTTTTATCTTTATTATAAATATAAAATTGTTTAAATGAATCTAACATATTTTGTTTAATATTTTCTAATTTTAATTTATCTGATTGAGGAAAAATTATCTTATTTTGAATATCTGTTTTTTGTAATAAATTTACTAGAATAATTTTAATTAATCCAACTATGTTTTCATTAATAAAATATCCTGAATAAATTAAATCTAAATAATCTTTTTGTATCGTTATATCATTTTTATTAAGATAAGTAACAAGAAAATCTTTTAATCCTGATAAATTTTTTGTATCAATAAATTCTTTTATCTTATTAAAAACTAATTCCATTTTATCTTTTAACTTTAACTTAGACATATCTTCATCTTTTAATTTAAATTTATCCTTTAATTTATCAATAATATTTATATCCAATAATGATAGATATAGTGGATTTAACATTGCTGCTTTAATTTTAACTTTATTAATTATATCTAATTGTGGATTATTTATAATAAATGGATCAAAATATGTTGGTGTTATTTCTTCACGACCTGGCATATCAACTAAAATAAAAGGTACTATTGTATCATCATTTATAACATTAAAAAATTCATATACAATTATACTTCTAGAACTTGCAGGATTATTTTTAGTTGGTACTATACGTTTTTCTTTCTTGCGTATATCATCTAGATCATCAATAAATTGTGAAAAATTTTTAAATACATTTATCATATCAAGTTGATCGTGGGATAGGATTATAAAATCTTCTTGACCGTTTTCTAAATATTCTTTTCTTTTCTCTTTATCAACAATACTATTATTAATAATCGATACATATTTTTCAACTACAACATCACCATCTTTTATTTCTAATTTTTGTTCTACATTTAAATTATACTTATAAATATCATATGAATCAAAATTAGTCCAAAAGTCTTTTGTTGATAAGCCTTCACCATAGATTTCATATACTCTAAATAATACTTTTTGAATATTATTAATATTTAGCAAAGTTGATTGTAATAAACCTTGTTTTGTTTTTGTTCCAAATAATGTAAATGTTTTACCAGTACCTGAATATCCATATGTCATAAATAAAATACCTTTACCTTTTGAAATTTGTGATGCTAATGTCATATATTTAGATATTGTTAATGTTTCACTAAATCTTTTTGTATCGAAAACTTCACTAAATTGTATATTTTCTGTTCCATATTGACCAATATTTAAACAATTCTTTTTATTAACCATAAGAATTCTTGAATCTTCAGGATTAGCTTCAAATAATGGTTTATCATTATTTATTTTATCATTTATTCTTGCATAAATTGTAATCTTATTCTGGAATAATTCGTTATATGAATCTAATAAATCTTTAAAACTATTAAATAGAGTAAATAATAATTTTATAGAATCATTTGAACCTTCTATATCAATAATCTTATTTGTTGTAAATTCAGGTTGATCTAATAATAATTTAAAAAAATTTTTAAACTTTAATATTAGAATATAGTGATATAAATTGAAGAATTTTATACCATCATTAATCCCATCAGCATTTACATCAAATTTTTCAGCTATAGAAAGTATAACCGATAGATAGTATTGGACTAAGCCACGATTAATATATTTATAAATAACTTTTTGTTTTTGATTAAATTCATTTTGTATTATTAAAATTAAATATGTTTTATACATTATCAATCTTGATTTTATGTTAATTGCAACTTTATTTAAATCTTTTATTTCTTTTAATTTTATATTTAACATATCAACTTTTTTCATAATATCTATTAGTTTAGGTGTAATAGTTGGCATTTTAAAAATATCACCACCACTTTGTTCTTCAAGTTGTGTTAATTTTTTTTCAATATATTTTTTTTTAATTTCTAGATCATGTTTTAAATTGTTATCTGTCTCAATTGATATTTTAGTTATAAGTAATTCTAATTGTTTTTTATATGAATCAATTATTTTATCTTTATTCTTTGATTCAAACTCTAATTTTGGTATATCGATTTTTGTTAATGTTTCGGTAAATTTTGACAATGATATATTATTTTTTGCAAGCTCGTCTTCATTTTTTATTAATTTTAATTTATTTGTAAAATCATCTAAAAAATTAATAAATTCATTAAATTTTTTATCATTATTAAATATAAATTTATTTAAATTATTTTTTTCAATTACATCTTGATAATCATATTCCGTTATTTCACTTTCTAATTTATATTTAATATGTTTATCAACAACTTTAATATTTATTAATTCTTCAATTACATTATTATAATTTTCTATTTCTGTTTTATATATTTCAATTTCTCTTAAATAAGTATCAATTTCTGCACTCATTAAATCAAATTTTTCCTCATATTTTTCTATCTGATTAATATCAATTAATCCAGATAGTAATTCTTTTTTAAATTGTTCTTCATCAAACTGTATATTATCATTTGGCACATATATAAAGGGCAATGATTCATCCATTGTGATACCATTTCGCGATTCAATAAATTTATCATATAAATTTTTATATTTATCAAATCTCTCTTTTAATTTGTCAAATTCTTCATTTCCATTTATTTTTAATTTTGATAATTCATCATATACTCCAACCAATTTTTCCTGAATTTCTGGTATTTTTCCTTTTGTTGTATTTATATTTTCAAAAAAACTATTCTCTGGATAAATTACGTTTTTATTCATTATAATATAATAATAAATAAATATAAAATTATTTTTTTATTTTGGTTTATTTGGTTACCGATTCAATAAAATTTCTTGTAGTAATTAATAAGTCATTTTGATTTGCACATTTAAGTTGTCCAACTTGATCAATTTCTGTACCATAATTTGCAAATAAATAGAATACTTTATAATCTGATACTATACTTTTTCCATCAATTTCATCAACATAAGGACTTAGAATATTCTTAATAATGGGATCTGAAAATGTAAAAATTTTATCTGGTTGATATCCAGAATTTAATCTAGAAAAAGTTTCATCAAATATTTCTTTATCTCTAAATACAAATCCAGGATTAAATAATCTTTCATATAATTTAGAATAATCTTTCTTACCTCCAATTAATATTCTATACATTTCGTCGGGATATGAAATCATCGCATTATATAAATCTTCTGAAATTATTTTTTCTCGTTTAAATTGTATTATGGATGTGTCTATTTGTATTAATTTATCATAAATATTTATAATTAATTTGATTTGTTTTCTATTTTCATCTTTCGTAAATATTTCATTAATTTTTGCTAATATATTTTGTACTATAGATGTAGGTGTTATTTGAATAGATTCTATTAATGCATCCATTTGTTTATTTGTCAATATAGGATTTTGTTCTTGTTTTAATTTATCATATGTAATATTTGCATCTTTTGTTTCGAGATATTTATAAAATTTATATAATTTAACTAATTTTATTGGTTTATTAGATTCTTCAGACTCTATATTTGTAATCTGTTTATCTAGTTTTATTTTTTGCTTAATTATTTTTTCAAGTTCAAGAATTTTTGATAACTTTCCAGGATCTAATTTAATTTGTTCATATTGTGATCTAACTGTTGAATCTTTACCTACAGTATATAAGATATTTGATGATAATAACATTCTTGATATTTTTTGTTGAAAAGCAAAACCTAAATTCAGATCTTGTTCCATTTCTAATCTTAATTTATCTTCATTACTTACTTCACCTTTATCAAGTGATAATCCTTTCAAATATTTAACAATACCCATAATATTTTCATTAATATATATACCTTCAAATCCATTAATATCATAGTTAAATTTAACTTCTGTGAATATTGTTTTACGAATTGATTTTAATTCAGATTCTGTAAGTTTTGAATCTTCTGGTATTGTAGTTTGATTAATAAAAAAATTAATTATGTTTTTCAATTTTTCTTTATCTGAAAATGATGCAAATGTGGATTCTAGTCCATTTGGTGTTTGTAATTTTAATTTTAAATATTCGCCTTTAAAATTTTCATTTATTGCCTTTACAATAAATCCTCTTAATTCTTCAATATTTAAAGAATTAATATATTCCTCTATATAAACATTAATTTTATCATTTATAATTTTACCATATAACTCTTTAATTATATCAAATTTTTTCATTGTTAATAGACGATTCATAAAATGAATACAAAATACTATTTTATATTGTATTTTATTAAATTCATTATCATAACCAATAGCGATTATTTCTTCTGTTTTTAATGTGTTTGATGTGTTATCAAACTTCACTATTTTACTTAATGGGTCATTACCGGTATTAATATATTCATTATTTATTGATAAATTAGCATATTCTTGTATTTCTTGTGGTGCTTCTTGTGGTGCTTCTTGTGGTGCTTCTTGTGGTTTTCCTGGACCATATCTCTCGGTTGATAGTTCTTTTGTAATAATCTCATTGATTATAGATTTATTTTTAGGAAGTTCTATATATTCAATAAAATATTGTGGTGCTAACACTGGCACAACCATAGGATTTAATGTCATAGTTAAAATTAATAATCTGATATAAGCAAGATATTTTTCAGGATTTCTAGATGTTTGATAATTATTTATATTATTACTATTTTTAAAATCTACGTCAGCCCGTTTAATATCTTGTTGATTTAATTTTTCAAATCCAGTTTTAATTGCATTTTGTATTGTTGGTTTTTGATATGGGTCAACAAATGTTTTTGCAATATCTTCACGACCTGGTAAATCTACGATCAAAAATGTTGAAGTCTTGTCTGTACCATTCTCTTTAATTGTTAATTTAAATTCATAAATAATTATTGATCTTGAAGATTCTTTGTTATTTGGAGTATCTCTAATTCTTGGAGGTAATTTTTTTTTAATTTCCTCATCATTTATTTCCTGTTTTCTTATTTCGTCAATCCCATCAGTTAATAATTTAAAATTTGCAAATGCATCTTTTATTTTTGTTATAGAATCTATTATAATATAATTATCACCTGTATTATAAGTTGTACCTTTTGTTTTTCCAATAAACTCTTTGATATATGTATTATTATCAATAATTGTATCATATCGTGCTTCTATAACATTGCCCGATCCAGATTGTAATCTATATTTTATTAAAAATGAATCAATATTATCTACACGTGTTTTATTTTGATCTTGTTTATTTATCCAATATTGTGTATATGGTACACCATAGCCATATAGTTCATAAACTCTAAACGCTACTTTTTCTAATCCATTTAATTCTGATAATGTTGCTTGTAATAAACCATTAATTGGTGGTGATTCTGCCGAGCCTTTATCACCAAATAAAGTAAAAGTTTTACCAGTACCAGAATAACCATAAGTAATTAAACATACACCATAACCATCTTTTAATCTTGATGCAATTTGCATATATTTTGATATATCATCATTACCAGGAAATTGTGTTGAATCAAAAACTTCTGTAAATTTCATAGATGATAAAGGATTAATATAAGCATAATCTGATTTATTATAAGTATTACAAGGATCTTTTACAACCCACATTAAATTATCATGTACTTCCAAATCTTTTAAATACTTTTGATCTAGTTGAATCTTTTGTAGAAAATCTGATTTTCGTCCGATCATTTTTAATATTGCCTCTGACTGGTCTTCTAATTTTAAATCTTCTATTATTTTTACATAATCTGGCAAATTTTTTTGTCTTATATTATTTGTTAATTGTTTTATATTTTCTTGTTTGATTTCATAATCTGACATAAACATTCTTAAATTATTTTTATTATTATTGTCAAACTTTAGATTATTAATTCTACTAAAAATCGATACTTTTCCAAGATTTAATGAATTATATTCATCTAAAATAATTCTAAAATGGTTTAATAATGTAATATTTCTTTGAATTTCTTCACTACATTTAAAAAAATTAATTTTTTTTTTA
>Ga0114979_10003239_pt1 | contig 10962 bp, 9 predicted proteins | sample S_140625_EF_Meta_FD_87315 | JGI IMG/M metagenome (GOLD analysis project Ga0114979, IMG submission 87315) | Freshwater microbial communities from Lake Simoncouche, Canada to study carbon cycling - S_140625_EF_MetaG | ecosystem: Environmental > Aquatic > Freshwater > Lake | place: Lake... | reverse complement strand
GCCGGCGGTTCCTGCTCGCTGTTGCCGGGCACCACGTCCGGACTAACCGAGATCACCTCGCCTTCGACCGTCCCGAAAATCGAATAGTCATAGGCGGTGAGCTTGATGCGAGCAGGCATGCCGATCTTCACGAAGCCGATGTCCTGAGGTCGGATTCTGACGTCGATCACCAGCTTGTCGTCCACCGGGACGATTTCAACCAGCGGCTCTCCGGCACGGGCGGTGGCACCTACCGTGGTGACAGCAACCCGATTGACGATGCCCTTGGTCGGCGAAACGATCTCGGTGCGCTGCACTCGGTCGCTCAATCCGGGCAGCAGTTCTTGCTGTGCCCGCAAATCCGACGTGGTCCGGCTCAGTTCCGACGCAGCATCCGCACGGAACTGCCGCAGGATGGTCTGACGTCGCGCTCGCACCTCGGCCACCGCAGCGTCGAGTCTGGGGATCATCATTTGTGCCGAGTCAACTCGGCCCTGGATCTCGCTGATTCGACCGTCGAGCCGAACCAGTTCCAGCCGTGGCTCGAGACCGCGCTCGACCATGGTTGCAACGATCTCGCGCTCCTCACGCGCCAAAGTCAGGTTACGACGCGCTGTAGCCAATGCGGTCCTCGCCTCATCGACTTCCTTGAGGCGCTGCGTCAGTTGTGTCTCGACGGTTGCCAGGTCGGCGTCCAGTCGGGCGCGCCGCTGCTCGAACTCGGAGCGCTCCGTTCGGAGGTAGGTTGCCGCGCCAGGCCCTTTGATTGATGCATCAAAGCGAGGCTCGCTGCCACGCGCTTCAGCCTCCAGGCGTGCCTGCCGTGCCTTTAAAGCCAGGACCTGCTCCGAGCGGCTGTCGCGCTCGGAACCAAACTGCACCGGGGACAGGCTGAGCAAAGGCGTGCCCAGGTCGACCTCATCACCCGGCTTCACATGAATGGCGTTGACCACGCCGCCCTCAAGATGCTGAACAACCTGCATCCGGCCCGACGGCACGATGCGGCCATCCCCACGAGCCACATCATCGACTCGCGCGAAATGAGCCCAGACCCCCAGACCCGCGAAAACAGTACACAAACCGATCAACAAGCCTCGCGAGGCCAGTCCAGGACGGGTGCGCCGCAACGCATGGGCAAGACCCTGCAAGGCAGGATCCGGAGGCGGACCCATTCTTTTCACGGCAGGAATTTCGGCCTTCATCATGCTGCTCTCACCGGGTTCGACGCGCCGGGCGCAACCGGCGACTGGGGGGTTGTTGGCGCAGTCGGCGCACGGGCCGCTGCAGCAGGCGGCTGAGAAGCTCGGGAGAGGATCTCGGCCTTCGGTCCATCGGCAATCACCTTGCCTTGCTCGATCACGATCATTCGGTCAACCAGTGCCAGCATGGTCGGTCGATGCGTCACCAGCACGACCGTGCGTCCCTGGGGAATGCGCTTGAGGCGATCGATCAGTGCCTGCTCGCTGGGCACGTCGGTTGCACTGGTCGGCTCGTCGAGCAGCAGGATCGGCGGGTTGCCCACAAGTGCACGGGCCACAGCAATCGCCTGGCGCTGCCCGCCGGAAAGCCCTGCCCCGCGTTCACGCAACATCATCGCGTAGCCATCCGGATGCAAAGACACGAAGTCGTGCACACCGGCAAGCTGTGCGGCCGCAATGATCTCTTCGTCTGTCGGGTCGTCACCACCGAGCGCGATGTTCTCGCGGACCGTTCCGCTCATCAGCCAGATGTCCTGCAAGACAGAACCGATGTCATGACGCAGCGCGGCGGGTTCGATCTGGCGGCTGTCGATGCCATCAAAGAGGATCTCGCCCTTGTCAGGCCGGTACAGGCACATCAGCAGGCTCAGAAGCGTGCTCTTGCCCGAACCGATCCGACCCACCAGCGCCACCCGCTCACCGGCACGGATGTGCAGTGACACGCCGCTGATCGCACCCTGCTTTTGCCCAGGATAGGCGAAATGCACATCACGCAACTCGATTGCACCCGTCAGCCTGCGTGTCGAGGACAGTGCAACCGATGTCTCTGAATGCTCGCGCGGCTGCTGCATCAGCTGATTGAGGGCGCGGTAGCTGGTGACGGTCTGGTTCAGCCGGGTGAGCAACTGGGCCAGTTGCCCCAGCGGCGCAATCGCTCGACCCGCCAGCATCGAGCAGGCGATGATCGCGCCCGATCCGATCTGACCGTCGCGAATCAGGAAGAAGCCGTAGGTCACCGTGCCAACCCAGACGATCTGCGAGGCCAGTGTCGCGAAATGGGATGCAATCGACGACAGCATCCGGGTCTTCAAGCCGACAGCAGCCTGGTGCGAGACCGCTGCCTGCCAGCGACGACGCAGCATGGCACCCGCGCCCAGACTCTTGACGGTTTCAATGCCATGCAGTGTCTCGACCAGCACAGCCGACTTGTAGTGGCCATCCTCTTGCGACGCCTGCACCAAGCGCTTCAATCGGGGTTGAACAAGGACCGCACCCAACACCACTAACGGCGCGGTGAGCAACGGAACCCAAACGAGCGGCCCACCGACAGCCGCAATCACAACCAGAAAGATGACTGAAAACGGAATGTCGATCAGCGTGGTCAGGGTGGCCGAGGTCAGGAAATCCCGGATCGACTCGAACTCGCGCATGAGGCTGGCCATTGCACCAGTGCTGCCGCGGCGAGACTTCATGTCCATCTCGAGGACCTGCTCATAGAGCGAATCCGCGATCACCATGTCTGCGCGCGCGCCAGCAACGTCAAGGAAGTAGGCCCGAAGCATCCGGATCGCAAAGTCACCGACCAGCACGATCGCGACACCAATCACCAATGCAGTCAGCGTATCAACCGCATTGTTGGGCATCACCCGGTCATAGACGATCATCGAGAAGATCGACGAAACCAGCGCAAAGACGTTGACGAACAGTGCGGCCAGCCCGACCTGCCAGTAGAGCCCTTTGGCTGAGAGGATCGGCCCCCAGAACCAGTGTCCATAACGACCCTGGTGAGTGGCATCAACCGGTGCTTCAGTTCGCAGTGCGGGCTCGATGACGATCGCTCGGGCGCCAACCCAGGAAGCCGGCTCGGAGGCACCGGCGCTCACCAGCTTGTCGCCGCGTGTGGCATCAAAAATCAGCGGACGGCCATCGCGCACCTCACCCGTGATCACACGCGCCTGACCGTTCGGATCAACCAGAAAAACCGGACCCGGCGCATTGGCTTCGAGCTGAAGTGAATAGGGCTGCGTGCTGCAGCGCAGGCCGAGGCTCTCAAGCGCTTCGAGCGCCTGCTCGAAGGTCCATGCACCCGGCTCGCGTGCCACCTTGGCCCGCAGTGCCGCCCGGGAGATCGGTTTGTCCATGCGCTGAAGCACCCAGATCAGTGCCCGCTCGATCGAGTCGAATGCGGCTTCAGGGCTGGCGCTTGCCGGGGCGCGGTCGGACGGAGTGGCCGTGGAAGATGCAGTCGTCATGGGGGTCATCGTGGGGTTGCCGAAGCACTGGCTTCGATCAGTCGTGGCTCGAGCTCGGAGATCAGGTGCATCAAACGGTATTGCGCGACCCGACGGTCAATGCTGGCATTGATCAGGTCACGCCCGGCGTTGTAGAGGTCTTCCTGGACCCGCAGCAGGTCCAGCAAGGAGCCGCGGTTGTAGGCGAACTGCTCCTTGACTGCGATCAGGGATTCCGACGCGGCTCGCACCGCTGCCCGACGGCTCTGGATCAGGGCCTCTGCGCTGTCGACTTGAGCCTGCGCCTGTTCGATATTGCGCTCGACTTGCCTGATCAGGTTGGCCAGATCCTGCTCGGTCTGATTCACCCGCCGGATGGCCTGCTCGCGTCGAGCGGAATCCGCGTAGCCGGTGAACAGGTTGTAGCGCATCACCAGCAAAGCGGATGTATCGATCGAGGGCAGACCGCCGATGCTCTGCTCACGACGGTTGCCATTGACCTCGAAATTGAAGCTGGGTTTGGTCCGGCCATCGGCAGCGACCGCCTCTGAGCGGCTGCTGTCGAGCAAAGCGAATGCTTCGCGAACCCCGCCGAAGCGTTCAGCCAATTCGGCAAGACTCTGTCCGTTGATCGCCAGAGGCAACTCCGCGGGCAGTGTCGTTTGCTCGGGATCGCGTCCGAAGGCCTCGCGAAACGCAGGCACCGCATTGCGAAATGCCACCTCCGCGGCCACCCGTGAGGCACGGGCATCGGCCTGGCGTGCCTCGGCGCGAATCACGTCGGCTCGGGAACTGCCACCGACTTCAAAACGTTCGCGCACCAGATCAAAAATGTCGGTTCGCGACTGCAGGTTGTCTTCGGCCAGATCACGCAACTGCCGTGCGCGCTCAAGTTCAAGCCAGGCGAGCGCTGCCCGAAGCGATACATCCGAACGCTTGGTTTGAAGACGGATCGACGCCGCCTTGGAGCGGGACTCAGCCGAGTCGATCAACGCATTGGTGGTTCCAAAATCGTAGACGAGCTGCTTGATTGAAGCGCCATAGCCCAATCCTTCCTGAGTCGTCAGCGTCGTTCCAGAACCGGCTGTCGTGGTGGCCCGCTTGTTGCCTGCATCAATCGTCGCGGCAACCTGTGGATACCAGCCGGATCGGGTTTCGGTCAGAACAGACTGGGCCAGCCCGACCTGCTCTGAGACTGACAGGACCTCTGGATGCGAATCGACTGCTTGCAGAATGTCACGTGCAAGTTGGCGCAACGCCTCGACCGAGCCTGCATCGCCGCTTCGAACGCGGCTCATGAGCGATTCGTTCATGCGATCGCCAATCGCGGCTGCTCGCAAAGGCAAGGCAGCAGCCAAGGGCCGCGCGTTGGGCTGTGAATCCGGTGGACTCGACTGAGCCGAGGCATGTGCACTGGCCAGTGAGAGCATGGCTGCGCAGAGCATCGCGTTGAGGTGGAGTGCACGGGCTTTTGGCATTGCACTTGGAGGCGGGCGCATCACGGAGTCGTCGTCTTATGTCCTGCGAAACAGGGCCGAATCGTAGCAGCCGGTTTCACGCTCCGATGTGAATCCGGTCACGATGCCAAGCAGGTCGCGCAGCGTCAGGGCCGCATCGGGATAGGATGGGGTTTCCGGCATCAGCCCCCGATTACCCGCGACTTATGCGATTTCTATTCGTGCATCAGAATTTTCCGGGCCAGTTCCGGCATGTGGCAAGTGCACTGGCCGATTCGCCCGAGCATCAGGTGGTGGGCGTGGGCGCACTCGAGTCGATTCGAGACAGGCCGATTCTGCACCCGAAAATTCAGACGCTTGCCTATCCCTTCGACCGACTGGCCTCGGCCCAGACCCATGGCTATGTCCGCGGCTATGAGGTGCAGGTGTATCGGGCACAAGCGGTTGCCCGGCTTGCGCTTGAACTGAAAGCGAGTGGCTTTTCGCCGGATGTGATGGTGGCGCATCCGGCCTGGGGCGAAGCGATGTTCCTTGGCGACATCTTTCCCCAGGCAAAGCTCATCGTGTACTGCGAATTTTTCTACCATGGCACCGGGAGTGATCTCGGATTCGATCCGGAATTTCCAAGCAGCCTGGATGACCAGCTCAGAGTCCGGATCCGAAACTCTGCTCAATTGGTGAGCCTGGAGGCAGCCCATGCCGGGATTTCGCCCACCGCCTGGCAGCGCAGTCAGTATCCGGCCGGTCTGCAAAGCACCCTTCAGGTACTGCATGAAGGGGTCGACTCGGCCCGGCTGACACCTGACCCCACCGCCGTCTTTGAGCGAAACGGGCTGCGACTGAGCTGCGCCGATGAGGTCATCACTTATGTTGCGCGAAACCTGGAGCCTTATCGGGGCTTTCACACCTTCATGAGAGCCCTGCCTGAGATCCTTCGAGCCCGGCCTCGTGCACGGGTGCTGATTGTGGGCGGCGACGAAGTCAGCTACGGCGTCTCCGCGCCCGGCGGCGGCACATACCGCTCGCTGTACTGCACCGAATTGAAGGATCAAATCGATTGGTCAAGGGTCCATTTCACGGGCAAGCTGCCGGGCACCGACTATCTAAAAGTGCTGCAGATCTCGTCTTGCCATGTCTACTTGACCTACCCGTTTGTGCTGTCCTGGTCACTGGTCGAAGCACTTTCGGCAGGCTGCGCAGTGGTTGCCTCAGATACCGCACCGGTGCGCGAAGTCATCCGTGACGGCGACAATGGCGTCCTGACGGATTTCTTCGATGCCAGACAACTCGCTCACCAGGTCGCAACAGTCCTCGAGACACCCGACGCCTATCGCGACATGCGCCACCGCGCTCGCGCCGGCGTGGTCGAGCATTTCGACCTCACGACTCACTGCCTGCCGAAATGGGTGCAATGGCTGACCAACCGGGGCGAGCCCAACACACCTTGAGGCGCATCGCCCATCTCGATATGGACGCGTTTTATGCGTCTGTCGAGTTGCTGCGCCGCCCGGAGCTCAAAGGACTGCCGGTCGCGATTGGCGGGCGAGGCGACCCGACCCGCCGTGGCGTGGTCACCACCGCCACCTATGAGGCCCGCGCGTTCGGCATTCATTCCGGCATGGCTTTATCGGTCGCAGCCAGACTGTGCCCGCAGTGCATTTTTCTTCCGGTTGATTTCGATCGCTACAGGGAGGTTTCGCGCGCATTCAAGCAAGCCCTCAGGCAGCTCACCCCCGCGATCGAGGACCGCGGCATCGACGAGGTCTATCTGGATCTCACCGATCTCGAAGAAGACAGCCTTGCTCTGGCGCTTCGTCTTCAACGCTGTGTGTTCGATGCCACCGGGCTCACCTGCTCGATCGGAATCGGTGCAAACAAGCTGATCGCAAAAATCGCCTCGGACCTGAACAAACCTGCGGGCATCAGCCTGATCGGACCACAGGATGTTGCGCCCAGGCTCTGGCCCTTGCCAGCCCGCAAGATTCCTGGGATTGGTCCCAAAGCGGACTCACGGCTCAAAGCCCTGGGTATCGAGACGATCGGGCAGCTGGCAGCGTGTGACCCAAACTGGTTGTGCGAGCAGTTCTCCGAACGGTATGGCCGATGGTTGCATCGTGCAGCGCACGGGCTGGATGACCGGCCGCTGGACCTCGACCCGGAGCCCAGGTCACGCAGTCGGGAAACCACGTTTCAGCAGGACCTTCACCCGGTGCGTGACTGGCAGACGATTGCACAGACCATTGCAGCACTGGCGAAGCAGGTGGGCGATGACCTGCGACAGCGCGGCTATCGCGGCAGAACCGTCGGGATCAAACTGCGCTTTGCCGACTTCAAGACGGTCACTCGGGATCGCACCGTGTCTGTTGCACTCGATGACGGTGCGGCGATCCGTCGACTGGCCTTTGAATGCCTCGCTCGTATCGACATGAAGCGACCCGTCCGATTGGTCGGGGTCCGGGTGGGCGAACTCTCGCCCGCCTCGGCGTCTTCGGCAACGGACCCTGCGCACGGTGCAGTCCAGTCAGTCAGGGTCGGCGACTCACTGCCGCTGTTTGTCGACGAAGCTCAGACGGTCCAGCACCGGCAAGCATGATGGCGGCACGCTCGGCACTGGTGATTGGCGCCGGCCTGGCGGGGCATGCGATGGCCTTTGCGCTGGCCAAGCGACAGTGGTCGGTCCAGTTGCTCGATGGCGATCATCCGGATGCATCGGGCGGTTCATGGCAGCCGGTCCTCGCACAACATCCGTCCGTGACGCCCGACGATGCGCCGATATCGCGCCTGTGCCGAGTTGCTGTCGGCCTATCGCGAGGCCCTTACGATGTTGGTGTCATGCGATGGACCGGGCGATTGCAATTGTGTTCGCCCGAAGTTGCCCGGGCATGCGTCGGACCGCTTCCAAAGAGCTGGGTTCAGGCGGTTGATGCACGAATGGCTTCATCGATTGCAGGCATTGCCTTGAACAGCGGCGGGCTGTGGCTGCCACAGGCGGGATCAGCCGACCCCACAGCCTTGTGCAGTGCCTGGACGATACCGGGCATCGAGATGCGCCGTGGCATTGAAGTCGCCAGCGTTCTCAGACAGGGGGCAATCTGGCAGGCGCTCGATTCAACGGGGCGCCTGCTCGGCGAAGCGCCCCATCTCATCGTGGCCGCAGGTGCCTGCACACCGCACATCAGCCTGGTGAGCCAGGACGCCAGGGCAACCGCCTTGAGCAGTCAGTTCGGCTTGGCGAGCTGGCAGCGACGCAGCGCCCATTCCACGCTTGTGCAGTTGGGGCGCGAGCATCTTCCCGCCTGCATCCTCGGAGGCGATGGGCATGCCCTGGCCACTGACGATGCGCAACACCTCCTGCTGGGCCCAGTCAATGGTCTGGACGAGACAGCGTCCAAGCAGCACCTCAGCACAGCGCAGGCCGCATGGCAGCGATATCAGCGCAATCTGTTCCAGAGTCCGGTGCCTGTCGCCTTGCACCCAACCCACACCGGAACCCGGCTGTCGGTACGCGACCACCTGCCCCTGGCCGGTCAGGTTCCTGACAGACTCGAGATCGAGCGGCACTACGCAGCGCTGCATCGAGATGCACGCCAGCCACTGCCCAGGCTTGAGGGCTTGTGGATCAGCACCGCGTTCGGTGGCCGCGGCTTGCTGTGGTCAATCTTGTGTGCGGAATTGATTGCGTCGCAACTCGACGGCACACCCGCCCCGATCGAAGCGCGATTGGCCGCGTCGCTCGATCCAGGTCGATTCATCCAGCGTGATCTGCCACGCGCCACGCACCCCGAACACGCACTGGGTCGCAGTGACGATTTGACCTGACGGGATCGGATTCGTACTCTCGCCAGCTTTTGCCGGTTCCCATGATCACTGTCTTCGAAGTCACGTTGCCGGTCTTTGCGCTGGTGCTGTGCGGCTGGATCGCTGCTCACCGACGCATGCTCTCGCCCGAAGCAGCCAGCGGCATCAATGCCTTCGTGTTCCTGTTTGCGATGCCGGCGATGCTGTTTCGCGCTGTGTCTGCGCATCCCATCGGGCACGGGGCTGACCATCGCTTTGTGGCCGCATACCTGGTGGCCTCTTTGGTGATGCTTTTTGGAAGCCGATTTCTGGCTCGGACGATCGCCCCGGACAGCCCGACGCAACGCATCGGCCTGGCCTTCAGCGCCACCCACGGCAACCTGGGCTATCTCGGCTTGCCCCTGATCGCACAGCTCGGCGACACCTCCCGCATGCCGGCGCTGGTGCTGGCCCTGCTCGTCGACATCCTGGTGGTGATCGTGCTGTCAATCGTCATGTTCGAGTTCTCACGCAGTGCATCACCCGACCCGGGATTGAGGGCATTGAGGCTGCGAGGCGCGATGATGGGTTTGTTGAAAACGCCGCTGATCCTGAGCATCGTTGCGGGACTAATGGTCTCGATGACAGGCTGGACTCTGCCCGGTCCTGCACAGACCTTCGTGGGCCTGCTGGCGGCTGCAGCCGGCCCAAGCGCCCTCTTTGCAATCGGCGCATCGCTGGGCGAACGCAGGGTGAGCATCGATCGCGGTGTGCCCAGCCTGGTCGCACTCAAGCTCATCGCCCATCCTGCGCTGGTGGCCCTGGCGATGTGGGCCCTGCAGGTTGATCCGAAATTTGCAGCCGTAGGCGTACTCGCGGCCTCCTTGCCCACCGCGAGCAATGCCTTCATCCTGTCGCAGCGATACGGTGCAAACACCCGCCCGATCAGTGCAGCCATTGCGATCGGAACTGCACTGGCTGCCCTGAGCGTGTCTCTGGTCATCTGGATGTATGGGCTTGCTGGCGGATGATTTTTCACCCGATTTGAAACCGCGCCGCTGCGATCCGCTCGATCGCAGTGGATCTCGAAACGAGTGATTCGGATTTCGCCGACCCATGACCAAAAAGACAAGCGCAAGCGCACCTGCCCCGGCCGTGCGTTATGACTGTTCCAAATGCCCCGGATACTGCTGCAGCTATCCGAGGATCGAGGTCAAACCGAAGGATGTGGCCCGCTTAGCCAGGCATTTCGGCATCACGCCGGCTGAAGCTGAGCGTCGATTCACCCGCCTGTATGCCAAGGACGAGCGGATCCTGAAACACCAGAAAGACACGGTCTACGAAACAATCTGCCGGTTTTTCGACACCGATGAGCGACGCTGCACCATCTACGAAGCGCGGCCCACGGTATGCCGAGGCTATCCGGATGGGCCAAAATGCGGCTACTACGATTTTCTGAAATTCGAACGCAAGCACCAGGGAGACCCTGACTTCATTCCATCGGCCTGAAGTCCGGGCTGCTTGATTCACCGCCAGCCATGATGCGGGCGGTGGTGATGCCCGCCGTAGTAGGCCGGCGGGGCGTAATAGGCCGGCGGCGGGGAGTAATAAACACGAGCAGGTGCATAGACCGGCGCAGGCGGGTAATACGGAGCGGCGTAGACTGGGCGTGGCGCATAGACCACTTGCGGTGCGGGATTCGAGTAATAGACTTGCGAGTTTCCGTAGACCACCGGATCGCCGTTGTAGACCGGAGCGTTCGGGTAATACGTGACGGCCGGCGCGACAGGATAGGGATAGCTGGTGTAGACCCGACCTTGATTGGCTGCGATCGCGGTGCCCGCCACTGCGCCAATCGCGCCGCCCACCACCGCCCCCTGATTGCCGGCAATCGCCTGACCGAGCACTGCCCCCGCACCTGCACCGAATAGAGTGCCTGCAACCACCTGGCCACCATGAGCGTATGCCACCTGGACCGTGACCAGCGAACCGGCCAGACTGATTGCTGCAAGGATTCGAAGTTTCATGTCATCCCCGTTGTGGAGTCAGCGCAACAACACTGCTGCGCATCCCTTTCTCAACGGCAATCCAGCCCATTCGGTTCACCTGGACTCCGCCGTTCGGGAAAAAAGATGTAACGCGCTGTAGCGCGACCCATTTGACCCGGATAGCGATCAGCCCATCCGAACCCGTGCATTGCGCCAGATTCTCATCCAGGGTGATTCGCCGTTGCGCCCAGACACGACCGGCGCACCCGAGACGGATTCGTCGGGCCGCCAGGACCACTGTGCCATCCTGAAGACGCGCTCGGGAAGGGGC
>Ga0114979_10003236_pt1 | contig 10966 bp, 10 predicted proteins | sample S_140625_EF_Meta_FD_87315 | JGI IMG/M metagenome (GOLD analysis project Ga0114979, IMG submission 87315) | Freshwater microbial communities from Lake Simoncouche, Canada to study carbon cycling - S_140625_EF_MetaG | ecosystem: Environmental > Aquatic > Freshwater > Lake | place: Lake... | reverse complement strand
GATCTGTTAAAAGAAGTGGAAAGAATTTCAGGGCAGATGAAAATCCGAATTCCCACTCGTGAGCTTAATGATTTCTTTTTTCAGACAATTAGAAAAGCACCAGCTCCTGTGTATGGCACAAAAAACGTGAAGTTTTATTATCTGACTCAGACGTTTCAAGTGCCGCCAGCTTTTATTGCTTTTTCGAACGCACCAGATGGGGTTCATAACAGCTATCGAAGATTTTTAATCAAAGCCATCAAGGACGAGTGGAAACTGCAAGGTCTTCCCATTCGAATTTTTTGTATGAGGTCCAGACAGGGTGCAGAGAACTAGATCACGATGAAAAAAAGAACTTCTTGGAAATCCAGTTTTGGTTTTTATCTTTTGTCCATGGGCTCAGCCCTGGGACTTGGAAACCTTTGGAGACTTCCCTTTGTCACCGGTGAAAATGGCGGCGGGGCTTTTTTTCTTTTTTACCTTCTTTTTGCATTTCTGATTGGGCTTCCGTTGTTGATTGCAGAGCTTATGCTTGGACAAAAACTAGGTGTCAGTGCTTTGCAGGCCACACGAGATGTGGCTAAAAAAACGAAGCGCCCTTATCAAGTTTTTGGCTATCTCTCTGTTTTATTATCTGTGGTGGTTTTGTCTTATTATTCAGTTATTAGTGGCTGGGTCTTGCATTTTATGGCCCGGTTTACTTTGGATGTTTTTGTTTCTCAAAACACACCTTTTTCGTTTGAGATTTTGCTCGCAAATCCTTGGCTTCAGGTTCTGTTGACCAGTGTGCATTTACTTTTGGTCATTACGATTGTCTCTGTGGGTGTCCAAGAAGGTTTGGAAAAATGGATTAGATCCATTGTGCCAGCCTTTTTTATTTTGGTGATTGTTCTTCTTTTTCGGATTTTAAGTTCACCAGACATTGCCCCCATTTTTCGATTTTTGTTCTATCCAGATTTTTCGAAAATAAACTTAGACACTTTAAACAGAGCCTTGGCCCATGGTTTTTTCACCATGTCCGTGGGCTTTGGTTTAATGGTCAGTTTTGGATCCTATTTAAAATCAGAGCAACATATTCCCACCCTAGGATTTCGAATTGCCTTGATTGATTTGTTTGTTTCTTTGATCGCTTTGCTCTTTGTATTTCCTGTGGCTTATTTTGCAACTCAAAGTTTAGAAAGTGATCCAATCTTGCTTTTTAATGTGATCCCTCAGTATTTCCAAACCTTAGGTGGCGGTGCCTTTTTAGGTTTGATCTTCTTTCTTTGTCTTTATTTGGCGTCACTGAATGCAAGCCTTGCGTTGATGGAAGCTTTGATGAGCAATTTTCAAAGCTTATTGCCAAAGTCGGGTCGTAAACCTGGTGTTTGGATTTGCTCCGGTGTGATCTTATTTTTAACAGCACTGTGGATTTCGGCCCCTCTGCTTGGACTTAAAGGCTCAGGTCCTGCATTTTTAAAAACTTTAGATCACGTGGCCGTGAACTGGGTTTTACCTGTGGTGGCACTGGGTTTACTTTTGACTTTTAATTATGCAGTTTCGGACAAAGAAAAACGAGAGATGTTTGTGGATACTAGCAAGCCGGCATCTGTGATTATGGAAAGCCATTGGTTTTTTGTCATCCGTTGGCTGGCTCCGATTTTAATTGTGACGTCTTTGATTTTGCAGGCTTTGAGCTAAAAGTTCATCCCCAGAATCAGTTGCCAGTTGATGTAGTCGCCGTCGATTTTATTGATCAAAGGTTGAGATTTGATGGAGCCTTTGTTCTCGTCCACAAAGCTTGTGTAATGGTAAATGGCTTGAAGGCCAAAAAAAGATTTCCTGCGCAAAATGGGGATTTCAAGTCCCAATCCTAAATCTGTTGAAGTGATGGTTTCACGACTGTCCTCTTGAAGCTCAGCGATCGAGTAAGACCTTGTCACTTGAGAAAATCCACCCACAAGGTAAGGGTTTAGATCAGCTAATCCTTTGATCATATTTTGTGTGGATAAGTAATACTTCAAGTGAAGGTTGACTTCGTTGAAACCAACGCTGCCCGTGTAAGTTTGTGTGGTGGTTCTAATTTTAGCTGAGTGATCAGAGGTCATCAGACCTAAAGTCATCGCCAGCCTGAGGTCAAAAAAGTAGGACAAAGTTAATCCCATGACCGGTGCATCTCCGTAGGCTTTTTCCATGCCGCCGGTGAAAGTTTGTGGGCCGAGAGCAAAGCCTACCGTTAGAAAGCGACCGTTACGAAAAAAGTTGATGTCTGCTTCTTCGTCAGAGGCTTCGTCGAATTCACTGTAATCTGCAAAAGGGTCGTAGGCTTCCTCAGGGTCCACTTGCGCCTGGGTTGACAAAGGAAGAAGGCAAAGAAGCACAAAAAAGAGGTGGGTCAATGATAAAAATAATTTTGATTTCTGCATTGGATTAAAATCCCCCTGGTTTATTATCTAGTATTGTGGGCACCCTTGCCAAGGTCAAAGGCTTCTGTTTCAGGACGAAACAAAGGCCAAGCTCGAAAACAACTTAAAGTTCGAAATGGACTCCACATGTTAAGACTTCATCGTGCCAAATTGAGTCATTTATATTCTTGATTGAGTTGTCGGCTTTTTCAAATGAAACTTGTGCGCAGTCATGACAGACACAAACAAAAACAAACAAAATTACGAGCAGTCCGGCGTGAATATTCAAGCCGGTGATCAACTTGTGGATTGGCTCGAAAAGTCGCAAAATTTAAAATCAAAAATGATCGTCCAAGGCATTGGTGGTTATGCATCGCTGACCCGAATTCCCATGGATGTATATAAAAAGCCATTGCTGGTGAGTTGCACCGATGGTGTGGGAACAAAAGCACTTTTGGCAGCACAATTTAAGCGGGTCAAAGGTCTCGGGCAAGACTTGGTTGCTATGAATGTCAATGACTTGATTTGCACCGGAGGAGACCCCTATTACTTTTTGGACTACTGGGCCAGCGGAAAGCTGGATCTTGCCATGGTTCAAGAATTTCTAACAGGGGTTAAAGAAGCCTGCGAAAAATCAGGCTGTCTTTTGATCGGCGGAGAAACGGCCGAAATGCCCGGGCTTTATAAAAATAATGAATTTGATTGCGCAGGATTTGCTTCTGGTTTTGTGGATGAAGATCACGTTTGGGGAGCTCACCGGGTCGAAGTGAATTCTGAAATTTGGGCTTTGCCAAGTTCTGGATTTCATAGCAACGGTTACAGTCTGCTTCGCCGTGTTTTTGAAAAGGACATGGATCAGTGGGTTGAAAAATTACTGACCCCCACAGCTCTTTATGTGGATTTAGTTAAGAAGATTAAGGCCTCTGGCATTACGGTTCAAGCGGCAGCTCATATTACGGGTTCTGGGTTCGAAAACATCACTCGGGTTTTGCCTGCTAAAACAAAGGCCAGCTTGAAAAGCTACCCTTGGCCAGAGATGTTCATTGAAGTTCAGAAGCGAACGCAGATGACAGAGGCTGAAATGTATCAAACATTAAATTGTGGAGTGGGATTTGTTTTTGTTTTGAACTCGGAAAACGCAAAGAAATTAAAGGCCTTATGCTTGGACTTAAAAGAAACAGTTTGGCATTTAGGGGCCGTGACAGCTTCTCAAAATCAAGAACCCAGCTATGAATGGGTGAGTTCATGAGCCAAAAAGCCTGGGCAGTGATGATTTCAGGAACGGGATCAAATCTACAGGCGATATTGGATCAAACAAACTTGACGCCACCGAAAATCGTGATCAGTCAAAATCAGAAAGCACCGGGGCTAGGCAAAGCTCGAAGAATGGGTCTTCCCACTTTTGTGATTTCTCAACCGATCGATTGGCAAGCTCTGGATCAAAAACTCAAAGCCTATCAAATCAAAAAAATTTTCTTACTTGGTTTCATGAAAATCATACCTCTTGATTTTTTAAATCACTGGGAACAAAAAATCATCAACTTGCACCCTAGTTTTTTACCCGCATTTCCAGGACTCAACGCCTTTCAGAAAGCCTATCAATCAAATTCTCAATTGGGGGCCACAGTTCACGAAGTCACGGCAGCTGTGGATCAGGGAAAAATCCTTGTGCAAAAGAAATTTTCAAAAATGGAAAATGAAGCCCAGACTCGGCTGCGGCTTTCTTTTGTTGAACAGTCTTTAGTTGTCAAAGTCTATTCAAAGGGATTTTTTTCATGAACCACTTCGATGTGATACTTGTCAGTTCATTTGGTCAACTCGAGGCTCTGGCCTGTGAGCTCGGGCGTTCAGGACTGAACACTTTGATGATTGATGTGACCGATCGGCTGGGACTTTGGCCTCTCGAGGACCGAGAAGGTCCCTTCGGAGAAATTCATTCGGATGCAGTCATGGGAGCTTGGCAGGAAATGAGCTCCTTAGGGGATTTACCTTTGGCTTGCGAGTTGGGGCAAGTGATTTGGACCAGCAGCTTGGGGCCTGTGGCCCTCAGGGGACCCTTAATTCAACATCAAATGAAGACCCGAGGATGGAAGAGCTCACAAAGTCCCGTTTCGCAGATGACTGATTTTAAATCCCAATGGCTGGCTTGGCTGAGTCAGTCTTGCTATGACACTCGTTTTCACAGTTGGGATCCTGACTTGTTAAAATATCCGAAAGTGGAAATTGAAAATGCCTTGAACGTTCGCTTTCCAACACGATCCGGTTTAAATGCCAGACGTGAATGGCTGAAATCTCAAGGCGTTCAAGTTTGGGCGGAGGTTGACATTTTAGATGTGATGGATGCGAATTCAGGTCTAGAAGTTCGAGGTTCCATGAGTGGCGTGATCAAAACTCAAAGTCTTGTTTGGGGTCTTACCTCCTATGAAACAGATCACATGAGTTTTCGAGTCCGGGAAAAACTCTTTGGCGGTGAAGTGAATAAACCGGACTGGGCTTGGATCCGCTACCGATTGTCTGTGGAAAATCAAGAACTCACTTTGGGGTGGCCACTTCATATGCTGATGATCGAAAATCCGGCATTGCCACTCACTCACTCTGATTTGATTGTGATACAAAGAACAGTCTTAAATAATCAGTTTGATGCTTGGATTCGAATTCCTGATTCAAAGAGATTTCATCAGGCCTATTTACATAGAATGAAAGATGAGATTCGATCCAAAATTCAAAAGAAATTACCCAAGCTCAAATTGAGTTTTATTTTTGAACCTCAAGAGCTGAGCTACACTTCAAGGGAACTGGGTCCAAGGCCTTACAGTCAGTACAATGAAAAATTAAAGTTAAGAAAGACAAATCAAAAAAATCTGTTTTTTGACGGCCCTGAAGTCTGGCCAAACTTTTCCAATTTAAGCCTGTTTCAAAATCAAAAAAGAATATTAGATCAGATCTTAATCGATTGGCGAAAAAAACAAAATCAGAACCAAGAGAGGCATCCGTGATTGAACGTTACACTCGAGATGAAATGGGCCGTATTTGGGATGAGCAAAACCGTTTTTCTTTGATGAAAAAAGTCGAGCTCGCAGTTGCCAGTGAGCAGGCCAAACTTAAATTGATTCCTCGTGCGGCTGCCCAGATGATTCAGAAAAAAGCAAAATTTCAAATCACTCGGATCCGAGAGCTTGAGCAAGTCACAAAGCATGATGTGGCCGCATTCGTGCAAAATTTAATGGAAAATGTAGGCGAACATGGAAAGTACATTCACTTTGGTCTGACCAGTTCTGATGTGATCGACACAGCCCTCAGTCTTCAAACTGGCCAAGGTTTTGATTTAATCCTCAGTGATATCCAAGAGCTCAAAATAACTTTAAAAAGAAAAATCAAAGCCCACGCGGAAACTCTTTGTTTAGGACGAACCCATGGCATGGCCGCAGAGCCCACAACCTTTGGTTACAAGTTGGCGGGTTTCTATTCAGAGCTCATCAGATGTGAAGAGCGAGTGATCAAAGCCAAGGAAACCAATCAGATTTGTAAGTTAAGCGGTGCCGTTGGCACATTTTCAAGTCTACCCGAAGTTTTAGAAAAAAATGTCGCCAAGACTTTGAATCTTAAACAAGAGCCCTTTGCCACCCAAGTCATCCCCAGAGATCGACACGCGGAAGCCATCAGTGCATTGACCTTTGTGCAGTCTTTTTTAGAGCGATTAGCAGTAGAACTTCGACATTTACAAAGAACCGAAGTCTCAGAAGTTGTGGAAGGTTTTGCCCGTGGTCAAAAGGGATCCAGCGCCATGCCCCATAAAAAAAATCCCATCAGTTCAGAAAATCTGACGGGCTTAGCAAGGCTTCTTCGAGGCTATATGGTGGCAAGTTTTGAGAACATCGCTTTGTGGCATGAGCGAGACATCAGTCACTCCAGCGTTGAAAGGGTGATTTTTCCAGATGCCTTTATTCTTTGTGATTACGCCTTAAATAGAATGAAATCCATTTTGGATGGCCTGATCGTCTTTGATAAAAAAATGAAAGAGAATCTCGAAGCTACACAAGGGCTTGTTTATAGTTCTCATTTATTGCTAAAACTTGTTGAAAAGGGACTGACTCGGGAAGAGGCCTACTTTCATGTTCAAAGACTGAGCCATTCATTAGGCGCCGGCGATCATTTAAAAAAGTCTTTGTTAAAGGATCTAGAAATTAAGAAGATATTGAAACCAAAAGAAGTGGAAGAACTTTTTCAAGCCAAAAGATATTTGAAAACAATAAAAGCAAGGCTTATTCGTTTGCCTGAACTCAAAGGATCAAAAAAATGAAATTGATCTACGAAGGAAAAGCTAAAAAAATCTTTCAATCCGATAAAGCTGGTGAACTGGTGATGCAGTTTAAAGACAGTTTAACGGCTTTTAATGCACAGAAAAAAGGATCTTTCGAGGGGAAAGGGGCCTTAAATCTTAAATTTTCATTGAAGATCTTTGAGATCCTGTCCTCCCATCAAGTCAGGCATCATTTTATTCAAAAAATGTCTGACACTGAAGTGGTGGTTAGAAAATTGACAATGCTGCCAGTGGAAGTGGTGGTCAGAAATTTCATAGCAGGCTCTTTGGCCACAAGGCTTGGTAAAACGGAAGGTGAACCTTTGAAAAGACCTTTGGTTGAGTTTTACTTTAAAAATGATTCTTTAAACGATCCGATGCTGACAGAAAATCAGATTTTGGTTTTGGAAATTTTAAGTGAGCTGCAATTAAAGAAATGCACAGAGCTCGCTTTAAAAATCAACGAAGTTTTATTGCCCCTTTTTCGGGAAGTGGGAGTTCAGTTGATCGATTTCAAAATTGAAGTGGGTCAAGATGAAGCTGGCCTTTTTTATTTAGCTGATGAAATTTCCCCTGACAGCTGTCGATTTTGGGATGCCTTAACAAAGGAAAAGTTAGATAAAGATGTGTTTAGACGGGATTTGGGAAGTGTTGAAAATGCTTACCTTGAAATTGCTAGAAAAATTGGAGTTGTACTGTGAAGAAATACTTTGTTCGCATTCTACCTAAAGATGAAGTTTTAGATGTGCAAGGCCGTGCTGTGCTACAAATGTTAAAATCTCAGAAGCATCCCGTGGCCTCCATTCGTGTTGGAAAACTCATCGAAGTGGTTTTAAATGAAAACGTCAGCCAGGCCCAAGAAGTTTTGAAAAAGATAACAGCCGAAGGTCTTTATAACCCGCTGGTTGAGGTGGCTGAAGTGGAAGGTCTATGAAAGTCGGAGTTGTTCAGTTCCCAGGAACCAACTGCGATCGAGATGTGTTTCAGTGGCTGGTGGATCAAGGACACAGTCCAACTTATTTATGGCATCAAGACCGATTTGATAGGGGGTCATTTGAGGCCTGTGTGATCCCAGGTGGCTTTAGTTTTGGGGACTATCTTAGATCGGGCGCATTGGCGGCAAGAAGTTCAGTGATGAAAAGTGTAAGTGAAATGGCCAAAAGCGGAAAACCCATTCTTGGGATTTGTAACGGCTTTCAAATTTTATGCGAAGCTGGGCTTTTGCCAGGCGTGCTGATGCAAAATCAAAAGGGAAATTTTATTGACGACTGGGCTGATTTGAAAAATCCCCTCAACAATAAAAAAATCCGACTGCCTGTGGCTCACGGAGATGGAAGATACTTTGCTTCCTCAGACACAGTGAAAAAACTCTGGGACCAGAATCAGGTGAACTGGTGCTACGAGCGTGCGGATTTCAACGGATCGGTGGATGAAATAGCAGGAGTTCAATGTTTGAGTGGAAACGTAAAAGGTTTGATGCCTCATCCAGAACGAGCTTATCAAAATTGGATGGGATCCACAGACGGGTGGCAATTTTGGATTTAAATTTAAAACTTAAAAAATATAGAATTAAACCTGAAGAATATGATTTGATTTGCAAACTTCTGAATCGTCCACCTGAAGGTGTTGAGTGGGCTTTATTTTCAAGCCTTTGGAGTGAGCACTGCAGTTATAAAAGTTCAAAAAATTATCTCAAAGCTTTTAGAAGTGAGGACCCTCGCATTTTAACAGACGAGGGCGAAAATGCCGGCGTTTTTGATCTTGGCTTTGATGAGCGCATGGCTTTCAAAATGGAAAGTCACAATCATCCCAGCTTCATCGAGCCCTTTCACGGAGCGGCCACCGGAGTGGGTGGAATTTTGAGAGATATTTTTACCATGGGAGCCAGGCCCATTGCTTTAGCAAATTTTCTTTGCTTTGGAGATTCTGAAAGCCCCAGGATGAAATCCATTTTGAGAGGTGTCGCCAAAGGAATTTCAACCTACGGAAATTGCGTGGGTGTTCCCACGGTGACTGGTGCAACCCATTCAGAATCAGAGTATAATTCCAATGTGCTGGTGAATGCTTTTGCCCTTGGCCTTTTTGAAAAGGGTCAGAAAATGATTTCAGCCAAAGCCTGTGGCATCGGAAATCTTGTGGTTTATGTGGGGGCTAAAACAGGATCTGATGGTGTGCATGGAGCCTCCATGGCCTCTGAAAGTTTTGATTCTCAGATCGAAGCAAAAAAGCCCACCATTCAAATCGGGGATGCCTATTTTGAAAAACTTTTGATTGAAGCTTGCCTTGAGGTTTTAGAAAAAGATTTAGTTGTGGCCATGCAAGACATGGGAGCTGCAGGTTTAACTTCTTCCTCCTTTGAAATGGCCTCTCGCGGAGGCGTTGGTTTCAATCTGAATTTAAGTGAAGTTCCCTTAAGGGACTCTCGGATGGGACCTGAAGAGATTCTGCTTTCTGAAAGCCAAGAGCGGATGCTTTTGATTTGTGAGCCTTCCAAAAAAGCTCAGTTGGAAGGAATTTATCAAAGATGGGGTTTGGAATTTAAAGTCATAGGCGAAGTCGTTCAAGACCGTCGCATTCAGTTAAAATGGCAAAATGAAGTGATCTGTGAAATTGATCCTGATCTGATTGTGGAGCACGCGCCACGCTATCAAAGACCTTATCATCAATTGCAAGTGCAAGATTTGAATTTATTAAAAAATCATCTCGTTCAATGTGAAAAAGATTGGATGGATCCTGAATGGATTTACCGACAATTTGATCAAAGAGTGGGTTTAAGAACAGAAGTGGGGACAGGAAATCCTGTGGCAAGTTTAAGGCTAAAATCCAACAGAAATTTAGGAATTGCTGTGGGAGCCAGGCCTTGGTTATTAAAAATGGATCCCAAACTGGGAGCCTATGATGCTGCGATTGAACCTTGTTTGAAATTGATGGCCCAAGGATTTTATCCTCAAGCCATGACGGATTGCCTGAATTTTGGAAATCCAGAAAAAGTGGAAGTGATGTCACAATTTGTCGCAGCCGTTGAGGCCATCAGTGATGTGGCAAAAATTTGGAAGGCACCTGTGATCAGTGGCAATGTGAGCTTTTACAATGAAACTGAGAATCGAAATATTATTCCAACGCCTGCTGTGGCGGTGGTGGGTTTAAAATCTTCAAGTGATTTAAAAATTGGCTCTTGCTTGAGTGAAGAGGGAATGACCGTGGGGGTTCTATATTTGCAAAAGTTAAGTGATCCTTTTGATGCAAAAAAGATTTTCGAGTCTGCCAGTTTATTTTTTAAAGAATTACTTCAAGGACGAGTCAGAAGTGCTCGTCTGGTGACTGAAAAGGGACTGGACTATTGTTTATTTAAAATGAGTGAGTCTGGTTTTGGTATCGGTATGAGCAAAAATCAGACTCAACTTCAGGCCTGTCTGTATCAATATGTGGTAGAAGCGGGGCCCGATTTCTGGAAAAATTTGAAAATCCCATTTGAGATCATTGGGACAACAAAAAAGACAAATCAAAGTGTGAATTCAAAAACTGCGAATCGATTTAATCAAACCTGGGGGCTTATTTGAGTTTTCGTGATGAGTGTGGTGTTTTTGGAATCTGGAATCACCCCGAGAGTGCAGAGCTGACACACTTAGGGCTCTTTGCCATGCAACATCGAGGTCAGGAATCCGCTGGGATTGTTTCGACAAACGGTCTGGAATTAAAAAGTTTTAAAAATTTAGGTTTAGTGAGCGAAGTTTTTGATTCTTTTTCTTGGCCCACCTTAAAGGGTCATGCCGCCATCGGACACGTGAGGTATTCCACCACAGGTCAAAATTTATTAGTGAACGCACAGCCCTTACGAGCTGATGTTCGCGGCAGACCCCTGGCTGTCGCTCATAATGGAAATTTAACGAATTCAAAAGAACTTCGGGATAATTTGCAAAAGCAAGGCGCTCTTTTTCAAGGAACTTCCGACACAGAAATTTTCTTGCATTTATTATCTAGAATTGGGGGATCTGATTGGTCCAAAACTTTGCCTCAAGCTTTAGAATGGGTGCAAGGAGCCTACAGTCTTGTTTGGCTGGGCACTGATCAAATGGTTGCCATCCGTGATCCCATGGGTTTTAGGCCGCTCGTTTTAGGTCAAATTGGGGATCACAGTTACGTGGTGGCTTCAGAAACCTGTGCACTGGATTTGGTCGGTGCCAGGTATGTTCGAGAAGTTGAGCCCGGTGAGATGTTGATTTTTTCTGGCTCTCAAATGCAGTCCGTGCATTTCAAAAAAGACTCTAAAAAAGCTCGCTGTGTCTTTGAAATGATTTACTTT
>Ga0114979_10003233_pt1 | contig 10968 bp, 8 predicted proteins | sample S_140625_EF_Meta_FD_87315 | JGI IMG/M metagenome (GOLD analysis project Ga0114979, IMG submission 87315) | Freshwater microbial communities from Lake Simoncouche, Canada to study carbon cycling - S_140625_EF_MetaG | ecosystem: Environmental > Aquatic > Freshwater > Lake | place: Lake... | reverse complement strand
TTGCCCTGGCGCATCACCATGCGTCCGCGCTTGCCTTCCATCAGCGTCTTGATGGCGTGGTATCCGAAGTGCGTGGCCAGGATGCGGTCCGCGGGGATCGGGCCGCCGCCGCGCTGGATGTGGCCCAGCGCGCTCGAGCGCGTCTCCACGCCGGTGCGCCTGGCGATCTCGTCCGCCACCCAGCGGCCGATGCCGCCGAGTCGGATCGGGTCCGGCGAGGTGTGGTCGACGCGGTCGACCATCTGCTTGCCCTCGCGCGGGCGCGCGCCCTCGGCGGCCACGATGATGGCGAAGCCCGGGCCCTTCTTCATGCGGAAATCGATGTTCTCGCAGACGTGGTCGAGGTCGAAGGGGATCTCGGGCAGCAGGATGATGTCGCTGCCGCTCGCCACGCCGGAGGTCAGCGCGATCCAGCCCGCGTTGCGTCCCATGACCTCGCAGACCATCACGCGGTGGTGGCTGTCGGCCGTGGAATGCAGCTTGTCGAGCGCCTCGGTGGCGGTGTTCACCGCGGTGAGGAATCCGAAGGTGATCTCCGAACCCACGATGTCGTTGTCGATGGTCTTCGGCACGCCGATGATGTTGACCCCGGCCTCCACCAGCGGGGCCGCCGCGGCCATGGTGCCGTCGCCGCCGATCACGATGATGGCATCGAGCGCATGCCGCCGCGCGGTGTCCACGCATCGACCGATGACGTCCTCGAAGACCGGGCCGGTCACCGGGTCCACGCGCACGCAGTACTTGCGCGGGTTGCAGCGGTTGTTCGAACCCAGGATGGTGCCACCGCGGGTCAGGATGCCGCTCACGTCAAGGGTGTTGAGCGGACGTACGCGGTCCTCGATGAGGCCCTGGAAGCCGTCCTCGATGCCGACCACCTCGATGCCGTACTTCCAGATGGCGGTCTTCGTGACCGCACGGATGACCGCATTGAGTCCTGGGCAGTCGCCGCCGCCAGTGAGAACGCCGATTCGCTTGATGTTGTGTGGCATGGGTGGGTCGGGGTAAAGCCCCGCAAGCATAGCGATCCTGACGTAGGGAACCGCTAGGATGGCCCGCAACCCCGTGACCACGAACTCGACTCCCGCGATGCAACCCACACCCGACGCAAACCAGCAGCCGACGCCCGAGGACGAGGGCGCACTCGTCGCAGCGCGACGCGCGAAGCTGGAACAATTCCGCGCAACGATGGGCATCGAGCCCTACGGCCGCCGCGTCGACGACCTCGAGACCGCCGCCGCCGCCCGCGCGCGCTTCGACGAATCCGCGCACGCGGAGTTCGAGGCGTGCCAGCAGGCCCGCAAGGCCGACCCCGCCGCCGCCGTGGTGGACCGCCGTGCCGCCGTGCGCATCGCCGGCCGCGTCATGCAGCACCGCGACCTCGGGAAGCTCGTCTTCTTCTGGCTCCGCGATTCCTCCGGCGACCTCCAGGTCACCGTGAGCAAGGCCAACGTCCCCGAGTCCACGTTCGCACTTGCCAAGGCGCTCGACTACGGCGACATCGTGGTTGCAGAGGGCCCCATCGGCCGCACCAACAAGGGCGAGACGTGCATCTGGGCGTCCGCCATGGAGCTCGCCACCAAGAGCCTCGCGCCGCCGCCCGGCAAGTGGCACGGCCTCGAGGACGCCGAGATCCGCTACCGCAAGCGCTACGTGGACATGTACTCCAACCCGGAGACGGTCCGCGCGTTCGAGCAGCGCTCGCGGATCGTGAGCCTCGTGCGCCGCTTCATGGAGTCGCGCGGCTACCTCGAGGTGGAGACCCCGATGATGCAGCCGATCGCCGGCGGCGCCGCGGCGCGTCCCTTCGTGACCAAGCACAACGCGCTCGACATGGAGCTCTTCCTGCGCATCGCGCCGGAGCTCTACCTCAAGCGCCTGATGGTGGGCGGCATGCGCAAGGTCTTCGAGATCAACCGCAACTTCCGCAACGAGGGCGTGGACCGCAGCCACAACCCGGAATTCACCGCCATGGAGGCGTACCAGGCCTTCGGCGACTACATGACCATGCTCGAGATGGTCGAGAGCCTCGTGCACCACGTGGCGTGCGCCATGGCAGGCTGCCCCGAGGGCGGCGATGGCCCCGTGCTTCCCTTCGGCTCGATGCAGATCGACTACCGCAAGCCCTTCGAGCGCGTGCGCTACGAGGAACTCTTCCAGCGCGCGTTCGGCTTCGACATGCGCGACGAGGCGAAGGTCCGCGCCGCGGGCAAGGAGCACCACGTCGAGAAGTGGGCCACGCTCGACCACTGGCTGCTGGTGAACGAGCTCTTCGAGGAGAAGGCCGAGTCGCTCATCGACCCGCAGCGTCCGACGTTCGTCCTGGATTATCCGAGCGCGATCAGCCCGCTCACGCGCCCCAACCGCGCGCATCCGGAGATCGCCGAGCGCTGGGACCTCTTCATCGCCGGCATGGAGATCGGCCCCGCGTACACCGAGCTCAACGACCCGGACATCCAGCTCGCCAAGTTCACCGAGCAGCTTGCCGGCGCCGACGACGAGGAAAGCACCTTCCGCACGCTCGACCACGACTTCGTGGAGAGCCTGCGCGTCGGCATGCCGCCGGCCGGCGGCATGGGCATGGGCATCGACCGCCTGGTGATGCTTATGACCAATTCGGAATCGATCCGCGATGTCATCCTCTTCCCGCTCATGCGCCCGCAGTGAATCCGGAACGCGCCGCGTGATGCTTGCAGGCATCCTCGCGTGCGTGGCCGGTGTTGCGTTGCCCGCCGTGCACGCCCAGGCGCCGGCGGTTGCCGCGCGCCCGGCCGCGGAGGTGGTCGAGGATCGCTGGTACCGCCTCTCGCTCGGCGGGCAGCCGTGCGGCTGGTTCCACGACGCGCTTGAGCGCGAGGGCGACGTCTACCGCAGCATCACCGAGACCGAGATGACCGTCGGGCGCATGGGGCAGGGCGTGACCATCCGCACGCGGACGCAGTTCGAGGAGTCGGCGCGGGGAGAGCCCCTGCGCGCCGTGATCCGCAAGGATTCCGGGGCGGCACCCGTGACCTCCACATGGACGTTCGGCCCGGGCGGCATCGACATCGTCGAGGAGCAGGCCGGCCGGCGCACCGTACAGCATCGACCGCTTCCGCCCGCAGGCTGGCTGGCGCCGCGTGCCGCCGACGAGTTCGTGCGGCATCGCCTGGCGTCCGGCGCGAAGGAGCTCCGCTACGTCACGCTGGATCCGGAGAGCGGGCCCGAGGCCGTCGCGGTGCAGAGCGTCCTGAAGGGCCAGGCCCAGGCACAGTTGGACGGTCGCACGGTGTCCGTCACCGAGTGGAGCACCAAGACATCGCTCATGGAGCGGCCATCGACCGAATGGATCGCCTCCGACGGGGTCCTGGTGCGCAGCAGCACCGACCTCGGTGTCGGGATGCTCGAATCGATGCTCACCACGCGCGTGGCCGCCACCGCCAAGGTTGCGCCGGTTGAGGTGATGGCTCGCACGTTCATCATGCTGACGTCCGATGGCCGCGCGCTTTCTGGCTCGCGCCGTGCGGAGCTCGCCATGCGCGCCACGGACGGCACGCTCAGTGAGATCCCGAGTGCCGGCGCGCAGGTCTTCACGCGCACCGGCACCGGTTCCGCCACCGTCACGGTGGATGCCGATGCCGGCTCCGTGGCCTCCGAGGCGGACCGTGCCGACCCGCGCTTCACGCGCGCCAGCGTCATGGCCGATGGTGACGATCCTGCCATCCGCGCGATCGCCGCGAAGGCACTCGCCGGCTGCGCGCCGCTCCCGCTCGCCCGCGCCGAGGCGCTGCGATCCGCGGTGTTCCGCCACATTTCCCGCAAGAACCTCGCCAGCGGCTTCGCCACCGCCAGCGAGGCCGCCAAGAGCAAGGCCGGCGATTGCACCGAGCACGCCGTCCTCCTCTGTGCGCTGCTGCGTACGCAGGGCATCTCCGCGCGCGTCGGCTCCGGGCTTCTCTATGTCCCCGAGGCGGGCAGCATCCGCAACGCCTACGGCTGGCACATGTGGACGCAGGCGATCATCGACGGCAGGTGGATCGACCTCGACGCCGTGCTGCCGCCGGACGGGCCGCGCTTCGATGCATCGCACCTCCTCACCGGCTGGAGCGCCGCCGATGGCGCATCGCTGGACACCGACCTCGCGCGCATCGTGGACCTGATGGGCGACACGGAGATCGATGTCCGCTCGATCAACGGCAAGCCCGTCGCGGTACCCGCCACTGCGCCCGCTGCCGACGCACCTCCCTCGGGGAAGCCCCGGTGAGCGAGCCGCTCCCGCCGCTTCCGGTGCGCGATCCCGCGGGCCACAAGGGCACGTTCGGCACCGTGTGCGTCATCGGCGGCCACGCGGCGCACCCCACCACCATGCTCGGCAGCGTGGTCCTTGCCTCGCTCGGTGCGTTGCGTGCCGGCGCAGCGCTCTGCATCGCGGCGGCGCCGGAACCGCTCGTCCCCTCGATCCTCGCCGCGAATCCCTCGGCCACCGGGCTGCCGCTTGCGGTCGACGGCGAAGGGCATCTCGTGCCCCACGCCGTTGCGGCAGCGATCGACGAACACGCGCGGCGTGCGGACGTCTTCGTCATCGGCCCCGGCCTCGGCACGGGATTCCCGGAAGAACAGGTGACCGTGCGCCTCCTCTCGCAGGATGACGGTCGCCCGGTGGTGGTCGACGCCGATGCGCTCAACTGCCTGGCGGCCACGCCGCGCTTCGACCTCGACCTGCGCGCTCCCATCGTGCTGACGCCGCATCCCGGCGAATACGCGCGGCTCGCCAAGGCGCTCTCCATCGACGCCGACCCCATCGATCCCGTCGCGCGACCCCACGCCGCGGAACGGCTCGCGCAGCGCCTTGGCTGCGTGGTGGTCCTCAAGGGCCACGGCACCGTGGTCTCGGACGGGCACCGCACCTGGACCTGCGCACACGGCAACGATGCGCTCGCCGTCGGCGGCAGCGGCGACGTCCTCTCCGGCGTGGTGGCGGGCCTCCTGGCGCAGTTCGGCCCGAAGCTCGGCCTCTATGACTGCGCTCGGCTCGCCGTCGAGGCGCACGCCATTGCCGGCGACCGTTGGGCGGCGCGCGCAGGCGGCACCGCCGGGATGCTGGCTGCCGAACTTGCCGCGGAGATTCCCGGCGCACTCGGCACGCTGCGTACACTCGCGCGTCCATGAGCCAGGCAACAACCCAGCCCTCCGGACCCGGCGCACCGCGCCCGCATGTCCCGGTCGACCAGATCCGCGCGCACACCTACGTGGATGGCGTCTACTCCATCGTGAACCCGCAGGTGGGCACGGCCAAGAACGGCAAGCACTTCCTCAAGGGCATCATCCGCGACGCCACCGGGGAACTGGCGATCCGCCAGTGGACCTTCGACGAATCGCAGCTCGGCGAGCTCGCTGCCACCGGCTTCGTGTGGCTCGGCGGCCAGGCGCAGGAATACAACGGGCAGGTGCAGATCGTGGTCGACTCGATCAGCGCCGTCGAGGTGGATGTCGAGGACCTGAAGCGCCTGCTCCCCGCATCGCGCAAGGACATCCCGGTGATGGAGGACGAGCTCCGCCGCATCATGGGCTCGCTCTCGCACCCGGCCATGCGCGCGCTCGCCGACGCATACCTCTCCAACGAGGCCTTCATGGCCCGCGTTCGCCAGGCGCCTGCCGCGGTGAGCGTGCACCATGCGTGGATCGGCGGCCTGCTCGAGCACACGCTCCAGCTCCTCAACCTGGCGGAAGCGATGCTTCCCCTCTATCCCGGGCTCAACCGCGACCTGGTGCTCATGGGCCTCTTCCTCCATGACCTCGGCAAGACCTCCGAGCTCACGTGGGAGCGCGGATTTGCCTACACGACCGAGGGAAACCTGATCGGCCACACCGTGAAGGGCGTCATCATGCTCAGCGCCATGGCCAACAAGATCAGCCGCGACGAGGCCACGCGCCTGCCGGCGGATGCGCTCCTCGTGCTGCAGCACATCGTCCTCAGCCACCACGGCTCGCTCGAGTTCGGCGCGGCCAAGGTGCCGTCCACGCCTGAGGCCATCTTCGTGGCCATGCTCGACAACCTCGACGCCAAGACCACCGTGGCCATCCACGCGGTGCAGCGCGAGAAGGCCATCGGCCCCGGCCAGGACTTCACCGATCGCGTGTGGAGCCTGGATACCCGGCTCTTCCGTCCCGATCCGCTGGCCTGACGCAGTTCGTGCGTGGGCTCGGGCGCGGTGCGCTTTTGCTCGCGGTGTCATGCGCCGCGCGTGTGTGCCTGCACCCGCAGCGCCTCCGCAAGCCGCACCAGCGACTCGCGCGGATGCAGCACGGCTGCCCAGGTACGATCGGCGCGGAGCAGGGCGGCGCGTGCACGTTCGCGGTCGGCGGCGGCGCGTGCGTCCAGTTCCATGAAATCGCACGCGTGCGCATTGCGTGTGCGTGCCAATTCCTCGTGCATGGCGCGCCATGCGGCGCGGCGCTCGGCGCTTGCACGCGGTGCGCGCGCAATGGCTTCCAGCGCGGCGCGCTTGCGATCGCTCATCGCGCCATGTGCGGATTCCGGGTCAAACCAGCGCACGCGGCGCTCGGTGGGCGTGACCGGCGGAGGGCCGTCATCCGGGGCAAACGGAAGCCGCAGCGTGGCCGTGGCCATGTCGAACGCGGGCAGCGTGGCGCCCAGCCACGTTGCCGCGAAGGACTCGGTGGCGCGCTCGTAGGTTCCGCCCCCCGTGCCATGGATGAACCGGTCGCAGAGCGCGGCGCGCGCGATGGCGCTCGTGAGGAACGCGCGCGGCCAGAGCGGCGCACTGCGCTCGCGAAGCGCGGGAAGCTCGCTTGCTCGCACGCGGGCGCGCATTCCGTCGGCGGCCATGGTCCAGAAGGGAAGTTCGGCCCCCAACGGCCCGTCTTCCGCAAGGGGTTGCGCAACGCGCGGCACCAGCCGCACGGCATCATTGAAGGCGCGTGCGCATCCGGCAGGGTCTGCGGCCGCGCGCGCAACGATGGCTGCTCCCAATGCCGTCTGCAGCAAGGCCGACGTACGCACCGTGCAGGCGGGCGCGCCGATCGCGGGTGTCGTCTCGCGCAGCGCGCCGATCACCTGTTCAGTGCAGTCGGCGGCTCCTGCGTTCGCCAAGAGCGCATCGTGCGCGTTGCGCACGCCCGCTGCCGCCGACGTGGGAACGGCCACACCGCGGAGCGCTTCGAATGGCGCCGGCGCATGCGCATCGCGCCCGCATGCCGGTGTCCCCTGCGCGGCGCGCGGGCCGAAGCGGTGCGTCACCGCTTGCAGCTTTCCCCCTGTTTCCACGGGGACGCGCAGTTCGCGCGGGTCGCGCACGTCGGTGTCCACCACCAGCCAGAGCACCGCCGCGCCGTCAGGGCCTGCGAGTGCATCTGCCCAAATGAATTTCGCCACGATGCCCGGATGCCACCACTCCACCTGGTGCCCCGTACCGGCCACCAGCCCCGCAGGAACGCCGAGCTCCGCGCGCATCGCGGCGCGCCATTCGCGGAGCGGCCTTCCCAGCATCTCGCCCTCCGCGGCGCGCAGCGCGCCCGCGCTCCGGACGGTGCATTCTGGCGCTCCAGCCGGCGCGTTCACGCGAGATCCTTGCCCGCCATCCGCAGGCGTCCCTCGCAGTGCGCGAGCTCGCGCGAAAACGTGGCGCGGTAGAGCGCAAGCCGACGCGCCGGATCATCGAGCCCCGTGCCGAACGAGCGGTTCGGGTCGACATAGATGCGCGGCACCGGGATCTCGTCCACGCGCAGTCCGTGCGCCACCGCCTGCACCCAGAACTGCAACGGGAAGTCGTACCCGTCCACGTCCAGGCGCAGGCCGCTCAGCGACGCCACGCGGTACGCCTTGAATCCGCAGAACGCATCGGTGAGCCCGGGGCCCAATGCCAGCCGCGTGCCGCTCGCCGAAGGCAGGCTTCCAAGGGTGGCGTTGATCTCCGCGGTCAGCGTCATGTTCACCTCGCGCCGCCCCCCGGGAGCATCGTCGTCGCCGGCCATCGTGCGCAGGTAGCGGCTGCCGCTCACCACGTCCGAGGAATCCGCACGGATCGCCTGCAGGAAATCCGGGATGGAGGAGGGCGAATGCTGCTCGTCGCAGTCCATCGTGATCACCCAGCCGTATCCGTCGGCATCCGCGGCGTGGAAGATGTCCTGCATCGACCTGCCATAGCCGCGATTCGTGCAGTGTCGGATCACCTCCACCGGATGCGCCGCCAGCTTCGCAGGTGTCTCGTCCGTGGAGCCGTCATCGATCACGAGCACATCGCGCACGTACACGCGCACGGCGCCGAGCACGCGATCGATCGACCGCGCCTCGTTGTAGACGGGGATCGCCAGCAGCACTCGTGGGAGGCCGATGAATGCCGCGGTCATTGGATGGGCAGCCCCTTCTTCTTCCAGAGCGCCAGGAGCGCCTCGCCGGTGGTTGCCTCGACGATCGAGCCATCGTCACCGGTGCGTCGCAGCGCGTCGCCGCGCGAATCGAGGCGCTGCTCGATGGCCGGCGACTCAAGCGTCGGCTGGGAGAACACCGTCACGCCGCCCGCGCCGGGCACCACGCGGTCCACGCGCTGCGCCACGCGGCCACTGCGTGCGTCGAACCAGTAGAAGCCGTACTCCGTGAGGGTGTCGGACTTGGGGAAGAGCCTCGTGAGGAGCAGCGCCTCTGCCTGCGAGAGGTATCCGACCGCCGGCACCGGCCACCGGCGCGGCGCGGAGGCTGCCGCGGAAGGCACCACGTCGGCCACTTCCAGCATCGGCCGTGGCGAGCCCGATACCGGCGCAGTGCGGATTCCCAGCTGGGAAGAGGTGGAATTGCTCTTGCCCTTGCGCATCGTGGTGCGCACGGTCCAGAGTTCGCGTCCGCGATCCCAGCGCACCCAGTAGCGGCCGTCGGTGTCGCTCACCGCGGTGCCGGTCGCATCAAGCAGCGTGCGCACCTGGACGCGGACCAGGAGCCCCATCTCGCGCTCGTCCTTGGTCCACTCGTTCTCGCGACGGTCGGGATTCGCGACGCCCTGCGCCGCATCGATCGCCACCATCGTCATGTAGCCCACTTCCTGCACCTCGCCGTTGGCGTCGGAGCGGCTGATGCGGAACCAGTGCGGTGCCGGGAGCGCGCCCTTGCTTGCCACGGGATCGAGGACGCGCCGCAGCGCTTCCTCGTCAAGGCCCTTCAGGAGATGGTCGCCGCGCTCCATGCGCGCGGTGCGGTCCTTGGCGAGCACGCGCGGATCCACCACTTCCATGGTGCGGAACGAGCGTTCCAGCAAGGAAGACATCGATGCGTAATCGCTCTCCGCAAGGAGCGCAGAGATCACCATGAACTCGTTCGGCGCCACCTGCAGCATGAAGTAGCCCTGCACGGCGGAGATCTCGTCATCGCCCGTACCCTCGCGCAGCGACGTGTAGAGAATCGCTGCAGGCCGGCCACCCATTTCGAATTCCTTGCGCGCGCGGACCGCGAAGACGGCATTGGGGGCAGGGCGCTCGCTCACGCTCTTCACGTACGCGTCGATCTGCTTTGCCGGTGTGCTGGTGGCTTCCGACGCCACCAATCGCGTGATTCGCAGCACAAAACGCGGCGGATCGGCGCGTTCGGAGACAATCCAGGTCGCCGTGGCGCCGGTGCCTTCGGCGCGCATCACGCTCCCGGTTGGCGGACGAAAACGCATGCCGAGCAGCTCGAAATCGAGGAAATCGGCATCCAGGCCGTCCTTCGCAGCCGGGGAGGCGGGCGGAGCCTTGGGGCGCTCGGGCGCGGATGATTGGTTATCCGGACGTTGAGCGCCCTTCGGCGGGTTGGTCGGCGGGGCGGCGCCTCCTGCGGAGACGAGCGTCGACAACGCGAGACTGATAAAGCAGTGGACGGTGATGATCATCGCTGGATTACGGTGTGCTTGGTCGGTGTGAACGTCTCGCGATACGCAGCGACGGAGGCTAGCGTGGGCTGAGAACCTCGACGTGCGTGTTCTGCATCTCTCGTGCCATTGACAGTTTGCCGCATTTCTGTATCCTTGGCGATTCGCGTTCTCTCCAGCCGCGGATGCCAGGCAACGTGCCAGCATGCGGAAGGGGAGCCGACGCGCTCGGATTGAGGAACGGCACACCCATGCAGGGCGGCAAGATTCGCATTCGGATGGAAGCCTACGACCACCAGGCGCTCGACGCGTCTGCACGTGAGATCGTGGATCACGCCAAGCGCACGGGCGCGCGCGTTGCCGGCCCCGTGCCGCTGCCGACTCGCCGTGAGATCTACACCGTCAACCGTTCGCCGTTCATCGACAAGAAGAGCCGCGAGCAGTTCGAGATCCGCACCCACAAGCGCATCATCGACATCACCGAACCGAACCACCGCACCGTCGAGGCCCTCAACCGCCTCGTCGTCCCCGCCGGCGTGTTCGTCAAGATCAAGGCCTGACATTAGGCAACACATGACGGCGCATCGCGCGCCGTCATGAACTCACCAGCCGCGTCGCCCACCTGAAGGCAGAGCGACCTCCGGCAAGTCACCAGGGCCCGCAGTCTCCAAGACCCGCGACCCGCAACGCAGGAGCAGCAAGATGACCACCGCGCAGATCGGCATCCTCGGCAAGAAGATCGGCATGACCCGCTTCTTCAAGCCTGATGGAACCAACATCCCCGTCACCGTCATCCAGGCCGGCCCCTGCTACGTGACGCAGGTGAAGACCACGGAAACCGACGGCTACGCCGCCGTCCAGATCTCGTTCGACGAGATGAAGCCGCGCAACAGCACGCAGGCCATGATCGGCCACGATGCAAAGGCCGGCGCCGCCCCGCAGCGCATGCACCGCGAGATCCGTCTCGAGAGCGATGCAGAGGCGCAGGCCTACACGCTCGGCCAGGAGATCACCCTCGAGGCTCTCTCGGCGCTGAAGTTCGTCGACGTGATCGGCACCTCGAAGGGCAAGGGCTTCCAGGGCGTCATGAAGCTCTACCGCTTCAAGGGCCAGATCGCCAGCCACGGCGTCGAGC
>Ga0114979_10003232_pt1 | contig 10969 bp, 11 predicted proteins | sample S_140625_EF_Meta_FD_87315 | JGI IMG/M metagenome (GOLD analysis project Ga0114979, IMG submission 87315) | Freshwater microbial communities from Lake Simoncouche, Canada to study carbon cycling - S_140625_EF_MetaG | ecosystem: Environmental > Aquatic > Freshwater > Lake | place: Lake... | reverse complement strand
TGACCATCATGGAAATCACAATGGTGGACATTATACGGCTCAGACCTTTAGTCCAGTTTGGAAGGTCTGGCATCTTTATGATGATGAGAGCGCGCATACAATTAATGCCCCTCAGTTTGGTGTATATACTTATATGATATACTTTCGGCCTATATAGACCGAGTCCGAACGGGCCCAAGAAACCCAGATGTTTTAACGGTTCTGTAATGAACGTGTGGTTTTAAGGTTTTTAAGGGAACCTTATATGATTGAGGTTCACGAATCTTAAGAAGGGCAACACCAGAGGCATCTGAGGTTGTGACACCGGCATTTTCATACTTGCCATAAGCAATATCAAAGTATTTTTTACTGAGATTATCACCCGGTTCAGAAGCCCAATAGACTATCTTTGTATGCGGCTTAACAGTTACCTTAACAGTTCGGGTGGCACCGGATGGTGTTTGTGTTTGAAGCACAGAGGATGGAAATACGGCTTCTCCTAAGAATGGAAGATAGGTGTCCCGATTAAAGACTAAATAAAGCGCGGCTGCGCCAATAAGAAGATATAGAATCTTTGCGACGACTTTTCCTACTAGTCGTTCAATCATATTTATATGTAAAAGACCCATAAAGCCACAGTTTAAGGCGGCTAGGATCAAGAGTCCAAACGCCAACATTTGCATAGTACGAATCATCTATCTATTGATAGAGATATAAATCATGCAGTGTGCGTTAAAACGTTTTGGTCCCGGTGTACAGAATCCTAAACCCACGGTAGTATCAAAAGAGTTTAATACAGACCTACAAAAAATGCTGGCTGAAAGAGAAAAACAAGATAAGATGTGGACTACAGAAAAAAAGAAGATCATAATTAGATATGGCAGCGGTGAACAAAGGTAATGGATTTAGTAAGGTTATTCAGCATTTAGATAACTTAAAACAATTACTAAATACCCTTAGTGTAAAATTAGGTAGTTCTGGTAAAAATGCCTATACAGCACCTCCACCTATTAAAATACCTGTAAATAAATATACACTAAATAATAATAAAGCCCATCCTACACCAACAAATGCGAATAGAAAAAGATTAAATAACTTTTTGGAAGAAAATACACCAATGAATAATCCTCTAAGTCGTACACAAGCAAATGTTCTACAGCCCAGTAAGGGTGGAAGTCGCCGCCGTAAGGGCCGTAGCCGTAACGGCCGTAGCCAGACACGTAAACATTAAAATCCCGACAATACTTTTTAGACTAATAATATTTAGACTAAATAGGATGCGTTATACTAGAAAAAAAGGAGGGGCTAATAATTTAACAAATAATCAACGCGCAAGAGTTCTGAAAACAATGCGTAATAAGGGAAGCTTTAACATGAATAATAATGATGAAATAAATAGACAGGCCAGACAGCGTAGAAATAATAATCTTTCAAGAATTAATAAAGAACGCGAAAAGGCACAAAGAAATATCTATAATTCAGGGAATACTTATAATAAGGAAGCACTCGCAGCTAAAGCTAAGGCCTCAGCAGCAGCTTATCTTAAAGCAACAGAAGAAGCTAATAAAGTCATTGCTTCACCGAATTCTACACAGGCTGAAAAGAACGCAGCTATAAGGAATCGTGATGCGGCCAGAAGGGAACGTAATAACCTACAGGCCAAATTATCAAGTGCTGAGCGTAATCGTAATGTTGCCACCACAAGGGCTTCACAAGCTGAAAGGGAGCGCAATAATTCTCTGGCGGCTCATAAGGCAAATCAAAATTTAGCTGCAACACAATGGGCAGAATATAATGCGAACCTTCAACAAACAAAAAGAGATCTAGCAGATGCTCAGGCTAAGGTAAACGCGGCTGGACTAACACAGGCTGAAAGAAATGTTGCTATAAGGGAGCGTAATGCAGCAAAGGCAAATGTCAATGCTGCCTCCAGAAAGGCTTCAAATGCTGAATCAGCAAGAAATGCTAAGCAAGCCGAACTTAATGCTGCCTACGCGGAAGGTGAACGTTTTTGGAAGGAACAGGAGGCTAAACGTATTGCTAAGCAACAGGAACTTGATGCCGCATCAGAGAGAAGTTTAACGCTAGCTGCCGAATTAGAGGGTGAAAGAAAAGCGGCGGCGGCTGCGGCTGATGCGGCCCGTCGTGATTTAGATGAAGCTAATGCTAAACTAAGAAACCAAGGTCTATCAAATGCTGAAAAGGCTGCGGCTCAAGCTGAAGCAGAAAGAGCTAAAAAGGAAGCGGCTGATACAAAGGCTGAACTAGAAGCACTTAAAACAGAAGCTGCCACCGCAAAGGCTAAGGCCGCAATTGACTCTGAAGCTGCCGCAAAAGCTGAGGCTGAAGCTGTAGCTGAACGTAAAAAAAGAACTAATAGTTTATTAAATAATGTAAACGCAAATATTCGTAATATTAAGAATGTGACAAATAAAATATTACATCCTGAGATGTTATATAAAAAAATACAAACAAATAAAAATGTAAATATAAATGGATTAAATCCAAAATCACGGATGATTCTCTAAGTATACATCATCTTAGCTGATACATCAGTTTGCTTCTTTTTAAGAAATAAGTCAATATGCTCTTTCTTAACCACAAATGGAAGGCTAAAGTCCTTAATATAGAACGGCAACTCCTTAGAATTAAACATGCGAAGCATATTTACCTTCTGAGTAATCTGTTCCATACACCGCTTGAGTTCGCGTACACCAGTCTCTTCTGAGGCATATTCACGAAGAACATGTTCTAGGACCTCCTTTGAAACCGCAACCTTTTCAGTAAGACCAACATCCTTCAAGGCAGCTGGAAGTAGATAGTTCTCTGCAATGGCAACCTTCTCCTTCTGCGTATAGCCCTGTAACTGAACAACAATCATACGGTCAAGTAGCACACGGTCAATCTTATTAAGGTCATTGGCACTGAAGGCAAACATTACACGGCTCAAATCAATATTAACTCCTGCTAGATACTTGTCCTCAAATTCACCATTTTGTACAGGGTCCGTTAGATGTACAAGAAGATTCTGAACTTCCTCACCCTTTGGCGTCGTACTAATCTTATCTAGCTCGTCAAACATAAGTACCATACTCATGCTTTTTGCGCTACACAGACTATTTACAATCTTACCACAATGACTACTTTCATAGACAAGTTGATGACCAGTGTAGGTACTTGCGTCAGAATCACCACCAAGACTGATAAACTGGAAGGGCCATTCTAGGGCCTTTGCTACACCACCCTTAATAAGCGAAGTTTTTCCAATGCCTGGTGGTCCAGAAAGAAGTAGGCTGAGGCCACGACCAGAAGGGTTCGCAATCTTAGTACCAATAAACTGAAGAATCTGAAGTTTGGCTTCTTCCTGACCATAGATTGCGTCATTTAGACACTTACGCGCCTTTTCCATAAAGGCACGGCACAGTTCTGGACCATTATTAATATTAACGGGCAGTTCCTTGTAGATTCCAATAGGAATGCTTGTAAGCTTTTCTAGCCAATTACGGAGCTTAAAATATTCACTACTACCTGGATCAAGATTCTGAAGTGAATTGTACTTATTTACAACCATGGTCTGTGTTTCGGCAGGTAGGTCCATTGTAAGAATCTTAAACATAAGACTCTGCTGAGGTTGTGCCGAACCTTGACGATTTCCTAGTACATTAAGTAGCTTTGTCTTCTTATCTTCAGAAAGAGCCTTAAATTGATCAATTTGCCCATCAATTGTGTTTTCATCTGAAGGAGTCGTAATTAGTTTTACAAATTCCTTTACATCGTTGGCTTCCTTTTTCATATCATGGCGCTTTGGAACGTTTTTTTCGCTTTCATCCATACCTCCAAAACTAAAGGTAAAGGCCGGGCCGGCTTGTTCTTCTTCAGTTTCATATGATTCATCATCGTCCATACTTTCATCAGATTCATAGACAACCTTATTTTTCTTATCCTTGCGGTCTTTCTTAGACTTAATGTCTTCATCTAGGATCATCTCGTCGGAGGAACCATAATCTATAAGACCATTAATGTTTCCCTTACTGTCTACACTGTCAGTATCATCAGAAGATGGGCGCTTCTTGATTGGGCGAAAACCCTTCTTCTTATCCTTTTTTACCATGCTATACTAGATTGTATGGTAAAAAAATGTTCAATTTTTAATAGGTAATATGCTCATATCTAATTGCGGCGGTTGCGACGATTGCGGCGACTTAGAAGCCCACGAACAGCGGCATTGGCACGGCCAGTTACCTTAAGACCAACACGGTTTACACCACGGAATCCACGGCGAGCAACATTGCGTGTTGTGTTTGTTACAGCACCAACAACGTTGCCACCAAGTCCAAGGGCCTGGTGGATTGGGCCGTAGAGCTTACCAAAAAGACCACCTCCATTCTTGCGTGAATTGCGGCGATTGCGACGCGTGTTACGACGACTGGGCATTTCTAATATAGGCTTCTATAAAATATTACGCATCTTAGATAGTTCCACGAAAAATATCCAGACAATCCATTAAGGCAAACCCAGCCTTTTTAGTAATACCGGGATAAAGCGTGGAACGTTTGGATAAAATATCGGTCATTGGACCTTCACAAACCTTTGCAAGGCCTTGACGAATCTGAACTAAAATCGGTAGTTGCTTTTTCTGAAATGCTCGGGTCATTCGTAAAAGACAGTCAATATATTCATCAATAAGTTTTTGTTTCTCTTCACCAACAACAGCATGAATAGTAATCTGATTTAATATAGTTGTATATAGCTTTTCTAGTTGTTCTTGTTCTAAAATACCAAGTGAGGTCAGTTCGGCTAGGAATTGACTATAGCCAAGGCGATGAAACTTTTCGCGATTACGTTGTACAAAGGCCTCATAATCCTTTGTCTGGTCTTCAGTAACCTCTTCAAAAATAGTTAGATAGGAATTATATAGGGTTTCTAGTTCATTGCGTAGTGTCTTGTATTCTACACTGAGTTCACCAATCATACGAGCGTAAAGTGAACAATAGGTTGGTTCTGAGGCAGCCTTCTTAAAGACAAGTATCATAAAACTCTGTAAAAACTCGTTTTCATCACTATCAAGAATTTGCTGTAGAAAGGATTTAATATCGTCATAATTGGCGGCACTAAACTTATTTAACTTATTTAATATAACCTGATTTAAAATTTTATCTTCAACGGCAGACTCGTTATTTTTAAATTTACTAACATACCGACTATTTGGCTGAACAGGAGCCTTTGTCGGCACCTTTTGAGGACGTGGCCGTCCTACAGGGGCGCGTGAAGGGGGTGGACCCCGTGTACGCCATTGAATTGGAGCCTCGCCCTCAGCCTTTTCCGCCTGTAGACATTTCTCACGCACACAGGCAGAAAGACGTATACTATCAGGCGATAACTGACAGGAAGCCTTATGTCTAAGGTTAAATATATTTAAAACGCTAGATTCTACATCGGCCATACCCTCTAATATACATAGTACTGCGTCTTTTAATCCCCTAAACATTAAACTACCAAACTAGATGAATCTTACACAGGAATTATCAGACAGTGAATTAATTCAACACATACCATCCTTTGGCATACTTCTCCAAGCGGGAAACGAGGAGTTTGAAAAACAATTAAAAACACGCTTTACCTCATCAACCAAACTTCTTACACGGCGACAAAATGATGTTTTAATTCTTCGTAGTAATAAACCCTTTCTGGAAAGCGCACATAAATCACTGAGCGAACTACGCAAATCTGAAAAAATAATAGAGGCGGCGGTACCTTCAGATACTGAAAAGGCAGCCGATGGTCAAATCTTCTTTCAAGATAATATGAAACCCTTTAATTATGTACCCTTTTTATTAACTCTTATTGTTTTTTGTAAGCTATGGATCTTTCCAGTACTCGGTTTAATGACACCCCTATTACTTCTTATTTCACCCTACATAATCCTTCAAAGTGTCTTTGGCATGAACATACCCTGGGAAATGTATGTACAAATGATGAAACAGCTGGTGCTTGGAATTAATGGAAACGAGCCATGGACAATTAAACATTATTTACAGATTTTCTGGACCTTGGCCAGTCTTGGACAGGGAATAGTCCAGCCCTTTATAACATCTTATCATACCTCAAAGATTGATAAGACTATTACTGACAAGGGTCATGCCTTTATAAAAATTCATTCTACAGTCTCAGATTTATACAGCAAGTTTAAAAAACTCGGTTTAATGACTGATTGCCGTTTAGCAATTCCAGAAATACCAACCGATGTTCGTGAAGTAGTTGCCTGGATGAATGATGAACCCTGTGGAATAAGAATTGTAAAAACACTTATGGGACGTTTATCAATTCTTACAACACTTGCGACTGATAATTCATGGTCACCAGTGAATTATTCAGGAAGCCTACAACTAACCAATCTTTCAGACTTGGCCATACACCCCTCTAAAAGAATTACTAGTAATGTTGAAATAGTAGGTCATAACCTACTAACTGGGCCAAACCGCGGGGGCAAATCATCTTCCTTACGGGCGATTCTACAACAGGTTATATTTGGACAGGTCTTTGGCTTTACAAAAAATGCTGTGGGCTCATGGAATCCCTTCTATTCAGTACTTACACGTCTTAAGAGTCATGATACGGCAGGAAAGGAAAGTCTGTTTGAAATGGAGGTTCGCAAGGCCAGTCAAATGATTCATAAGATAAGGGAAACGCAGAAATCGTCCTTAATACTTATTGATGAATTATTCCACAGTACAAATCCCCCCGATGCAGAAATCAGTGCACGACTATTCTTGAACCAGCTCTGGGAATTACCACGAGTAAAAAGTATTATTAGCACACACATTTTCAGCCTATGCGAGGATCCACCTAAAAATATACGGACCTTGTGCTGTCCCGCAAGTCTTGATGGCGAAAAGGTAAATTATACATACACTCTCCGAGAAGGAGTTTGTAAGGTAAGTAGTGTAAATGAAGTTTTAAAGGAGGCTGGATTGTGCGCTTAAATAATAATTTAAAAAGATGGTAGAGAAGCAGACATATATGCCAAGTGACGGTGTTGTTATTGGTATTGTACTTGGACTAATCTTTGCCGCTGTGAGTTATTATCTTTATAGCCGTACTGGTCAGCTTGAACGTAAGGTCGGCCTTATGGAAAATATTCTTCTAGACCTTAAAGTTACAACAGAACAAGCGCTTATGTCGGCTACTGAACCTGAACAGCAAGAGAATACATTTGTTTCAAGTGCTGAAGAAGTGCGTGAGGTCAACATTGAAAAGCCTGCTCCAGCTTCTCCTAAGCAAAGAGTCCAGGTTGAACGTTCTTCGGTCAGCGCAAACTACGAGGCGATGACATACAAGGAGCTTGTTCAGGTGGCCAAGCAGAAGAATATTTCTGGAACGCGCAACCTAAGTAAGTCCCAGGTCATTGATATGATTCGCCGCCATGACTCTGGCGAACCGGATACGGAGACTGATTTAACTGAACTTCTTTCGGCTCAGCCTGATAGTGGTGCGGCGCCTCTTGATATTGGTGAGGTTGATAATAGTCTTGGCGAATAAATAAATACACTAACACTAACACATGTATGTTTTACTAAAAGTAAATTCTACATGTATCTTTTACATAAATTCTAGAATTACTAGGGCTGGTCCACCTGCTCCTCCTTGACCAGAAACTGTAGCATTTCCCCCTCCAGCCCCATACCCTCCTGGATATCCGTTTGGATCAAAATAAGAACCACCCGCTCCTCCACCTCCATATCCAAGAGCAGAACTACCACCCATTCCACCGCCTAAGATTACTGGATTTACAGTACCGAGCACGGTCCATAAACCACTATTATATGTTACGTTAAAAGAACCTATTAATTCATTAGAAATATATTTAATCCCACGATAATTTATATTAGACCAATTAGAACCATCACTACTATATAAAACAGTATTACTTAAATTAAGAGATCTTCCAGTAGCTACCCACAGATTATTTGCATAAGTTACATTAATTCCAATATTGAAACTATATGCTTGATAATTTGCACTAAATCCTCCATAATTTGCATGGGACCAATTACATCCATTAGTACTCCATTGTATTGTTGATTGTTGTGAATCACTGGTGCCAACAGCTACCCATAAGTTATTTGCGTAAGCTACTTTATATCCAGTATTTTTAAATCCACCAGTAGCTATTGTAGACCAATTACTACCATCCTTACTATATTGTATTGATGATTGTGGTGAATCACTTTCGCCAACAGCTACCCATAAGTTATTTCCGTAAGTCACGTGGTTTCCAGTAGTAAATCCTCCAGTTTTTGATGGATACCAATCGCTACCGTTAGGACTGTATACTATTGTTGAAGCCTTAGAAACTATACTATAAAAATAACCACCTCCATCTATGATGGTTTCTAAATTACCAACAGCCACCCATAGATTATTTGCATAGGTCACATAGTTTCCACGAGTTAATCCACCAGTAGCTATTGTAGACCAATTACTGCCATCCTTACTATATTGTATTGATGATGTTAAAGTACCACCGTCACCAACAGCCATCCATAGATTATTTGCATAGGTCACATGATTTACATTATTAAATTCACAGACGGCTACATTAGACCAATTACTACCATTCTTACTATATTGTATTGTTTTTATTTTATAATTATCAACACCGGCTGCCACCCATAAGCCATTTCCATATGCTACAGTACCTCCAGGCCCACTAAATACGCCATCTGTATTAGACCAAGACATACCATCACCACTATATAATATTCTATTTGTATCACCGTCAGCTCCAACACTTACCCATAAGTTATTATTATAGGCTACATCAACACCATATTGATAAAAGCCACCTTTATTTACATTAGACCAATTACTACCATCAGTACTCCAATAAATTGAAGTTTCTGGTATAGTATTTAATCCAACACCACCTAAGGCTCCACGACCGTTTATATTATCATCTTGTTTTACTAGGATACCATTGAGGTAACCATTACAACCAGGAAGTATATAGGCATGTCCTGATGTACAGTAACCTCCTCCACCATTTTGTCCATTACCATTAATAGCGCGTGATATAGTAGAACCATAACTAACTACAGAAGCACTATATCCATATTCAGAATAATTGCTATTCATTATGCAACTTATATATTCACCTGGATTACATAAGCTCGTAAATATAACTGTCCCTCCGCCATCACCACCTAATTGATAACTGAGATTACCTATTATACCTCCTCTATCTCCCTTACCAATATTTGTAACCTTAAGCATGGATACATTCGGCGGAACCCTAACTGTAGATACTAGGTCATCTGGCCCTGTAACATAAATTTTTTGGGAATTTGGGGGAAAGGCTGGAATTACTAAGGTTGTTGTTAATGTTGATAGAGGAGCTGGCATAATAAGTACACCTGTAGGACCCTGAATACTACGTCCGCGTACCCCAGTAGGACCAGTTACTCCCGTGTCCCCCTTTCCAGAACCACCGATACCAGTATCGCCCTGAATACCTATACCTGGATCTCCAGTAGGACCTGTAGCTCCTTGAATACTTAAACCTGGAGATCCAGTCAAACCAGGAGGTCCGGATGATCCTGCTGATCCAGCAGGCCCTGTATCACCAATTAAGGCTACACCAGTATCTCCAATACTACTGTTACCGCCAATACCACTAATAATATTTCTTATTCCAGTAGAACCAACAAAATTAGCAAGTGTACTTACAGATACACTAACCCCATTTTTTTTGTTTATAAGTAAGTCATTGCCGGATGTAGCATATAACCACCGTCCTAAGATTGGTAGAGTCTTAGATTTTTGAGCACCAACATTCTGATTTAAATGAAAGTATAGATGATTACTCATTCTTCTACATCATATATTCTATAATTATTAAGGGCCGACCGCCTAATCCTGCAGAGGTAATCGTATCGGTCGCCCCACCACCACCGCCATATCCGCCATTACAACCCTGGCTGCCAGATCCACCACCTAATCCAGAATTTCCACCATAGCTACCATAGCCGCTATTACCAAGCATTACGGTAGCTGTACCTATAGAACAGTAACCATTGCCACCAGTACCAGGACTTGTAATATTACCATTTTTACCATATTCTGCTGCAGAAATAATGTCTCCATAACTAACATATGAATAGTAAGTATAATAATTTCCAAAATTTCTATATAATACACAATCAATATTAGAAGGTATATATGGAGTTGTAAATATAACAACTCCACCACCACCACCACCAGCACCATCTCCGCTCCCCCCACCTCCTATATTTGTAACTCTTACATATTTAGCTGTAGTTGGAACTACAATAGTAGAAACTAAGTCACTTGGTCCTGTAATCATCACAAAGGATGATACAAGAAATAAAGGAATCGGAGTTATGTCACGATACAAATTTAATTTACTAGGTATACTGATACCGGTTGGCCCCTGTAAACCTAGTGTACCTACACCTGTTGCCCCTTGTATACCAGTATCCCCTTTGGCCCCGTTTGCGGGCCCTGTAGCACCTTTAAGACTTACACCGGTTTCTCCTTTATCACCACTAGAACCAGTAGAACTAACTCCAGTATCTCCTTGAGCACCAGGATTACCTGTACTACCTGTCATTCCTTTAGCTCCAGTGTCCCCCTTAACACCAGTATCCCCCTTAATACCACTATCACCTAAACTGCCTGAAGAACTTACAATATTTTTTATATTAGTATTATTAATAAATTGAGAAGCAGTAGTTAGTGAAACTGAGACCGGTGATTTTTTTATAAGTAAATCAGCACCAGCTAATGTATAAGTCCAGCCGTCTAAAATTTTCTTAGATTTTGCAGCCTTTGCGCCGGAATCAACAAGGTAATAAGTATTACTCATTCTATTTCATATATTCTATTATTAATAATGGCGCCCCGCCAGCACCACCTCTACCACCGCCACCACCACCGCCCCCGCCACCGCCCTAGCCACCGCGGCCGCCGT
>Ga0114979_10003231_pt1 | contig 10976 bp, 1 predicted proteins | sample S_140625_EF_Meta_FD_87315 | JGI IMG/M metagenome (GOLD analysis project Ga0114979, IMG submission 87315) | Freshwater microbial communities from Lake Simoncouche, Canada to study carbon cycling - S_140625_EF_MetaG | ecosystem: Environmental > Aquatic > Freshwater > Lake | place: Lake... | reverse complement strand
CCAAATTGGTACGCAAGCGCAAGAAGCTTCGCCTAAAGGAACAATTACTGACAGCATTGAACAAGCTGCGGGACTTGCTGCACTGCAATCTGCCCAACAACGCCAAGCTGCCGAGCAAATGCAACAGCAAGCAAGCCAACCACGGATGCCAGTTCCTGAAGGTATTACGCAACCTCAAGCGCAACCTGAAGCAGAAAGCGGTGTAGCTAGTGCGCCTATGGATTCTGAGATGTTTAACTTTGCCCCCGGCGGCATTGTTGCGTTTGCAAATGATGTAAAAGAAAAGAAACAGTTGGTCAAAGACGAGGAAGAAGAGCGCTTAAAAAAGCAAACAGAAATGTATATTGCTGGTGCTCAAGAAGCTGCGAAGCAACGCGAAGCAGATGCTCCTGTTAAAGAACTTCCAACTGAAGATGCTGCATTGGGTGTGTCTGGTGGGCCAGCCAAAGTAAACCCATTATCAAGGATGTTGTTAGATCCTTTGAAAGCTGCGGCATCAGGCATTAGCAATTTAGTGTCTCGCCCTACTCCACAAACTATGATGTTGGACAGAGGTGAAGCACCAACATTAGCGCCTATGGCTGCACCTATGGCTGCGCCAGCAGTTGATACAGAATCTCGAAAGCTTGCAAGCTTAGCGGCTAACCCTCCAGCAGCGCAGAATATGAATCCTGCTTTGCAACCTAATAGAAACGTTCCACCCCCACCTGCTATAAATACAGGCATTGCCACTGGCAAACCTCCTGCCCCTGCCGCCCCCGCTGGCCCGCCTACAGGCATTGCTGCGACTATGGCTGCAATGCAAAACATGCCGCAACAGGCCGAATTTATTAAGGCAATTGAAGATGCGCGTAAGTCTGTAGAAGGCACATCACGCGAACAAAAAATTAAAGATGAACTTGATCTGCAAAAGACTCTTGGCATCGGTACGTTTGATAAGCAGCAACAACAGATGTACGAAGACAACAAAGCGCGTCAAGCCAAGATTGAGGCTGGTCGTGGAGAGCGCGACTTTATGGCGCAACTTGCTACCTACTCACGTCCCGGCGCAAACTGGAGCCAAGTAGCAGAACGCGACATTGCCAATAAAACAGCGCACATGTTGGAAGATCAGCGGTTTGCTGATTCACAAAACAAATTGTTAACAGACATTCAAAGCACTGCTGAAGCACGTCGTGTGGGTACAGCCAATACTATTCGTACAGCAGAGGCAACGGAAAAGAAGACCAAGCAAGAGATGTTGAACTACATCATGAAAGAGTTGGGCGTTAACTTGCAAGTTGCTCAAAAAATTCTTGGTGACACTCTACAAGCTCAAGTACAAATGCGTAGTCAAGACATGCAATATAAAGTTGGCATGGCTAACGTTGACGCTAAACTAGAAATTGCCAGTGTAAAAGCGGATATGGCAAATCAAAAACTTGCTTCAACAATTGCAAGTATGGATACCGCAAATAAAATAAAGTTAAGCAATTCTGATCCGTATAAAAAGTTGGAAGCGCGTATTGCTGGACTTGATCAACAAATTAAATATCAAACAAATCCGGACGGAACTCCAAAAGATGTAGAAAAAATGGGTAAACTAAAAACTGACTTAGCTGATTTAAAAACTCAGCAAGCAACTTTAGCTACAAACATTCTTGGGGGTGGCGGAATCGGTACGTTGCCTCAAAGCACTTCCGGAGCAGGCACAAAAGTAATAGACTTCAACAAGATTAAATAAAAGGTCGCGTAATGCCATATGCAATTCGACTGCCTGATGGCACTCTTGTTGAAAATATCCCTGATGGGATGTCTCCTGAAGCAGCTAAAGCAAAGATTATTGAGTCAATGCCGCAGTATGGTTCTAAGGAGCGTACTTTTGGTGAAGCATTTAGCGACCTAGGCGCGGCGGGTCTTGGTGGTATTGGTTCGCTTGTTCAGTTGCCCGGTCAACTGTATGGCCTAGCCACTGGAGACTTTTCTAAGACAGGCGCTTTAGGCGCTGGTCAAGACATTGAAGAATACGCCAAAGGACTTAAGTCCAAAGGCTTGCTTGCCCGTGAAGCCGCACGCGATGTGGCTATGCAGAACGCTGAAAAGCAAGGTCAGTTTCAAGCATTCAAAACAGCTATTGGTCAGACTATTTCTGATCCAGCCCTGCTGTCTACATTCCTTGCAGAGCAACTGCCACAAATTATTCCTGCCGCTTTAACAGGTGGCGCTACTGCCGCAGCTACATCCGGCAACGTATTGGCAAAAGCAGCTGCTAGACAAATCTCTAAAGAAGCCGCAGAGAAGGTGGCCCAGCGTGAGGCTATCCGCACAGGCACATCTGCCGCTATTGGTACGGGTGCAGTGCAGCAAGGCGCAGACATTGGTGCTGGCACTTACGATGAAGTTGTTAAAGAACTTGTAAGCAAGGGCGCAACTCCTGAACAAGCTGGGCAAGCTGCTATCAATTTGGCAAGGGCTTCCGGTGTATCGGGCGCGGCTCTGTCTCTTATTGCTAATAGGTATTTACCCGGGGGGCAAGCTTTGGAGCGAGTGTTGGCCGGTGGGACAACAGGCAAGGGCTTACTCATGGGTGCAGCTACAGGCGCACTCAAAGAATTGCCAAGCGAAGTATTGGAAGAAACAGGCGGCAGATTTACACAGAACCTTGCCTTGCGCGAAGTCAAGCCAGACCAAAGTCTTACACAAGGACTGGGCGCAACCGCTGGTCAAGCGGCTCTTGGCGCAGTGGGTCTGGGTGGTGTGACTGGAGCTATTGGTGGACGTGGTGGTGTTGCGCCTGAAGTACCTGCTGATCAACAGCAACAAACCCCTGCCGTAACACCTGCGCCTACTGCGGCTCCTGAAGCAGAGAAAGAACGCACGCTTGAAGAGTTGCTTGCCGCTGGTAAGCGTCCACCTCCTGAATTTAAAGCGCCAGAAGGCGTAACTATTACTGCACCCAAAGGCTCACTAGATGAGCTTGAGCAGATTATTGCTGCACAGCAACAAAAGTATGATGAGCGCCAAAAAGAATTACAAGATATAAAAGATAAATCTGGATTTTTACCACCCGCAAAACTTGCAAAAAATGTACAACTTGCTGCTGAACTTACATCAATGCGGGAAGCGCTTGCCAAAAGGATTGAGGCTGGAGAAACGTATGTTGCAAAATCTGACCAAGGAGCAGGTGGAGATGGCTCTGGAGTATCTGTACCACAAAGTAATAATGTACCCCCCGCCGAAGGAACTGGAACACCTGAACGAGGCGGAGTGGATAGTACTGGACAAGATGCTGGAGGGCTTGATACGGGAGCAGCAGGACAGCAGGCTGCAATAACACCACCAGCAGAAACACAAGTTGTAAAACCCACAGGAGCAGACGTTGGCACTCAAACCACTCAAACCAAGCAAGCAGAAGCGCAAGGACAAAAACCACCCCCAGCCCCAACTGTAGCGCCTGCCGCACCGCCACAGCCTCCAACTCCAACCGCAGCACCTATTGTAAAAACTGCTGCGCAACAAAAGCTAGATGAGCTTAATAGTCTTTTTGGAGATGATGGACTCCCTGCTACACGTCGCACCAACGAGCAAATTGCGCGAGATGATAAAGTAGATGCAATAGCTGAGCAGTATGGATTAACACGCAAAAAAGGCGAATCTTCTCAAGATTTAAAAGGCCGTATTACAGAAGTACTTTTGAATACTGCTGAGTTTGAGCAAGCGCGTGGCACAGATCCTGAGACTAATATCAGTAACATACCGTTGTCTGAAGTTAGCGAACAGACTATTGCTAAACAACAATTAGGTAAGGTAACTCCCTACATTCCGCCTGATCTTCAAATAGAAGAATACGAAAAAGCTCGTCAAGCATACAACACAGGGTTAGGAGAAGACGAAGCAATTTTGCCTGCATATAAACAATTGACTGATGATGAGCGTAGAGTTTATTTTGAAGAAAACATAACTCGTCCCGGTAGAGGCAAACCTGAAGAACACGTTAAAGCCGCAGAAAAATTAGCTATCTATCGCGCTGGATCAAAGTCAGAAACTTTTGAAGGCGAAAATAAATCAAAGCGTATTTACAATCGTGAGCGCAGTGAGTTTGGTAAAAGAACAGGATTGGCCTATTCTTTTCCTGACTGGGCTTCGTTGTCAGATGAAAGCAAAAAGCTTTATGCTTCGATCAACAAAGTAGATTCTCCGCTTGAATTGGACATGGCGTTTCGCGCTGTAAAGAAACAAATTCAAAAAGAAAAGTTAGAAGAATCTTCTAGAGAATTATTGCAAGATGCGGAGCGTCGTTCATTGCAACAGATGTTGGCTGCTGTAGAACGTGCTCGCGCATCACAGCCTTCTGGCAAAGGCGACATACTGCCTGATGATATTGTTAAAGCGCTATACGAAGGCGACATTAAAACCGTATTAAATTACCTTAACGAAAAAGGTAACGGTTTAGCGGTAAAAAATAAAATAGTTTCTGTTTTAACTGATGTAAAAACAGTTGCAGCGCGTACAAATAAAAAAACCGGAAAATTTACTTCGGCTTATTATCGGCCAATATTTAAAGATAGATTACTTCCAATCCGTGATTCAATTGCAATGGGCGTATTCCGCGCACTTGCTGGAACGTTGAGCAACATTGATAACTTTAAAGTCAACGTTGTATACGATGAAAATTTAATCTATGACCAACTTGCTATATATAAAGCTAACACAAACACAATTTATGTTGGCCCTAATGGATTAGATGAAGCAACTATTTTGCATGAGTTGTTGCACGCAGCAACTGTAAAAATTATCCATCAATACTTTACTGATGCAAGTAAACTTACAGCCCGTTCACGCGAGTCTGTAAAACGTTTAATTCAAATTGCATCTAAGGCTAAAGAAGTACTTGGCAACAGGCCAGAATTTGAGCCTGCGTTTACTGATCTGTATGAGTTTGTGGCTTATTCACAAACTGACATGGATTTTCAATTTGAATTATCTAAGATTCAAGTAGCCAGCCTAGCATCTGCTACTGCAAAAACAGAAGAACAATCATTAGAACTTCAAGAAGAACGTAAAACAGATCGCGGAGAATCAGGTTACGACACATTTATGGACACGTTGTTTGGGTACTACACAGGTACTTTGGCATACATGTATAAATTGTTTACGCCCGGCTCTAAAGCTACTCGCGTACTCATGCCTACTGAAACGTCTAGGTTGACACGTAGAACTGAACCGGTTACTAAAAAAGAACTTGCTGATAGAGAGATTAAACAGAAAAAGCTTGTACCTAACAGCGATGAAAACATTGATGAATTCAATGCGCGTATTGATGCAAGGATTGAAGAGCTTTACACTAAATTAGAAGATTTAAAAGTATCAGACGAAGAGCGCGTATTAAGCACTATGCAGCGCTATGAAAAAGAAATTGAAGAACTTGAAGACTCTAAAGTAAAAACACTTTCTAAGGAGAGTGAAGAAGCACTTGCGCCTGAGACTTTATTTGACAACCCAGAAGAAGAAAGAAAAGCTGCTGACATCCCTACGTATGAAGGGGAATTGGTTATACAGCGCGGTGTTGCAAATTTAAAACGCGATACATTGAGAGAACCCGGCTATAAAGGCAACTTGCTTTTAGAAGCCGCAGAAATGGTTCAAGCAATTCTTGCTGCGCCTGAAGGTGGTATTGAGCGCCTTGCTGGGTTGGGAGGAATTAGCGCAGAGTTACCCGCTACTAAACCTAAAGCGGCTGGTAAACCTACTACGCAGAAAGCGCCAAAGAAAACTACGCAACGTTCTCCTGATGAAATCATTGCAGAGCAAAAATTGCCTGATGAAAAAAGCACGCATAAAGTTCGTGACTTTATAACTAGCACTGCTGGTGCGCGTAGGCTTGCTACCATCTTTGCAAACAGCCGTTACCCCATCAAGGTATGGGAAGATGCATTGCAACGTGCAAAGAAAACTATTGATGCTGGCCCTGATCTAAACAACATCTATACACAGATCACACTTTCTGCGGCGCGTGCTAAAGACTTGTATTTAACAATGGTTAATACACCCGCTACTGAATTACAGCAGGCTATTGGTGAATACGCAAAGGCCGCCAAGGTTGATTCTAATTTGGCGCTAAAGCAGTTGCATACATACTTCATGGCGCTGCATGAGCCAGAGCGTCGAGCAATTAAATTCTTGCGCAATGTGCCTTTGAAGAATTCAGATGTGCAGTTTACAGATGCAAAATCTAATACTCGCACAATCAATCCTGCTAATTTCCGTAAAGATGTGCTTGAGGCAGTTGAGTCAGGTAAATTGACCAAGAATGAAATTAAGCGCCTGCGTAAAGAATTAGATGCGGTTGTGGCGCAATTTGCCGAAGCTTCAGGTTTTAGCCCTGCTGGTTACAAGACCATTGACATGAATGGTTCCGACTACAACGTGATTGGTAATTTGTATCCTGATGAAGCAAAAGCTATTCGTGATAAGTTTAATGGCAACAAGAAAGCTGATGCAGTAATTACTGCAATGAAGGCCATGAACGATGTGACAGCCGAGCTAAACAAAAAGGCTAACTATTGGTCTAAGCCTGTGCAGAGCGTCGTAGATTTCTACGGCTGGGATCACTACATCCCATTCAAAGGTAAAGAAATATCAGGTAGCCAAGACGGAATGCTTGACTTTGATATTCTTAAAACAGACAAGCGCTTTGCAGAAAAACTGCAAGACTTCCAAAGTGAGTTTGAAGGCCGTGAGTCATGGTCAGATAATTCGTTAACGCAGATTATGAGTGATGCCACACGCGCTGCTATGCGTGCTGGGCGCAAAGACTTGACGCTAGCAATTAAGAACGCTATTGATCAGAAGTTGTTAATGGGTTCAGTCAATGAAGTTAAAGGTCTAAATGGCAAGCCAATTGAGTTTGCTGACCGCAACAAAATTGATTTGGGTGAGTTGGCTGGTAAGACAACCATTTTCCATTACAACGAAAACGGTAGCATTGATGTGTTGCAAGTGTATAGCGAAGCTGAGCGCAATGCTATTCGTCGCGCATACCAGCAGACCAATCCTTTGATGGATATGCTCAACCAAGTTACTAGCTCAATAGGTCAATTCCACACACGCTATAACGTGGCGTTTGCACCAATGAACTACTTCCGTGATATGTTGACCAATGCATTTACCATTGGCACAGACATGGATGCAGCGACTGCTGCGCAATACATTGGCGCTGTTACATCACAAGTTGTGAATGGCGGTATGTACAAGACATGGAAGATTGCTAGTTTGTACAATGCTGGTAAGACTGCTGAGCTTAATGCGTTTGTTGCAAAAGACAAATCAGGCTTCTCCAAAGATGTCGTGGAATACATCAAAGAGGGCGGCATGGTTTCCTACTTGCAAGGTTTGTCTGCTAAAGGCACGTTCCAGAACTTGCAGAAAGACCTCAATTCAAGCAAACCGAAAAAAGCATTAGCGGCTATGAACGGTTTCTTTGATGTGTATGCTGACATGTTTGAATTGTCTAGCCGCACTGCCGCTTATCGCATTACTCGTAATAAACTTATACGTGAAGACAAACTGTCTGAAGAGGCCGCTAAAACTCGTGCGGCTGCGTATGTGAAAAACCTCGCAAACTTTGAACAAGTTGGTGAGTGGGGGCGTGGTGCTGGCGCGATGTTCATGTTCTTTAGACCTGCCGCTACAGGCGCGGTACGCGCTATTGAAACATTAGGGCCAATGCTCCGCAGTACAGATGATGCAATCTTGGATTTGCCGCCTGAAGTGCGCAAAGATGAAAAGGCGGTTGCTGAATTCCGTAAGAGCCATGAGAAGCAACGCAAGGCCGCTAGAGCTATGACATTGAGTTTAGCTGGTTTTGGTGTTGGCATGTACTTGCTATCTATGGCATTGTCAGACGATGATGATATGGGGCGTAACCGTACTAAGACTGACGACATTAACCGTTGGGCACGTTATGCGCGATTCCATATTCCCGGAATTGAAACCCCAATTCAAATTCCTTGGGGCTTTGGTTTGGGTTCATTTGCAGCCGCAGGTGCGCAAGTTGCCGCTATGGGTACTGGACAAGCGTCCATTAAAGAAGGCTTTAGCAACACATTGTCTGTGATGATGGACTCGTTTTTGCCGTTGCCAGTATCGCGTATCAACATGTTTGATAACTTCCCCGCATGGTTGATGGACTCTGCGCTGCCGTCTGCGGCTCGGCCTCTGTTTGAATGGCAGATGAACATTGATGCGTTGGGTCGTGAAATTTACAACAACCGTCAGACTCGCGTGGGTGATGCGTACACAGGTGGCGATAACATTCCTGAGTTGTATAAGTCAGCCGCCCGCACTCTTGCGGATGTTACGAACGGTGCTGTAGATTGGAGTCCTAACACGTTGTACTTCTTCGCCAATAACTACGCTGACGGCCCGATGCGCCTCGCGCAAACAGGTATGAATATGGCGTTGCTTGCGTCTGGAGAAAAAGCGTTCAACCCTAAGACAGATACAATTTTGTTTGATAGCTTCTTTGGTTCTGCCTCAAATTACGACGCTAAACAATTCTCATCTATTGAGAAGCAGATCAAGGACATGGAACGCAAACTTAAAATGTTTGAGTCTAATCCAGAGCAGTTTGCAAAGTATGTTGAAGCTAATCCAATGGATGAGTACCTTGTCAAAATGTACAACGAGGGTGTCAATGGTCGCTTGAAAGAATACCGAGAAGAAGCCAACGCTGTGCGTAAGATGCCTGACCTTTCTCCTAAAGATCGCAACGATGCATTAAAGAACATTGTGCAGATGCAGAACTTTGAGAAGCGCCACATGATCGATGCGTTTGAAGCTTTTGATATCAAGCCCTAACGCATGCGCCATGCCCGTACACCAAGGACACCGTCCTTGGTTGTTACAAATGTTTTCACTCTGACACCCGCCTTTTTGGAGGTAGTGTCTATTATGAAAAGCATGTACGCAGGGCGCATCGTAGGCACAAAAAAGCTATCCCCCACTCGCAAGGAGTGAAAGGGGAATAACCATTCAGGCTCATTCGGTGGTTGTGGTGGCGGTGGTGTCTTCGTCATCTTTGAATATCTGACTGATGTCCATTACAACTTTGTAGGCTTGTACATTGGTAGAACCAAATGCCGCCTTCCATCCTGCCGCCATCTGCTTGCGAGACTTCTCTTTCAAGATGCCTCTACGCTCAAGCTCACCTTCAAACCAAGTTGGGCTAAGTTTATTCTGACGTAGGTATTCTTTGACTGCGCTGGTAGACAACCAGATCACACCCTCATCCACATCGGCAGTAATGCTCAGCGCATTGCGAGGCTCCATGACATGCTTGCCGTTACGAAACACCAATGCATTCTGAATGTTCTTGTTGATGAAGTCACCGAGTACGCTTTCTGCTTTGGACTCATCGTCCTCTGCTCTACCATCAATCAACCGGATGAAGCCTTCGCCTACAACAGTAAAGATACGGTCAAGGTCAAACTCAGTCAGACCCATGTTGTTGGTAATCTTCCCTGCAATCCGTGTTGTACTAATCAAATTAGATAGGAAACGATACTCTGCATTCTTTGAATACTGTTCACCAACAGACAGGTATTCTGTCTTGAGGCGTTTACGCAGTTCAGGTACACCTATCTTAAATAACTCTGGTATGTACAGCGGCCCGGCGTGACCATGATGGGTTTTCAATGATTCAAACATTAACAAGCCACGCTCATCCGTTAACTCATACCCGGGAACCATAGGTTTGTGAATGGTTGGCTCAAGGATACGCATCTCTTCTGCATTTGTGTCGCCTTTGAATGTAGACATCAACTCACGAAGCTTTGTATTGGTTGTGATGATTGCAATCAGTTTAGTTACATAGGTTGCTTCGCGCTCTTGGTTGGCTGATGACATCATCCGCAGTTTGGGTTGCCCTGATGAAATGTTATAGGCAACATGGGATACTACTTTGCCATCTGTATTTGACTGCTCGTCTAGTCCATAGAGAATGTTCTTGCAAGTCACCATACGGTTGATCAACGCATTCTGTGTAGCATCAAAGATTGACAAGTTTTCAGGGTGTCCCCAAATGCTTAGCGCACCGTATAGCGCACCTGTTTTACCGTAGCCTGATTTTCCATACAGCGAGAAGATCACACCGTTGATGTTGGTGAACTCAATTAGTGGACTAGCAAATCCACAGAGCACTGCAAACGCATGCCACTCATATCCGGGATCATTGAATAGTTTCATAGCGGACTTCCAGCCCTCAAGCGTGCCGCCTTCCTTGATGTTGCGTACGACATTCTTTGAGATTGGCGACGGTGGGCAGTAACGAATCTCTCCTGTGTTCATGTACTCATTCGTGCCTAGCACAAACGATTCATGTGTCTCGGATGTCCACCCTTGTTGCACTCTCATTATGTCTGCCCTTTTTGTGTTAGTTAGAAACGTTGACCACTTCATCAAGTAGCTTGCAATGCGCGGTGCTTGCGCAGGTTCAAAAGTTACACTGTTGTTTGCTAGTGCTTCTTTGAGTTTGTCAGTGGCAGCCACAGAGCGTAGCGGTAGTAGGAATTCGTTTACGCCATCGTGCGGTAACTCAACTCGTATAAGCAAACACTCGCCATCATGAGGACTCTTCAGACGTTGCACTGGGTACATTGTGAAATGCAGTAGCAACTCATCAGGGTCTTGCACCATGCCTTTCTTAGTAGAACGTGGGGGAGGCGTAAAGTACACACCGCCATTAGCCCCGCGAGAGTATGGATACAGGAAATCAGGGAACGCTACATATTTTTGGGTATTCGTTTCGAGCCGTATTGGTTGCGCTTCATCTTCGGCTTCTCCGGCAACTGCGGGTTCTTCAACAATGGCCTCAACGGATTTGAGGACTCGACCAAGCTCAATAGGCCCCCGCCTACCGAGGACTGATCTGTGAGGACATCCATCACACCCCCCTCTGTTTTCTGCTTCAAAGGCGTTGCAACTGTGCGCCCACTTTG
>Ga0114979_10003228_pt1 | contig 10979 bp, 9 predicted proteins | sample S_140625_EF_Meta_FD_87315 | JGI IMG/M metagenome (GOLD analysis project Ga0114979, IMG submission 87315) | Freshwater microbial communities from Lake Simoncouche, Canada to study carbon cycling - S_140625_EF_MetaG | ecosystem: Environmental > Aquatic > Freshwater > Lake | place: Lake... | reverse complement strand
TGCCCCAGGGCGTGCACCAGGCCGATGGCATCGCGCGCGAGGTTGAGCATTCGAAACTCATCGAGATCGGCTTCATAACGACCGTCCCAGCCCGTGGTCCGTCCGTAGCCTCGCTGATCGGGTGCCACCACGTGATAACCGGCATCGGCCAATGCCGGCATGAGCTTTCGCCAGCTGTAGGCCAACTCGGGGAAGCCATGCAGCAGCAGCAGACAGGGTCGCCCGGGCGACTCGAATCCGGCCTCAAGCACATGCATGCGCAGTCCGTTGATGTTCTCGACAAAACGCGACCGCACCGCGGGCGGCAACAGTGATGCATCGAGCGGCACGGGAAGGCGGGCATCAATCGATTGGTCAGCAGCAGAGGACAGGGTCATGTCGGCAGTCTCTTCTGTGTCGTCGGATCGAACCAATGCAGGCTTTCAGGCGCAATCTGCAAACCGACGACCTGCCCGGGGCTCGGAGACGCAAGGCGTGCGTCGGTCCGAACAATGAAGGGTGCATCGGCCAGTCGGCCATGGATGAGGCGCTCTGCGCCGAGCAACTCGACGAGTTCGACTCTCATCGGCCACCCATGGTCGTCGAAGCTTGCATGCTCCGGGCGCACGCCCATGATCAATTCGCCGTCACGCGGCGCATCGGCAGACAAGACCAGTTCGCAGGATTCGCGAACAAGGCGCGGGCCCTCGGCACGAACCGGCATGAGGTTCATGGGAGGTGCCCCGATAAAGCCGGCAACGAAAGTGGACTCGGGTGCCCGGTAAATCGTCTCGGGCGTGCCGATCTGCTCGATCAGTCCGGCGTTCATGACGATGACCCGTTGGGCCAGCGTCATGGCCTCAACCTGATCATGGGTCACGAACAAGGAGGTCACGCCGAGCTCGGCATGCAACTTGCGGATTTCGACTCGTGTTTGTGCCCGCAATCGCGCGTCTAGGTTGGACAGCGGCTCATCGAAGAGAAACACCTGAGGTTCGCGGACGATAGCCCGGCCCATTGCCACGCGCTGGCGCTGCCCGCCGGACAGTTGCCTCGGCTTTCGATCGAGGAAGGCTTCGATCTCGAGAATCGCCGCCGCCCTGCGCACGCGTACCGAGATTTCTTCACGGGGCACGCGGGCGATCTTCAGACCGTACGCCATGTTGTCGAACACGCTCATGTGCGGATAGAGCGCGTAGTTCTGAAAGACCATCGCAATATCGCGCTCAGCGGGTTCGATGTCATTGACGACCCGCTGCCCGATGGCAATCTGGCCGCCTGTGATTTCCTCCAGCCCTGCAACCATCCGCAGGAGGGTGCTCTTGCCGCAGCCGGAGGGTCCGACGATCACGATGAACTCACCGTCGGCGACCTCTGCACTGACGCCATGAATCACCCGATTCACGCGCATCCCTGCCCGGTAGTCTTTCACCACATCACGAATCGACAGTGCCGCCATTCATTTCCCTTGCATCATTACTTCTCAGCATCGACCAGGCCCTTGACGAACCACTTCTGCATAAGCAGGACGACCAGAGCCGGTGGCAGCATCGCGAGTATCGCAGTCGCCATCACCACATTCCATTCGTTGCCGGCATCACCGCCTGCAAGCATGCGCCGGATGCCCATGACGATCGGGTATTTCGACTCATCGGTTGTAAAGAGCAGCGGCCAGAGATACTGGTTCCATCCGTAGATGAACTGGATCACGAAAAGCGCGGCAATGCTGGTTGCCGACAGAGGCAGCAGCACATCGATGAAAAAACGGATGGGGCCGGCGCCATCAATGCGCGAGGCCTCGACCAGCTCGTCTGGGACGGTCAGAAAGAACTGCCGAAACAGAAAGGTTGCAGTGGCCGAGGCGATCAGCGGCACAGTCAGACCGGCATAGGTATTGAGCAGACCCAGGCCGGCAACCACCTGATAGGTCGGCCCGATGCGCACTTCGACCGGCAGCATCAGTGTGATGAACACCATCCAGAAGCAAAGCGTACGGCCAGGAAACCGGAAATAGACGAAGGCGAAGGCCGACAGCATCGAGATCGAAATTTTGCCGAGCGCAATCACCATGGCACAGATGAAACTGACCTTGAGCATTGGTGCGACCGGTGAAATTCGGCTGCCGGAGGCGGTCTGTCCACCAAAGAGCGCGGCCCGATAGGTTTCGATCAGATTCGAGCCAGGCCACAGCGACATCGGTGCCTGCTGAACGATCTGCTCCGACGTCTGCGTCGATGCGACCAGCGTGACATACAGCGGGAAAGAGACCAGCAGAACACCCAGCACCAGCACCAGATGCGCGATAAGGGTGATGCCCGGGCGGCGTTCGACCATCTCAGTACTGCACGCGTCTTTCGACGTAGCGAAACTGCACAACGGTAAGCGCGATCACGATCGCCATCAGGATGACCGATTGGGCTGCGGATCCGCCGAGATCCATGGCCTTGAAGCCATCGTAGTAGGCCTTGTAGACCAGAATTGCAGTGTCCTTGCCCGGCCCACCCTGAGTCGCGGCATCAACGATCGCAAAGGTATCGAAGAAGGCATAGACGATGTTGATGACCAGCAAAAAGAAGGTGGTCGGCGACAACAGGGGAAATACGATGGTCCAGAATCGATGCCATGGGCGCGCACCGTCGATTGCTGCGGCCTCAATAAGGCTCTTTGGTATCGACTGCAGACCCGCCAGAAAAAACAGGAAGTTGTAGGAGATCTGCTTCCAGACCGCCGCCATCACGATCAGTGCCATCGCCTGGTTCCCATTGAGCAGGTGATTCCATTCGATGCCAAGTCCGCGAAGCGCATGGCTCACGATGCCCACCGACGGTGCAAACATGAAAAGCCAGAGCACTCCTGCGATGGCCGGAGCGACTGCATAAGGCCAGACCAGCAGCGTGGTGTAGAGCGTGGCGCCTCGGATCACCCGGTTGGCCATCACTGCCAGCACCAGAGCAATGCAAATGCCGCAGGAAGCAACCAGCAGCGAGAAGACCGCCGTCGTCCGAAAGGACGCCAGATAGCTGCCGTCTGAGAACAGCCGATCGAAGTTTTCGAGACCGACGAACTGGGTCGATCCGCCGAAGGCATCTTGCAGCAGCACGCTCTGATAGAGCGCACTGCCAGCTGGCCAGAAAAAGAAAATGGTGACGATGACCATCTGCGGCGCGACCAGCAGCCACGGCAACCAGCGGTTGCCGAACCGGACGCGCTTTTCGATGGCCAATCGACTGCAGGATCAGGAGCGGTTTGCTTTCTCGAAGCGCTCGAGCTGCTCGTTACCGCGCCGCACAGCGGTATCCAGCGCTTCTTTGACGCCCTGCTTGCCCGACCACACACCCTCGAGCTCTTCATCGATGATCGCGCGGATCTGCACGAAGTTGCCGAGCCGGATGCCACGCGACTTGTCGGTTGTCTTGCGGATCATCTGGTTGACCGCGACATCGGAGCCCGGATTTTTGGCATAGAAGCCCGATTTGTCGGTCATCTCGAAGGCAGCCAGGGTGATCGGCAGATAGCCGGTCGTCTGATGGCTCTTGGCCTGTACATCAGCGCGGCTCAGGTAATCGAAGAAGGCACCAACGCCCTTGTACTCGACCGGATTCTTGCCTGCCATGACCCACAGGCTCGCGCCGCCGATCACGGTGTTCTGGGGCGAACCCGGCACATCCGGGTAATAGGGAAGCGTGGAAATGCCCGAGGCAAATTTCGCGTTGCGCTTGATATTGCCGTAAGCGGCCGAAGACCCGGTATACATCGCGCATTCGCCCGACACGAAGGTGGCGTCGGCCGCACCAGCGCGGCCCTTGTAAAAGAAAAGCCCCTGACGCGACAGATTGGCGAGGTTCTCGATGTGGCGCACATGCAGCGGCGTGTTGAAGACAAGACGCGCATCGAGCCCATTGAAGCCATTGCGCTTGGTCGCGAACTCGGTGTTATGCCATGCAGAGAAACTCTCGAGTTGCGTCCAGCTGATCCAGCTCGTCGTCAGCGGGCACTTGTGGCCGCTTGCCTTCAGCTTTGCTGCGGCCAGCGCGACTTCAGGCCAGGTGCTCGGCGGTTTTTCCGGGTCCATGCCGGCCGCCTTGAAAGCATCCTTGTTGTAATGGAAGACCGGGGTCGAACTATTGAAGGGCAAGCTCAGCATCTGACCATTAGGCGCTGTGTAGTAGCCGGAGACTGCCGGCACATAAGCCTTGGGGTCGAACTTCAGGCCGGCATCGCTCATCACTTTGGTCACCGGCACGATCGCGCCCTTGCTCGCCATCATCGTGGCCGTGCCGACCTCGAAAACCTGCAGGATATGCGGCGCATTGCCGGCGCGAAAGGCTGCGACGGCCGCGGTCATCGCTTCATCGTAACTACCCTTGAAAACCGGGACGACCTTGTAGTCCTTCTGCTGGTCATTAAAGTCCTTGGCCAGTCCGTTGACCCATTCGCCGAGCGCGCCGCCCATTGCGTGCCACCACTGGATCTCGACTTGCGCATAAGCCGGCGTCGCGACTGCCACGATGGCCGCCGCACAAAGTGCTTTGAATTTCATTGTTTTCCCCTGATGAACTGGCCTGCGCCAGGATGGCAAAGCGCTCGAGTCTGTCGATCCACCATGACAAATGGATGTCAGGACCACCGATCCGTCGTCTAGAATGCCGTCTGTCCGAAAGTTAGCCTATTAAACCCGATCTTGTGTCCAAGCCTGCGCGTCTGCCCATCATTGATGCCCTGAAGGGTATCGCGTCTCAGTTGATCGTTTTCCATCACCTCGCATTTTATGGCCCGATGTCGGACGTAGTGAGCCCGTTTCTGGGCGGGGTGGTTGGCTGGCTGAGTGCACACGGACGCATTGCTGTGCAGGTTTTCCTGGTGATGGGAGGCTACATGGCAGCCCGCGCACTCGCTCCGCACGGAAGGGCGAACTTCGGGTCGCCGATGTCGGTCATGATCAGGCGCTACCTGCGGCTGTCGATCCCTTATGCAATCGCCATCGGTATGGCCATTGTCGCCGCAGCTCTTGCGCGGCATTGGGCAGACTTCGATTCGATCCCTGCCAGGCCGTCGCTCTACCAGTTATTTGCCAACCTGCTGATGCTGCAGAACATCGTCGGTCAGGACTCCCTGTCTGCCGGCCTCTGGTATGTCGCGATTGACCTTCAGCTTTACTGCGGTCTGACCGCGCTGTTGTGGCTGGCTTCGCGCCAATCGCGTCGATGGCTGGCTCCCGTGCTGGTTGTGATCGCCATGACAGCCTCCCTCGTTTATTTCAATCGCGCAGCCGCATTCGACATCTGGGGCGTTTATTTCTTCGGCAGCTACGGTCTGGGCGCCCTCGCCTGGTGGGCGACGAGGTCAAAGCGACCGGTCACGATGGCGACGCTGATCGCGCTGATCGTCGTCTTAGCCCTGATCCTCGATTTCCGCTCCCGAATCGCGGTTGCTCTGGCTGTGGCGACCCTGCTTTTTGCATCCAGCCTGATCAGGCCTTTGCAACGCAGCGAGGCATCACAAACCAGAGTCGACAGATTCCTAGTCTGGCTTGGCCGAATTTCCTATTCTGTCTTTCTGGTGCATTACCCGATCTGTCTGCTCGTCAACGCCGGCGTGACTCACTTCTTCGGGGGCAGCCACCTTGCCAACGGACTCGGTCTGATCCTGGCCCTGATTGCCAGCACCCTGGCAGGCGCGGCCTTTCATCGTCATGTCGAACTTCGCTTCTCGGTTGGCATATCGAGTTCGCCAGCCAAGCATGAGGCAGCGACCGCGAGCCGCTGATCTTATGCTGCCAGGCTCGCGTCAACGATTCGCACTGATGTCGGTTGCACCAGTCAGTCACCTGAATGCCGGACGACGCCACCGGTTCTCCGGTGAGAGATATGATTCGACAGGGGCGCTGTTCAGCCCGGCATGACGTCCCTTCGCGTCTATTTGTGTCCCTAAGCTCTGACTTGACCGGATCAAACCCACCGTGCGGTGCTGATGGCCGCCGGTTTCACAACTGGACTTGCCATGACCAAAGATCAAGCCCCGATGTCGCAGGCCGAACAAGCACTGCGCGAGGCCGCGCTCGACTATCACCGCTCACCGACCCGCGGCAAGATTTCGGTCTCACCGACCAAGCCGCTGTCCAACCAGCGTGATCTCTCGCTTGCCTACTCGCCGGGCGTTGCCTATGCCTGCCTGGAAATCGAACGGGATCCGTCGCTGGCCGCCGATTACACCTCGCGAGCCAATCTCGTCGGCGTGATCACCAATGGCACCGCAGTGCTCGGCCTGGGCGACATCGGGCCGCTGGCAGGCAAGCCGGTGATGGAGGGAAAGGGCTGCCTTTTCAAGAAGTTTGCCGGGATCGATGTCTTCGATATCGAACTCGCCGAGAAGGATCCGGATCGACTGATCGAGATCATCGCGGCGCTTGAGCCGACATTGGGCGGCATCAACCTCGAGGACATCAAGGCACCCGAGTGCTTCGAGATCGAGCGCAAACTGCGCGAGCGCCTGTCGATTCCGGTCTTTCACGACGATCAGCACGGCACAGCCATCATTTCAGCCGCCGCGCTGCTCAACGGTCTGGAGCTGGTTGGCAAGCCGATCGAATCGGTCAAGGTGGCGGTGTCGGGTGCCGGTGCGGCCGCCATTGCGGTACTCGATGTCTTTGTCGGGCTCGGCATGCGCCGCGAGAACATTTTTGTATGCGATTCGAAAGGCGTGATCCACGACGAGCGACAGGGCCTCGACGTCTCGAAGCAACGTTATGCCAGGCGCACCGACGCACGGGTGCTGGCCGACGTCGTCGATGGCGCGGATGTGTTTCTGGGTTGCTCGGCAGCCGGCGTGCTCACGCAGGCGATGGTGTCCACCATGGCACAGCGCCCGATCATCCTCGCGCTGGCCAATCCCGAACCCGAGATCCGGCCCGAGTTGGCCAAGGCGGTTCGGCCAGACTGCATCATCGCCACAGGCCGCTCCGATTATCCGAATCAGGTCAATAACGTCCTGTGCTTTCCCTATATTTTTCGTGGCGCGCTCGATGCCGGCGCAACACGGATAACCGAAGCAATGCAACTGGCCTGCGTGCGCGAGATCGCCGATCTCGCCAAGGCGGAGCTGTCGGATGAGGTGGCCGCGGCCTATCCGGGTCAGGATCTGCGATTCGGCCCGGACTACCTGATTCCCAAGCCCTTCGACAGCCGCCTGATCCTTCGTATCGCGCCGGCGGTTGCCAGAGCCGCGGCAGAGTCCGGCGTGGCCACCCGGCCGATCGCCGATCTCGATGCCTATCGCGCGTCGCTGACACGTTTCATTACCCATACCGGCCTGTTCATGACCCCGGTGTTTGCGGCAGCGCGCGCGCAACCGCGACGCGTCGTTTATGCCGAGGGCGAAGATGAACGGGTCCTGCGCGCCGTGCAGGCGGCAATCGACGAAGGAATGACGCGTCCGATCCTGATCGGAAGACCGAATGTCATCGAAAGCCGGATAGCGCGAGCCAGCCTGAGAATTCGAGCAGGCGCCGACTTTGATCTGGTCGATCCGGAAGATGACTCGCGGTTTCGCGACTACTGGACCGACTATCGCCAGCTGATGAGCCGTCAAGGCGTGACCCCCGAACTCGCGAAATCGCAGATGCGGCAGTCGACCACCACCATCGCAGCGATGATGGTCAGACGAGGCGACGCCGATGCAATGGTGTGCGGACTGGTTGGTCGTTTCGACGAGCACCTTGAGAGGGTGCAGGAGATCATCGGTTTGGCCGAAGGCGCGTCGTGCATGGCCGCCATGAATGCGGTCATGTTGCCCGAGCACACGCTGTTCATGACCGACACCATGGTCAATGAGGAACCCACCGCCGACCAGCTCACCGAGATTGCCGGCATGGCGGTTCAGGCCATGTCGCTGTTTGCAGTCACCCCCAAGGTCGCCTTTGTTTCGCACTCGATGTTCGGTTCGAGCCAGCGACCCGGTGCGGTCAAGATGCGCACTGCGGCCGATCGTTTCGCGGCCCTGTATCCGCAGATCGAATCCGATGGCGAAATGCACGGCGACGCCGCGCTGTCCGAGGAGGTCCGACTGGCCTATCTTCCGGACTCACGGCTGAGCGGCTCGGCCAACTTGCTGGTCATGCCGAATCTCGATGCTGCGAATGTCCTCTTCAACGTCATCAAGACCACTGGCGGGAAAGGCATCACGGTGGGGCCGATCCTGCTGGGCGCAGCTCGCCCGGTGCACATCATGACGCCGTCTGCCACTGTGCGGCGAATCCTCAACATGACCGCGTTGGCCGTCGCGCAGGCAAGCCTGCGCTGACCAAGCGCTGCACCCGCGGCCGGCTGGCCCGCGGGATTATTTGCGCGGACTGTCGTTTGCGCCGCGATTGCCGGGCATCGCCGCTGCCGGCGCCGGCGCGGGGCCGGCAGCGCCGGCGGGCGCTGGCGTCACACCAAGCTGCTTGGCCATCGCCGCCTCGAGTGCCGACAGCTTGGGTTCAATCTGAGCGCGAGTCTCGTTGACCAGCTTATCGGAGAGATTGCGCTGAATGCCCGGTGCAAGCTGCTGAAAGCGCTTGATGACCGGCGACTCGAACCAGGCGATCAGCTGCTTGAGTTCATCCTCGTTGAAGTTGCTTTCAAGCTCCGTTCCGATCACTGACGGCGCAAGCTTGATCGCACGATCCCGCAGCAGCGGCACCGCCTCGTCGACATACTTCTTGAGGTCGGCATCGAGGGCCTTGACGACCGCATCGCGTTTTTCGGCAGGAACATTCTGGATCAGCGGCCGCGCCTGCATGCTCAGCTGGACGGCGGGCTGTTCGGCCAGGCCCCGCGCCATGGCTTCGACGCCCGGCTGCTGCAGCAAGACGATCCTGTTGACCAGCTCTTTCTTCGATTGAGCCAGGGCCGGTGCGGCAGGCAGGCTCAGCAACAGTAAAGCCGCAGCCACGCTGCGAAACGGTGTATTCATCGGGTGAACTCCAGGGCGGCGGATGGTTGCCGGTCGATTGGGGGGCCAAGATTACCTCAGCTTGAACCCGGGCTGAAACCCGACCCTCAGCCGGGGCAGTCGAATTTTCCTCGCATTGTCATCGGCTCACCCCTTGAGCCATCGATGAAGCATCCTCATATCCAAGGCGTGATTCGAGCGCCCGCCCATGGGCTATGTCATTCGATACAAACGGGCAAAAACATGCTGACTCCCAACGAAAGAACCGTCCTTCAGTTGCGCTTCGGGCTTGGCACCGACGATTCGTCCAGCGGCCTGACATTGGTCGAAATCGCGCGTCAGCTCAACATCTCGACTCAGCGCGCAAGCCAGCTCGAGGCCAGTGCGCTGTCCAAGATGCGAGCCGCCATGCGCGAACGAGGCATCGAATCGCTCGAAGATGTTCTCTGAGCCAGACAAGCTCAAAGAACGTCAGGGCACGATCAGAATCTTGCCGGTCACTTTGCGCGCAGACATGTCATTGAGTGCCTGCGCCACCTGATCGAGCCGGTAGGTTCCCGAGATGTGCGGACGCAGCTTGCCTTGTGCAAGCCAGTCCAGCATCTCGGCCATACCGGCCGCATTGGCAGCCGGTTCGCGCTTGGTGAATTCGCCCCAGAAGACACCGACCACCGACGCACCCTTTAGCAGCATCAGGTTCAAGGGCAGCGCAGGGATCTGTCCATTGGCAAATCCGATGACCAGATAGCGGCCGCGCCAGCCGATTGACCGAAACGCCGGCTCGGCAAACTTGCCGCCTACCGGGTCGTAAATAACATCCGGCCCTTTGCCGCCAGTCTCGCGTTTGATCGCCTCACGCAGATCTTCTTTTTCGTAGTTGATCGTCGCGTCGGCACCATGCTCGCGGCAGATTGCAAGCTTTTCATCGGTCGAGGCTGCGGCGATGACCCGAGCGCCGATGGCCTTGCCAATCTCGACCGCCGACAATCCGACCCCACCGGCTGCACCGAGCACCAGCATGGTTTCACCGGGCTTCAGGGCGGCGCGATCGCGCACCGCATGCCACGAGGTGCCATAGGTCAGGGTGAATGCGGCAGCGACCTCAAATGACAGGCCGGGCGGCATCGGCACGACCTTTTCAGCCGGGGCAATGATTTCTTCGGCAAAGCTGCCGACACCGCTGTAGACGATGACGCGATCGCCGGGCTTGACATTGGTCACGCCAGCACCAACCGAGATCACTTCACCGGCGCCCTCTGATCCCGGGGTGAATGGCAAGGCCGGTTGCACCTGATATTTCTTCTGGATGATCAGCACGTCAGGGAAATTCACGCCTGCCGCCCTGACCCGGATTCGCACCTCTCCCGGACCGGGTTCACGACCTGCAAGCTCCTCGACCACCAGCTTTTCGGCAGGGCCCCATTCTTTACAGAGAACGGCTTTCATTTTTTTCCCCTTTGCATTTCGGTCCGAAAGTCTACCTTCTGCGCAATGAGTTAGCCCTGAATTGCCCGTGTATCCTGTCGCCTTCAAGTTTCACAAAGAGGAGACCCGCCCGTGAACCTGCAAGAACTCAAGCGCCATCTGACCATCCCGGTGATCGGTTCGCCGCTCTTTATCATCTCGACACCTGATCTGGTTATCGCGCAGTGCAAGGCCGGCATCGTGGGCTCATTTCCGGCGCTCAACGCGCGCCCGGCAGAAATGCTCGAGCAATGGCTGATCCGCATCAATACCGAACTCGACGAATACAACCGCGCGCACCCCGAGCGACCGGCTGCGCCGTATGCGGTCAATCAGATCGTTCACAAATCAAACGACCGACTCGAGCACGATCTGGCAGTGTGTGTGAAGTACAAGGTGCCGCTGGTCATCACCTCGCTGGGTGCGCGCGACGACCTGAACGATGCAGTCCATTCCTATGGCGGCATGGTGCTGCACGATGTGATCAACCAGAAGTTCGCGCACAAGGCGATCGAAAAGGGTGCCGATGGGCTGATCCTGGTGGCGTCGGGCGCGGGCGGTCATGCCGGCGTGCAGTCACCCTTTGCGCTGGTTCAGGAAACCCG
>Ga0114979_10003225_pt1 | contig 10982 bp, 10 predicted proteins | sample S_140625_EF_Meta_FD_87315 | JGI IMG/M metagenome (GOLD analysis project Ga0114979, IMG submission 87315) | Freshwater microbial communities from Lake Simoncouche, Canada to study carbon cycling - S_140625_EF_MetaG | ecosystem: Environmental > Aquatic > Freshwater > Lake | place: Lake... | reverse complement strand
TGTGCTGATTTACATTTATATCAACAAGGGACTATAAAAATAGATGACAAAATGGTAATTGAACAATATATAGTGGGAACAGGTGGTGCCGAATTAGATACTGCGATAGACGTAGAACCAGGTAAAACTATAAATCCAGATATGAATATTATATTGTCTTATGAAATGAAACAAAATATTAAGACAAATGGGTTTTTACATTGTATCGAAAACGGCAAACAGTTATGTTTCAAATTTATTGATGTAAATAATAATTCAATCATTAAAAACAATTGTAATTCAAATTCATTCGATAGATATTCGAGAAAAAGTAAATCAAATAAAAATAGTAAATTACCAAAAACAATAGGTGGTAAAAAACGGAGAACAATAAAAACAAATAACATAAAAACTATTTAGAAAAATATTAAATAATAGAATATATAATTCATTCAAAATGAGTCAAGGAGTAGCCGCCGCAAGAAAAAGAAGAGCACCTGCATCGCTGCAACCACCAACCCCGCCACAAATTTCAACCCAACAACAATCACAGCAACAACCAGGACAGGGTATTGGACTCACCTTACCGCAAGTCATTGCGCTCGTCGATAAACGTTTAACAATTGTGGAAAGTTTTATGACTGAGTCAAAAACAACAGGACTGTCAAACAACGTAGTTGTAAATTCATCAAACGATTCTATGATGGAAGAGTTAAATGCACGTTGTGTCATGTTAGCAGAAGAAATCATTAACCTTAAAAATATTGTATTAAATTTACAATCATATACGATGGAGGTAAATAAAACCTTAATGGAAGAACGTGTGAGAATTTTATCAGATGTAGTAGAAAACGAAATGGCTGAATCATCATAAATAAATAATAAATAATAAAAAATAAAAAATATATAAATATAATCGTCGTATATTTATATAAAAATGTCATCGAACGATAATTTGCTGAATAAATTGGAAAATTTCAAGAAACAATATTACAGTGAAAACACAAAAAATACCTTTTTTAAAAAACAACAAAAAATGGAATTTGCCCAAAATGTGAAACAACAATTTCCTTTAGAAGAATTAATTGCCAAAACAATGTATATTTTACCAAATACAAATATGATATATATTGATTATCCTGTATTCAAAATGTATGCACATCCAGACGTATATAGTTCGGTCATTGATTATATACAACTTCTTATAGATAATTGTCTCCAAATATACGGTTCGTATAGTGTTCATGTAAATTTAGAATCATTTACTATTTCTGCCGCAGAACGATATAGATCTATTGTAGATATGTTTTATGCCAAAACAGCAGATAAATACACATTATATTTCAATACAATCGAATCTATAACTATTTATTATACTCCAAATAGTATCAGTGAAATTATTAAAATATTTTTACCAAACGATATTTTACCTAAGGTTAAATTGATTACCAAAACAGAATCCCCTGTAAAAATAAATGAATTATTTGCTAGTTTTCAATCCAAGTAAATAACCATTTGACTACCATTTTTGCGAAATCTATTTTTAGCATAAAATGATTCTAATGATTCATTACAATCAAGAATTACTTTATAACATTGTCGTTTTTTTGCTTCATTGACCAAATGTTCAACTAATAATTTCCCTATACCATGTTTTCTATATTTTTCTTCTACATATATATCTTCTATATGAGCATATAGGGATATATTATGAATGAATTTTGTTTCATATAAGATAGTGCCGGTTCCAACAAGTTCATCATCATTCTCATTCACCACTATCCATATATCACTATTTTGTTGTATTTTATTCAATGTATTTATATATTGAGTGCATGTAAATTCGGTTTCTCTAAAACCATTTATTAAAATCTTGTATTTTTCATAATCGGTTTCTAATAATTTTCGAATAAAAAAATTCATACTATTTATCTATATAGTATGAATCATTATGTTTTTATTTTGTTTTGTTTTTATTTTGTTTTGTTTTTATTTTTTATCTAAAGAACTGGATAAGAACCTTGTAATAACATTCCACATTGTCCATCACCATCATTATATTGACTTCCTCTACCTAACATAATATATCCATCTTGACCCCACGAAGATGCCCATGAATTTTTCACTAAATAATAATCTTCGCCGTCTAATGTTCCATATCCAACAGCTAAAACACCGTGGTCTAAATCGGTTCCACAAGTTCCAGTGAATACGCCGGATTTATATAATTGAAACTCTCTTTGGTCGGCTTCAATTGCAATAGATACAGGTTGTTTTGATAATGCAGTCATCATCGCTTCATCACTCGATGCAGAGACATCTATAAAACTAGTAATTTTACTTTTTGAATTGACTGAACAAGCAGTTTCACATGTTGGATTGGAACCGTCTCCGGAAACATACGGATAATCACTTTCACCACATAATCCACCATTTTTATTAATCCATGAAAATGCGTTATCCATTAAACCACCATTACATCCATGGTCATGACCGCGGTTCGCGGAGTTTTGTAAATTGTCACAAGAAACCAATTGTTGTTCCGAGAAACTTTCCAAATTATCGTATTTGATTGCATATGCACCTTCTAGAGCACCGGTAGTTGAAAAACTCCAGCACGAACCACATTGACCTTGGTCTTTTACATCAGTGACTGCTCCCGCGTTTACCCAATTTACTGAACTAGGTAATGATGATAATTTACGAAAATTGAAATTGACTGATTCAACTTCAACTTCAAACTGAACTTTTTCGCGTGTGTTATATCCAACGGTGATATATCCCAAATATTTACGAAAATCAGCTAAATCCATTCCCGAAAATTGGTTATGTCCCAAAGTATAGGTTAAATTTCTAGAATTTGTTTCTTCTATAAATTTGTGATTAGAAACCCATTTTTCAAATATCTCAACGTATTCACCATGTGAATTAAAAGCATATTTGAAATCTTTAGCCCATTTTTCAAATAAATCGTGTAATACTTGGCCACTAGTTGCACTAGTTAAAAGTGTAAGCAATAATAATCTAAAATAGTTCATATTATCTTATAGTTTATAATGAGAAAATCTTTATATTTGTTGTTATTATTGTTATTATGCCATAGTATTTTCAATTTTTTACAAATTATCCAAAAATATGTAAAAAATTGATAATATATGCGATACAAATAATATAAAACAAAGACGTATAAATATAATACTGAAAATGAATATTTGCATTCAACAGATACAAAAGGCCGAAATATTTGCGGGACTTTTTCAACATATAAAATCATTCACCGAGGATGTCAACATAATGTTCGAAAAAGACCGAATGTATATTCAAACCATGGATAGTTCACGTGTTTCTATTATTGAAATGTCTTTGCCAGCTGGGTGGTTTGATGTATATGAAAATAAAACGCCATCCACGATTACGATTGGTTTGAAATCAACAATATTATATAAAATATTGAATTCAAGGGAAAAAACACAAAGCATTCGTATCGAATATAACGAACAAGATACGGACCGATTATTTATATATTTCAGTAGTGATAATAAATTAGAATTTGACAAAAGATTCGAATTTCCGCTTATGGAAATTGATAATGAAATTATGGGTATTCCCGAAATAGAACATCAAGCCGAATTCACTGTGTGTTCTCAACACTTTTCCTCAATTGTAAATCAATTACAAATGTTTGGAGATTCAATGAATATAGAATGCAGTGAAGAAAAAATATTGCTATCATCAAACAGCCAAGACCAGGGTAAAATGATAGTAGAAATCAAAATAGAGGACTTGACATCATTTATCATTGATGAAAATGAAACACTTAATTTATCATTTAGTTTAAATTATTTACATAATATTTGTTTATATAATAAAATTGCCAAGGAGGTTGAAATAAAATTGACGCCGAATTATCCGTTACAAGTTATATATGATTTAGGAACAATTGAAGGAGGCGAAAAGGCTGAGATGAAATTTTATTTAGCACCAAAAATAGATGATTCTAATGAATAAAACAATAAAAATATCCACAAAAATCAAAATAAAAACGATTACATATATTATGTATATGTTATGATATACATAATAACGCTATTTTCATTTTTTATATTTTCTAATGCATTATCGATGCATACACCACCTATACAAATGACGAAAATTGGTAATTTCAAATTTACTCCTCCCAAAACATCTTCCCCCATCAAAAATTATTTAACATTATTCCGGGCAAATAATGTTTTTCCAGTAACCGTATTATGCTTTACTGGTGGTATAATCACAAATCCACATATAAAAACTTTACTATATACGCCGTCATTTTTAACGAGTGTTATAAATACAAATTTCGTTATGATATCTAGTATGGTATTAAATGATTTATATGATTATGAAACAGATAAGATAAATAATCCTACGAGACCGCTTATTACCGGTGAAATTTCGAAAAGGAGCGCCATAATAGCAGTATCTGCGTTATTATTTATTACAGAAGTATTAACATTCAAGTTTTTACCAGTAAATTTACAATTACTTATGCAAATGGCAATTGTAACGATAATAATATACACGCCAATTTTCAAACGTATACCATTGATTAAAAATGTATCGTGTGCAAGTTTGGTCGCATTTTCTTTATATTTTAATGGATTGTCTACAAATACCATTTCAATATCTAAAGAAGCATATAATAGATTAGCAATCGCATCTAGAACCGTATTTTTCGGTTCGTTAGTAAATGAAATATTGTTAGATATACGTGACTCTATTGGAGATAAAGCAAATGGTATATATACTATACCCGTGATATATGGTAATAATAAAGCATGGATAATAGCATATTCATTTTTGACAATAAATATGATATGGAATATATTCGCCATACACAATATATATGGGCCATTAAAATCGAGTGTTTTATTATTAGCATTTTTGCCGTTATATATGAAAATGAATAATATATGTAATGAATATTATTCAAATATGAGTATAGTCAAATATATGAATCAATCCACTACATCCATGTTTATTATTTTAGCATTGATATTGAAAAAATGATTATTTACATTTTTCCAAACAATCCATATAAATTTCCATTAGGTGTTTGAATCTATCATAATCCATTACCGCTGCATTATTCACTGTTTTTCCTAAAAAGTGAGAACGAAATAAACTTTCACATGCTTTCATGCATCGTTTATAATCTCCGTGATTATGACTAGCTTGAGCATAATATTCAACAGGACCCCAATATGATTGATATATGTCTACATAATTGGTAATCATTTGAGAATATTCGCCATAAAATAGTTCAAATAATTCTGGATTTTCATAATATACTGGACACATCAACTGTTCATCTGCATGACCATATCCTTGTTCTAAATATTCTATAAATTTATTTTCAATTAAATCACATACCTTATACATATATTCACAATTTCCAGTGAAAAATCCACTACATAAACTGGGCCTACCCCATTCAAAATATACCCGTGTATTTTTAACTACATTTTCTTCAATGTGGTCCATATAAACAGTAGAAAAACGATTTCTTTTAATAGATAGCGCATGGTCCAATCTAAGTAAATTGGTATGTCCCATTCTTTCAATACAAAAATTAATCCATGAAAAATGTGTGCTAGAAAATGGGTTTTTATCAATGACATCTTTCAACATAAGATATCTAGATACACAAAATAAATAATAACTTGCGGTATTTCGTTCATCAAATAAATATGGCTTTTGTTTGCGATTTTCAATAATGATATCTCTGTAATCTTTGAATGTTTTATCAAGATATTTTCCATTTTTCTTAAATGAAAAATCATCCAATTCACAAACAATATATTGGGTTTTTGAATTTAAATAATCCGGTCTAATTTGTTGTATTTTTTGTAAACTATCTGTATCACAATAGATAACCATATTATACGGTAATGATAAACATCCATATGAATGATTTAAATAATATTCTTGGTTTCTTTCTTTAATTTTTTGAGTTGCATCTGGACATTTCGTTAAATTAAAATAAGCAGTTACCATAGTAAAAGATGAATTATCATATTTAGGAAATTGAATTTCACTATCAAATGTGAATACTCCGGTTCCAGACCAATGCCCAAAATCACTTAAATCATATCTATATTCATATGGTATTTTATACCAAAAATCGTTACGCATTTCTTTAAAAAACCAAATATCGTCACATATTACAAAACCTTGGTAATTTATTTTTTTTAAATAATTATAAAAATCAATTTCCATATTTCCATTGTGAGGGTCTACATCGAGGAATATAAAGGGTGAATTCTTGATAATAGTTTCCCATTTAGATTGTCCCGGTCCCTCAAATAAATTTTCTACGTGGAATTTTATATTTTCGATGTTTTTTACCTTTTCGTTTATTACGTTATTTACAATATCAAATGAATGAATTATATTAGTAGAATTGTATGATAATGCGAGTGCAGACGAACCTCTATGTGAACCGATATCGATTATAGTAGTATTATTAAATAATGTTGAAATATAAGATAATAATCGATAATGTTGATTTCCTGATTTTCCAAAAAATTCATCACATACAATAATATCTTTATATTTGGTATCAAACTGAATAGAGTTTATTTCTTCTAGAGTAAGTTCTTTTAATTTTTTCAAAATAAGTTTTGAATATTCTTTATGCATTTATCTATGTTATTATAACAAATCGAAATCTTTATATTTATAATATATGAATAAATATAAAAAAATCATACTATATTATATTATCAAATGTCTCTTCTTACAAATTTATTTCATTATGTGTTACTTGCCTCATCTAAATATAATATAGATGAATCGCATGGATTAAGCCATAGTATGGATGTATTGAATTTTGCCCATAATATATATATTAATGAATTACCTGATTGTCCATTTTTAAAAGAGCAAGAGAAGGTTATATATACCTCTGCTATTTTGCATGATATGTGTGATAAGAAATATGTAAATGAAGATGAAGGTATTCGCCAAATTGAAGATTTTTTACAAGAATCAATGGACCCGGTGGAAATTGATATGACAAAACAAATAATTTCTACCATGTCGTATTCTACAGTAAAAAAGAAAGGATATCCATTATTAGGCACATATCAATATGCTTATCATATTGTTAGGGAAGCCGATTTATTGAGCGCATATAATTTTGACCGTTGTATGATTTATCACATGCAAAAAAATCAAAAATGCACGTTAGAAGAATCATTTCAAAATGCAAATGAACTTTTTGAAAATAGAGTGCTTAAACATATTGACGACCAATTGATTGGAACAAAATATGGTATAAAACAGGCATTAATATTACATAATCGTGCTAAACAACGAATTCGCACGTGGAAATCAATCATACGTAACTAATACATAGTAAAAACAATTACAATAAACGTTTTTGCATGACAATATACAAATTTGCACCTATAATGAATAACGTGCCAACTATTTTACGTATGCTAATAGTATCATTATTTAAAAATACACCATAAATATACGACATTACTATTCCAAAATAGGATAGGGGCGCGTAAATAGAAGCGTCTAATCTAGAAATTGCAAAGAAACGTAAATAATAACCAACTAATCCAATAAATGCATTGACAATGAGGGACAACGAAAGACCGCTATAAGCAGTGATTGAAATGATATCTTTCCATAAGTAGAGGGTTAGTCCAATGGCTCCAAAGAAATAAGATAAAAATAAATGGTTCCAATTGTTCATCGTTTTTATATTTTTTACCATAAAAAATAAGAATGCTTCTGTGAATGCTGCCATGAACGCTGATATGATTCCTTCATTCCAATAAAATTCTTTCATTGTTGTTTTTTCTTTCATTATATTTTCAAATGGTTCGGTCGGCTCACTTGCCAATAAATATACACCGAGAAACGCGAATAACAATATAGGTGATAATTCTGCGCCCGAAAATAATAAAATAAGCAAAGGATATATGTAAAATAATGTAGTAGCAACGCCGCTATCTAATAGTTGAAAACTACGATACGATGTATATACATGTATCATACTGATGAATGAAATCAAAAGGCCATTTGTAGATAATACATTTTTGTAAACAAAATTAAAATCAATAAAAAAAGACGAAATCAATACATAAGTAAAAAAACGACTCCATACTTGTAGAATGAGAGGAACGTTTATTTTTTTTACAAAAATCGAATAAAAACTGAGTAAAGATTCTGCTACTAATTTACTCAAAATTTCCAAATACATTTTTTATAAATAGAATACTATATGTTATATTTATAAAATTATTTCCTGATAATCTGAAGCATCTAATTGCTTTAACTAGGTGTTTTACTTCTGCATAGGAATTTTTGGTTTGTTCTTAATTTACATACTTCTTTGTTTGAAATACCATTAAAATATTGTAATTCTACTTTACCAGTAGATGCAATAATAGCCGACCATGCTAATCCAATGATTGTGCCAATTGCAAACGCGCCGAACAAACTACTATGTGAATTACAATTAAATAATCTATGCCAATACCAATCACCTAATATTACAGAAGTAAAAAATAAGATTGTGATAATGTTTTGATTTGCTAATTTATATTTTCCAATAATATAAACCAAATAAAAGAATGTAAATGCATATACTGTCATACTTAATGGTAATTTTGATATAGGGCCATCTTCACCGAGTGTAAGAGAATTACATATTAATGTAAAATCAGTAATTTCTGGAGCAGTAGCAGTAGCAGTAGCAGTAGCAGGAGCAGGAGCAGGAGCAGTAGTAGCAGTAGGTATTTTTTCGAAAATTTTTGGGAATGTATTACCGACCATAGCTGAAATAAAACATGCAATTAATAAACCGGCTAAATAAATAATACCTTTAATATCTTGATTAAGAAGTGACGATAATGTAAAAAAACTAACTAATATAAATGGGAATAAACGATATGCAGTATAAAATATTTTGGTTAAATTTAACATTCTTTATTATATTATAATGATAGAAATAAACTATTCGAAAACATATTTCATTGTTTCTTGAATACTCGATATTTCAATAAAATGAATGTTCGTTACTATCTCTTTTGAAGAGAATTTTTCCATAAATTCTTTAAATTCACGATTATTTGCCTTTGGATATAAAAAGGTATCTACACCTGCGCGAATTCCTCCTAAAATTTTGGATTCTAGTCCTCCAATTGCAGTAATTTGTCCTTGTAAATTTATTTCTCCTGTAATTGCAATATTGTTTTTTATTTTCTTTGAATTAAATAGGCTATAAATTGCAATTGTAATCGCGGTTCCGGCAGAGGGTCCATCTTTGGAAACAGCTCCTTGTGGACAATGTATATGTAATCCTTGGCATTTTGTATCATTAAATATTTTCAGTAATAATGTTTTTTGTGAATTGGGGGTTAATGACCATGCTAAACTTTTGGCAACGTTCATACTTTCTTTCATGACATCTCCTTGTAATCCAGTTAATTTTAAATCCAAAAAATTAGTGGTGGGGAAAAAAATGCTTTCAATAGGTATAATACCCCCTTTTCCTAAAGAATTTGCCCACAAACCATTGATAATACCTACCTTGTTTTCCTCATGTATTTTGGTTTCTTCTATTTTGTAGTATTTTTTAAGATATTTATTATCTAAATCTTCAATCGTTACTACAAAGGGTATTTCAATATTTTCATAATCGTTACATTTCAATATTTCAATATTGATTTCACCATATAAATCAAACAATACTTCTTTCAATTTACGAACACCGGGTTCCATGGTATAGGTCTCAATAATATATTCAATGATTTCATCGCTTAATATTACTGTATCACAGAATCCCATTTTCTCATTGATTTCGGGTAATATATATTTTGCCACAATCGTTTTTTTATCGTCAATGGTTAAATTATCAAATCGAATACGGTGTATACGGTCGAGTAATATACGGTCAATTTGTTCCGGGTCATTATAAGAAAAGATAAAGAGGACTTTTGAAAGGTCTAAATTAATTCCACTGAAATATTTGTCTTGAAAACTATCATTTTGAGTAGTATCGATTAAATGGGTTAAAATACCGATAATTTCTTTGCCGTGTTCGGTTTTACTGACTTTGTCTAATTCATCAATATAAATAATTGGATTCATACATTTTGTTTCCATAAGTATGTCTACAATACGACCCCATGTAGAATTCACATACGTATAACTATGTCCTTCCAATGTAGAACCATTCGATGAACCACCGAGAGCAATGAATGAAAATGGACGTGGAATTGCCGAATCATCGGTCAAACAACTTGCTAATCCCTTTTTTGCGAGTGAGGTTTTACCTACACCGGGAGATCCTTCGAATCCAAAACAATAACCGCTCTGTTCACCGTTCATCCATTGTGCAACTATTTTAAGTATTTGATTTTTGGCATGTTCATGACCATATATAGAGGCATCTAATGTATCCCCAATTTTGTGTAAATATTTTTCAACAGATGAAGTTTTTGTTTTCAATTTGTCAATTTGTTGATGAATATTCGTATAAGATATTGATTTCCGTGTGTCATTTAGTTTAAGTAAATTATATATGTCATTTATTTGACTGTTATATTTCTCAATAAAAGCAGCCACATAAGAAATACGCGATTCTTTTGTTTTTAAAATGATTTCACAAGTAACATTATGTGCTTTATAGTATTTTTGTATATATTTATAAATCTCTATAAATTGTTTTGAATTTTGTTCACGAATCATCACATTGATTTCATTCAACAATTTATTGTGAATAGTATGTTCAATGGAATGCGTATATTTCATGATTTCGACACTTGAATATTTAGTTTTTTTAGGAATTGTTATCGTAGTATTATCATTTGTTGCGGATAATAATTCAATAAATTTAGTGTTATTCTCTTTAATGACTTTTAATATTGGTTCTTCACGAAAAATACCAAAAGGTATTTTCAATAATGCATCCAAATATTGTTTTGCTTTGTTAGATGAAT
>Ga0114979_10003224_pt1 | contig 10983 bp, 14 predicted proteins | sample S_140625_EF_Meta_FD_87315 | JGI IMG/M metagenome (GOLD analysis project Ga0114979, IMG submission 87315) | Freshwater microbial communities from Lake Simoncouche, Canada to study carbon cycling - S_140625_EF_MetaG | ecosystem: Environmental > Aquatic > Freshwater > Lake | place: Lake... | reverse complement strand
TGGCCACCTTGCCGCCGACGCTGCCCATCACCCGGGTTTCCCCCAGTTCGAGGGCCGCCAGCAGCTGCTCCAAACGGCTGTCGCGATGGCTGCGGCTGGCCACCAGCACCAGCTCGCCAGTGCGGCGTCGAGCGCTGAGCTGGGGGGCGAAGCGCTCGCCGCTGCGGTTCTCGCGCCAGGCGCTACCCGCAGCTGGCTGGGCCGGGGCGCTATCGCTAGCTGCGCTGCTTGCCTGGGGCAACAGACCAAACCAAAGCTCTTCGCTTTCGGGCAGCAGCACCACCCCCAGCACGGGTGTGCCCCCATGCACCAGGGCCAGATGCACCGCGTATTCGCCCGTGCCCAGCAGGAAATCCTTGGTGCCATCGAGGGGATCCAGCAGCCACAGCCACTCGGCGGGCAATGGCAATCCCAGCTGCAGCGCCTCAGCGGCGGTTTCCTCACTCAGCAAGGTCCAGGGGGCATCGGGAAAGGACGCCTCAAGGCCCTGCAGCAACCATTGATTCACGGCCAGATCGGCGGCTGTGACAGGACCGCTGCCGCCGTCGGCCACCGTCAGCGCGGCCGCAAAGCCATGGGGTGGCTGCTCGCCCCGGGCGTATGCCCGCAGGATGTCGGCCGCACCCCAGCAGAGGGGTCGCAGCTGGGCCAACAGCGCCTCCTGGTCGATGCCACCGGGCAGGGACAGGGCCGTGGGCATCATGGAGAAGCAAACAACCATTTTGCCGATCCGGCTTGCCGATGGCTGTGCCCGAACCCACCGGCGGCGTGCTGTATCTGGTGGGCACCCCGATCGGCAACCTGGAGGACCTTTCGCCCCGCGCCCGCCGGGTGCTGGGGGCGGTCGACCTGGTGGCCTGTGAGGACACGCGGCGCAGCGGTTTGATGCTGCATGGACTGGGGCTGCGCAATCGGTTGCTGAGTTTTCACGAGCACAACCGCCTGGCCCGCCAGCCCCAGCTGCTGCAGGTCCTGGCGGCGGGCCAGAGCATCGCCTTGATCAGCGATGCCGGTCTGCCCGGGGTAGCCGACCCCGGTGAGGAGCTGGTGGCCGCCGCCCGCCGGGCGGGCCACGACGTCGTTTGCGTGCCCGGACCCTGCGCCCTGACCACGGCCCTGGTCAGCAGTGGCCTGCCCAGCGGCCGTTTCTGTTTTGAGGGCTTTTTACCGCCCCGCAGCGCCCCCCGCCGCCAGCGGCTGCAGGCCCTCGCCGCTGAGCAGCGCACCATGGTGCTGTATGAGGCCCCCCACCGGCTGGTGGCTTTGTTGGAGGATCTGCTGGCGGTGTTGGGCGACCGGCCCCTGATGGTGGCCCGGGAGTTGACCAAACGCCATGAGGAACAGGTGGGACCCACGGTGGCGGCGGCCCTGGCCCATTTCCTGGCCACCCAACCCCTGGGCGAATGCACCCTTGTGCTGGGCGGCGCGACGCCGGTGGCGGGTCCAGAACCTTGGGATGGGACCTTGTTGCGGGCCGAGCTGGAGCAGCTGGTGGCCGCCGGCCATAGCGCCAAGGAGGCCAGTCGGCTGCTGGCGGAACGCACGGGCCATCCGCGCCGGGATCTCTACGCACTACTGCACCAGGCGGCCGAAGCGGCCGACACTGCCGCTGAGGGGCCGGGGTAGGGGTATTTGCAGTTAGGCGGCGCCCCATGGGAACCCTCGCCAACACCATCCAGACCGGAGCCAACCCAGACGCTACAGGTAGTGTCCGGATGGGCTTCGGCTCTGGGGGCAACCCGATGTGGGCAGAGTGGCAGGGAAATCTGAACGGTCGCTGTGATGCTGCTGCGCTTGCGGTTACTGATCTCTTCGGCGGTGGGCGCCTCAATGCTGTTGTTGGTGTTGTGCCTGGGCGCCCAAAACCTCAACGACCGGCCCTCATTGCAGCTGGGCTTTGGCCGTACGGCACCCCTGCCTAGTGGCTTTCTGGTGGGGGTGGCCCTGGCCCTGGGGGTCCTGAGTGGCGGCAGTGCCGTGGCCCTGCTGCAGGGTGGCCCGGCGGACCGGGAGGACTGACGTCGGTAGCCACAAGCAGGGCTGCCGGGGATGGGTCCCAGTTTGGACCCGGCTCAGAGTTGTTGACGCCCGCCGTGCCCCTGATCACGAAGCCCAGAAGGGCAGGTGCTTGCGGGGTGTCAGTCAGGCCCCCGGCAAGGCGTAAAGAGCCCCTTCAATGACAAGGCGCGTGATGCCCTGGGCCATCAAGTAGGGGGCGGTGCGTTCCAGCATGGAGGGATCGGGCAGGGGGATGACCCGCTGGGTGCGACCGCATTGACGTTTGGCTTGGCGCGGGTTTACGAAAACCACGAGGGCCTGGCGGTCGAGTTCGTCTGCCGCGAGGCGGCCCAGTTCGGGCAGGTCCCGCAGGGGGCGGGCCTGCAATTCCACGGTTTTGTCGACAAGCAGGAAGGCACTGCTGGGCAGGACGGCGGCGTTGAATGGCACGGCCTCGTGGATGGCCAGGTCATCGATGATGGGACCCACCGGGATGGCCACGAAGGTTTCGCCCTGGGCAAAAGTGTTCTCCTCGCCAGGGTCGTCGCTGAGATCGTCCTCACCATCCTCAGCATCGTCAGCACCGAAATCATCGGCGTCATCAATGGCCAGCTCGCCTGGGCCCGCCGCTGCTGGGGCAAGCTCAGTTTCCAGCCCAACTTGCCCGGAGAGATCCGCCGGAGCTTGGTCCGTGTCAGAGAGGGGAGTGGCTGGGGTGCTGGGTGTGGCGGCGCCGGAGCGGCGGCGGCGGCCCAGGATCGGCCTGGGGACTTCTGGGTCCACCGCAGGTTCGGCAACCGCCTCAGCGGGCTCTTCGAGCCCGTACGAACTCACAGTGGTAGCCAGCTCAGGCTCTTCCCCAGGCTCGCTCGGCGTCAAGGCAGCGCCAACGGCATCGCCGTAGCCATCGCCAATGGCAATGCCACCGCCAATCTCACTGGCATCGCCATAGCCAAAGGGGGCCTCGGACCCGGGGATGGCCTCTGGTCTGGCTCCATCCTCATCTTCTTCTTCTATCTCCAATGGCAACTCCTCAACCAGGCCGCCCTCGCTTCGTGAAGTGCCACCCCGCTGGGCCTTGAGCTGCTTAAGCAGCAACTCGTAATCGGCCAGATCGATCGCCGCCTTAGCGGTGCGGCTGACCGTGGTGGGACTGCAACCAAACAATGTCGCCAGCTGCTTGAGGGACGCGCCTCCACAAAAGCGGGCTACCAGTTCCTGCTTCTGGCTGTCACTAAGCCGGGTGGCAGCCATTGGGCCTACAGAAGCAAGGCTTAATATCTTAAGTGCTGGTGCCGGCCCAGATGCTGACCGCCATTGCAGACCGCTAGCCATGGGTGAGGGCACAATGCCCTCTGTGCTCCCTTAGCTCAGCTGGATAGAGCAGCTGCCTTCTAAGCAGCCGGTCGTGTGTTCGAATCACACAGGGGGCGTCTTAAAAAAGCAAGTCATGGCAAAGGTTTTGGCTCTGGAGGGGCTAGTCCACGACCCCCGATCAGCCGTTCGCTTGTGACTGCTGCGCTAGTAGTCCACGGATGGACACCTTGACGTGGACAGGCGGAAGGAAGGGTTTCTGACCCACCTTCAACTTCACGGGATCCAGCTCCACCGCATCCGGCCGCTCCCGGTAGCGGCGGCCGTAGACGAATGTGCCCACCGGTTGGCCCTGCCGATCGCGGCTCTGCGAAAACCGGCCGGCGGTGACGAACTCCGTGCTGCCAGGCAGCACCCCATAGACGTACCACTCAAGCTATCGCCTGCCGGCCTTTGAGGATGGGCCGGCGGAGCAGCTGGCGATCGAGCAGGCCCTGGCCCATGCTTCGGTGGATCAGGCGTTGAGCTTCCTGATCCATTGGCCTTCCTGCCTCGGCCGGGCCTCAGAGTTCGTGGTGAAACGCCGCAGCCAGCTGGATGGAGACCACTACACCCTGCTGGGGACCGCCGCCGAGAAGCTGAGCCAGGCCCATCCCCTGGCCGCCACCATCGCCCTGTGATCGATGGTGGACTTCACCTTGGCCAACGCTCGCTCCAGCCGCTACGGCCATGCCGCCCACCACCTGCGTAGCTGTGAGCGGCTCAGCCAGCGCATCGCCGACTGGGGGGAGATCCCCAACCATGACGATTGCATCGCTGGAATCCACCAGACCATGCCCGCAAGAGCGGCTTCTGGAAGCGGATGCAGGAGCTGGGGATGGCTTAGGGGATGATTGATGACAACGGCATGGCCGTAGTGATGACTGTTGCGGCCGTCCGTCTTTGTTCTGGCGGAGTGGCCGGGCGGTCAGGTCGATAACGCCTCGGGTGCATGGGCATCGGCAGAATCCCCGGCGCGATTAAGCCTTTCAGCCAGCCAGACCTTGATAATCGACTGGCGCGTCACCCCCAGGCGTGATGCTTCCAGGTCGAGCTGCTCGACCATCCAAATCGGGCCAAATCGGGAAATCAACGTTGACGCGCCTCTGCTCCAGCCTGGGGCGACGGGCGGCGGACAGGTCAAGCGCATTGATCACTGACTCCCCCTCCGCGAAGCGTCGATCGAACTCAGAGCTGTTCATAAAGCTGCACCCCCTCGTGTCGGGAGCGGCGAAGGGTGATCAAACCAGTGGCGACCTCGCAAACGGGCAATGACCAGGAAGCGGGACTCACCGCTGGTTAGTGTCGGGCTTGCCAATAGAACCGGATCGCGCCACAGAGCTTGCGTAGCGAGGAATGTCCCGACCCCTGAATGGGCACGATGAGTAAGCCATATTCTTGATAAAAACTGTTTACCGTGAAAAAGAACCCGGCAGCAAAGCCAATGTATTATATTTTAAAAGCGATCCGCTGGAGTAGCTTATTGACAAATCTATAAGAACCCTGCAGTGAGGTTGCATGGCTTGCTGGAATCGTCTAATTTTTTTAACTCTTTATGTTGAGCACCTTTAACCACTAAAATACACTCTCAATCGCTCTGGCGTGCTAATTTAACGTTTGCTGATGGCCCTTAAGGGCACCTCAAATAATTATAACTTTGCAGTGAATCTACGGACAAAAAAATGCCATCAAGAGTAAGGCTGAATAGCAAAATTCCTGTCCGCCCCGGGACTGGCCTACCCCACGTTTGTGGCCCTCTCCGTACCCCAACGAATCCCACCGGGAAAACTGCAGCGACCCGCTGGGCGGCTGCGGTGAGTTCTGTAAGGAGCTGCCCGGTGCGCTGCTGGTATAGCGCGAGGGGGAGCGGTTTTCGCTGATCAATGGCAACCAATAAAGCACTCAGCTGAGCCTGGCCCGCTTCTCCGGGGCTGCAGAGGTGGCGGTGATGGAGGTAGATGCAGCAAGGCGTGAGGTGGAGCGCAATCATTGGCGCATGTGCCGACATCGTGACGGGGCAGTGGATGGCTATCGATGGGGAAAGAGTTCCAAGAGATGGGAGGTGGCCTAGCGAATTCGTGGGACTCACGCCCCATACCAGCTTAACAACTTTCAGGGTATACCACTAATTCTTTGCTGCCCTTTCAAGTAGGAGACGGATGGAGAACTGGTCTTCATTCGCTTCAATGGTGCCCCATAGCTAACTTTAACGACTTAAGATTAATTTTTACTGCAATCAGATGACGATCCAATCGCTCCTGAAGTCCAAAATTTTTGGTATCAGCAGATGCAAAAGTCTAGCCTATGCGGCCACTGCCTCGGCTGTGCTCAGCGCGTCACCTTCTTACTCAGCTTCGGTTACAATTGGGTCAAATGACATCAGTAACTGTATCCCTTTCGGATGCCCCACCCTTGCCGGTACTTATCAGAAGGCATATTCCTCAAATGTCTTTCCTGTGGGCCCATTTACGATTACTTCTTTCGATCTCTTCGAAGCAATACAAGGAGTGGTTAGCTCGGCCACCTTCGATGTGTATTTTTCCACGAGTACAAATCCCGTCGGGAGCCTCTCTACTACTTTTGCCAGCAATATTGGCGTAGACAATACCCTTTTCGGAACCTTTAGTGTAGGTGGGCCCATACCGCCAGTCCAGAGCTTCGTAGGCGCGTCGCCTTTTGCATATAACCCATCATCAGGGGATTTGCTGATAACTGTTTACCTCACGGCGGTATCCAGTGGTCTAGATGTGGCATACTATGAGGCGGGTTTTAGTTCAGCTGTGGAGCGTGTTTATGGGAGCTCTTCGGTCGGGACAAAAGATTTTCTGTATGGACTTCAAACTCGATTTAATTATACTTATGATCTTGGTCCCGCTCAGTCAGTCCCTGGCCCCCTACCTCTCTTCGGCGCTGCCGCCGCCTTCGGTTACAGCCGCAAGCTGAGGAACCGCATTAAGGACAGCAAGCTGCCCGTCGCCACCGCGATCAACTGAGCAAGTCCGCGATCGGGATTCATGACCTGCCAGTTGGTGGGCCATGGTCTTGTGGATTGGGTTGGTGGTCGGGGCTCGCGCCAGGGCCTTCCCTAGGGGGCACCGAGAGCAGCAGCAGCCAACGGCCACCGCTACTTGGTGCTGGCAGATCGGCTGCCATGCCCGCGCCCGGGAGCTGCTGAGGCAGGGACATGGTTGCCTAGACAAGAACGGAGACGGGGTGGCCTGCGAATCGCCACGGTGAGCATGTCCGGCTGGGAGAACCCTGTAGGGGGAACCATCACTCCAGTACCGTCCATGCCCCACCGCCTCGGGCCCAATTGCGCTGGCCCCTGCCGCCTGCTGGTCACCGGCCCTTATGTGCCCGAATGGGCCGGACCAGCAAGCACATTAGGAACCCATTCAGAATCCTGTACACACAGGGTAAGTTCACCGTAAAAGCACCACCACTTCCCATCAGCTCCACCCTGCTCGGTTCAGCTGGTCACCACCACTCCACATCACCGCCATGTCCTCCTTGAGGGAGAGCGCTTTAGTCAAGCCTGTCCGTCTGGACCCTGAGACAGAGGCGCGGTTGAGCCGGCTTGCCGAGGAAACAGGCCGAAAAAACTAATTTTACCGGCGGGAGCTGATTCTTCATGGCATGGACGACTTAGAGGATGCCTACCTTGGCGCCGTAGCACTGGAGGCCCACCACCGTTCCGGTGAAGGGACCATTCCATTGGATCAGGTGATGGGAAATCTTGGCTTGGCGGATTGAGTTCACCCCCGCCGCCCAGCTGGAGTTCGCGAAGCTGGATCGACAGAACGCCATCCGGATTGTTAAGTACCTGAAGGACACGGTTTCTAGTTGTAGTGACCCACGCAAGAGGGGTAAGGGACTTACTGATAATTTTTCGGGCTTATGGCGCTACCGGGTGGGTGACTATCGCGTGATCTGCGAAATCAAAGATGACCACTTAGTGCTCTTGGTGGTACGGATTAATCACCGCAGCACGTTCTACAAAAAATAAGGCGTTTTTTGGCTGGCCCTTGCCATCCTTGCTAACCTTGGCAGGCTGCTGTTTGCTGACTCCGCCGACGCGATTCCGGATGTTAACGCCCCTTCGAACGGTGAGCCACTCGCCCCGTCTGCTAACTCTGCCGACGCGGCACCTTCAGGGTTCAGGCTGACTGACCTTATCGCCCGCTCGCCTCTCAGCCGGGGGAGCATCCTCGAGCTGATCAAAGTGCTGGGGATCACCACCTAGAAAGGGCCAGGTCCTGACAACAAGGGTCGGGTCGCCTGGTTATCGGACGAAGCGGCAGCCCTATTGATGGCATCAGCCTAACGGGTTCACCGCGGCGAGGTTCGAATCGCTGACCTGCCTTTGCACAAAAAACGCCAGGCGATGACCACCCTCAACGACTATCACAACGATCTGATGCTGGCAAGCAATTGGGGCATCACCGACCCCTATAACGCTTACTACCATGAACAAGCCAGCCAGCTTGCCAAGTACCACCATGCACTTGATGCCCTGGTGCTCAAGGCCTACGACTGGAAGGCCAGCGAAGACATCCTCCGCAACCTCCTAGACTTGAATCTGGAGCTGGCGGAACGTGAGGCTGCAGTGGAGAAGGTGGTAGGGCCGTGGGCGCCGGCTTGATGCCCGTTCCGTCCCCGCTCGCTGCATCCAGCAAATGATGGCAGACATTGAGGCTCAATAAGCAGCCCTGCTACCTAATATGTGCAGATCTACACTGAATATGCACGAAATGCGTTGGGCAAATTGTGTTTAAGCAATCGGATCAAGCAGCTTACGAACACAGCCTTAAACTTCAAAGATTCAAGGTTCACTTTTGTGAACCCTTTTTTCTATTCTCATCGTTTTACGCAAAAGCCTCCATGGAGAAATCAGAAATGAATCGAAACTTTGGTAAAGACCTTGATGAGATTAATTTAACGAGATTTAGGCAGATAGCTCAACCTGAAAATTCATTTATCATTGCTCTCAATGATTTTCTCAATCAGTGCCGTTTTAGGCTTCGGCAATCTCATCTGGCCGACTTTCAGATCCCTGCATTTATCATCACTGCCTCTGCTTGCGCTTTTGTGGTGGTACTGCTAGGTTCAAGTAGAGACTGGGCCACAAAAACTGAACGAACTTTGGCAGTGATCGGGTTAACAGCTTCAATATTGGCATCGTTGAGTGGGTCTCATTCAGACCGACACTATCGGAAAGTGGCAAGAGCCTCGGATTATGTAAAGGCATGGACGAGTGAGCCTTTGTCCACATTTCGTCATCAGCTAGGAGATTACAAGGAACCTATAATCGATGAATTTATTCACAATTTCTACAATCCTAAGGATTTCGACAAGCTACGAAATTCTCTTGCTGATCTTAAATCAACACCTGCTCGCACCGCTGTGTTATCTACTCTTCAGTCCAGGATACTTAAGGATCTTCATGAATCAAAAAACAAGGACATTAAACAGGCCCTGCACGAGATCCTTAACTTCTTTGAGGCTATGGGCCAGGATGTAAAGCTTGCGGTAGTCGACTCGGACTATCTTAAGGAGTATTTTTATTCAGCTGTCATGAATAACTACCAGCTTGCACGAAAATACATAGAACATACCGAGTATAGGCTTGGGAGTAGAGCTACTTGGTGTAATATTGTTTATCTAGCGCAAACCTGGGAGAAGGAAAATGTACCACCTGTTATTCCCAGGGTATGTATCCGTCCGTTGGTTCTCACTGAGTTAGATATTAAAGATCTTGATTCGAGTAACAGGTGGAATTTATGGAACAACTCACAGCACCATCATCCTTGACCCGTCAGAGGCGTTGATCAACATCCCCGGTGGTAGTACGCCAATGCCGCTTACCAGGCCCTGCCCACAGGCCGGCTGCGCCCTGTGCTGGTGTGGCGCCATCATCTGACGGATGAAGACTGCGGTTCTCATCAATGCTCCATGGAGTCTGCCGGGGATGAAGCCGGTTGTGATTCGCACAGTCGTTTGTCATCGCCAAGGCTACGGTGGGGATTGAGCCTGCTGAGCGACCCCAGAGCGACCATGGAGCAACTGACCTCCGAGGGCCAGCGCGTCGCCGCTGAACTCTCGCAGCAATTTGGATTTTCGCAGGAGGCCGTGATTGAGATGATGAGGGCCATGCTGCATGGCCGCAGCGCCATGGCGCAGTTCAACCATCCCGAGTTTGCCGGTTCTGGGCAGTGGATGCGCGGCGGCATGTTGATGCTGGGCGACATGTTCAACCATGCCCTCAAGGCACGCGTCGACGGGCTTTGCTATGCGATCGCCGCCCAACTCGCGAACCAGCCCGATCTGTTCCCCGGCGGCAGCTTTCAATCCCAAAACCAGAGCGGCGGCGGCCAGCAATTGCAAACGGGCGGCAGGGGGCAACAGATGCAGGTTGGCTGTAGCGGGCAGCAGATGCAGGTGAGCGGCGGCGGTGGGATGGCGCTTGGCTTCACTCCCCTGTCGCCGATGGCTTCGCCGGCGGACGGGAGCCACGGGTTGTTCGCGCCGGATCCACGCGATCTCTGGTGGCCCAAGGAGTTGGGAACACCGAGCTCCATCGGCGCCCAAAACGATGTGCGCTATGCGTTTTTCCCCTCGATCGGGCGGCTGGCGATCGAAACCAATGGTCAGGTGAGTATCTACGACACCGGCCAGCATCACATCGCTGGGTTATCCCAGCAGCAGGGTCCTGGAGGCACCGTGGTGTTCACCACTCCCGCTGGCAGCGTCAGCCTCGCGGGTCTGTCAAGCGTAGCTGGCGGCTCGTTTCAGCAGGCCCAAAGCACGGCAGCAAGCAGCCAACAACAGCAGCAGCTGATCACCGGCATGGCGGCAATGGCAGGCATGACGCCAATGGGTGGTATGGCCCCAATGGGAGGGATGGCGCCAATGAACTTCGCGCCGATGGCGCCGGTCGAAACCTGGTGGCCGCCAGAGCTCGGCTCGCCGTCGTCCAGCGGCAGCCAAAACAACCTGCGCTATGCCGTCTTCCCCGTCGCCCGGCGCCTGGCGGTGGAGGTCAATGGCGGGGTGAGCGTGCACGACATCGGCGATCTGCAGATCTTGGGATGTTCCCTGGCCAGCGATAACGCCGAGGCGCTGTTCAACACCAACAGCGGCACAATCAAGCTAACCAGCCTGCCACTGGTGCAGCCTGCTTCACCCGCCGCCAGCCAAGCTTGCGCGTCTGCCGGTTCGCCAGCCCCCGCAGCTGCCCCAGCCCCCGTGCAGGTAGCCGCAGAACACCAGTATCCCCAGGCGGCGGTGCTCGAGGCTCTTGCCAAGCTCGGAGAACTCAAGGCGATGGGTATCCTCACCGAAGCTGAATTCACCGCCAAGAAAACGGAGCTGTTGAGTCGCCTGTAAGCGATTCAGCAACCGAACGGTTTGTGTGAGGGTCTGACTCTTTCTCCTCTGCCCCAGACGCGCTCAACCCCCGGCAGCTGAGCCGCTTGTTTTGTGTTGCCCCTGCAGCCGCCGTTCCAACAAGATCAGCCCCACCACCGTGGTGAAGCTCACCATCAGCACCAGGGCTGAAAACTGCACGGCATTGATCACCCCAGCCGCCAGGGCGGTGCTGGCGAACACCAACCCCGGCAGACCGCGGGGCAT
>Ga0114979_10003223_pt1 | contig 10983 bp, 9 predicted proteins | sample S_140625_EF_Meta_FD_87315 | JGI IMG/M metagenome (GOLD analysis project Ga0114979, IMG submission 87315) | Freshwater microbial communities from Lake Simoncouche, Canada to study carbon cycling - S_140625_EF_MetaG | ecosystem: Environmental > Aquatic > Freshwater > Lake | place: Lake... | reverse complement strand
TTCTTCAGGAACATCAGGTTCAAGCGGAACTTCAGGTAGCTCAGGTTCATCAGGAACTAGTGGTACATCTGGCTCAAATGGTTCTTCAGGAACAAGCGGTAGCTCAGGTTCAAGTGGTACATCTGGTTCAAGCGGAACTTCAGGTAGCTCAGGTTCTTCAGGAACAGCAGGTTCAAGTGGTTCATCAGGAACATCTGGCTCAAATGGTTCATCAGGAACATCTGGCTCAAATGGTTCAAGCGGAACTTCAGGTAGTTCAGGCTCTTCAGGAACTAGCGGTAGCTCAGGTTCTTCAGGAACTAGCGGTAGCTCAGGTTCTTCAGGAACAGCGGGTTCAAGTGGTTCATCAGGAACATCAGGTTCAGGTAGTTCAGGAACATCTGGTTCAAGCGGTTCATCAGGAACTTCAGGTATAAATGGTTCATCAGGAACTTCAGGTATAAATGGTTCATCAGGAACTTCAGGTAGTTCAGGCTCTTCAGGAACGTCTGGCTCAAGTGGTTCATCAGGAACAAGTGGTTCATCAGGAACAAGTGGTTCATCAGGAACTTCAGGTATAAATGGTTCATCAGGAACTTCAGGTATAAATGGTTCATCAGGAACTTCAGGTAGCTCAGGTTCAAGTGGTACATCTGGTACTAATGGTTCTTCAGGAACTAGCGGTTCAAATGGTTCTTCAGGAACATCAGGAACATCAGGTTCAAATGGTTCTTCAGGAACTAGTGGTAGCTCAGGTTCTTCAGGAACTAGTGGTTCATCTGGTTCAAGTGGTACATCTGGTACTAATGGTTCTTCAGGAACTAGTGGTTCATCTGGCTCAAATGGTTCTTCAGGAACATCTGGTTCAAGTGGTTCATCAGGAACAAGTGGTAGCTCAGGTTCTTCAGGAACTTCAGGAACATCTGGCTCAAATGGTTCATCAGGAACATCTGGTAGCTCAGGTTCAAGTGGTACATCAGGAACATCTGGCTCAAATGGTTCTTCAGGAACATCAGGAACATCAGGTTCAAATGGTTCTTCAGGAACTAGTGGTAGCTCAGGTTCTTCAGGAACTAGCGGTAGTTCAGGTTCAAGTGGTACATCTGGTACTAATGGTTCATCAGGAACAAGTGGTAGTTCAGGTTCATCAGGAACTTCAGGTATAAATGGTTCATCAGGAACAAGTGGTAGTTCAGGTTCATCAGGAACTAGCGGTAGTTCAGGAACAAGTGGTAGTTCAGGTTCTTCAGGAACTAGCGGTAGTTCAGGTTCAAGTGGAACATCGGGTAACTCAGCAGTTGTAAATAACAATACAAATACTTTTGTTGTTACAGCAACAGGAACCGCAGGAACAGTTCAAGGTAATGCAGGGATGAGATATGATGGCTCAACTTTGAATGTTACGGGAGCTACTAATGTGACGGGAGCGTTTACCGCAGCATCAAAATCATTTGATATCCCTCACCCAACAAAAGAAGGATTTAGATTAAGATATGGTGTGTTAGAAGGACCAGAACATGGAGTATATGTTAGAGGTATCGCAACATCAAAAGTAATAGAATTACCTGATTATTGGACAGGATTAGTTCACGAAAATAGTATAACAATTCAATTGACACCAATAGGTTCAGCAACACTACATTATCTTGTTAAAATTGAAGATAATAAAATTTACATAGATTCTGAAACATCAGTTATAAATGTTAGTTTCTTTATACAAGCAGAACGTAAAGATGTTGAGAAAGTGTTACTTGAATACAAAGAACAAAACTAATAAAACGGGAGAGGGTAACCTCTCCCTTAATTTCAAAAAGTAATGGCTAACGAATTTATTGTACGAAAAGGGATAAAATCATTGGGAGGAATAACATTTCCTATTACGGAAATTAATGCGAATTATAACGTAGGGGAAAATGATTATTTAATAGATGTTACAGGTAATACTATTACAGTAACATTACCACCTGCGGTATTAATTGATGGTAAGAATTATGTTATTAAAAATAACGGTAGTGGAGTTGTTACAGTTGCAACAACTTCAGGTCAAACAATTGATGGAGCAAGCACAAAAAGTTTAAAAAATAACGATAGTATTGAGGTTATAAGTGATGGTAGTAATTGGATTATTGCTGCAGGAACAGGAACTGTGACAAGTTCAACAACAGCTAAATCTGGTATTGTTTCAAACTCAACATGGACAGGTACACCTTATAATTATCAGATATCATTTACTTCTGCATTTCCTAATACAAATTATTCAGTAACCGTAACAGGTGGAGACGCTAGAGTATGGACGGTAGAAAGTGTAACGGTAAATGGATTTATAATTAATTCAAATAGTAATACTGGTCTACTTTATCCTACTTATTGGATTGCAACACTAAATGTGTCCTAAGTAAATAAAGTTAAATAATGTCAATTAGGATAAATAAAGGGAATTTTAAAATTAATGCAATCGCAAAGGCGGTTATTACGTTTATTATACCTACCCCTACAACAACACCAACACCAACACCAACTCAGACAGTAGGAATGAGCCCTACACCAACTTCAAGTATTACTGCTAGTCCTACTTTAACACAAACTCCAACTAACACTCAAACAGGAACAGCGGCGATAACGTCAACGCCAACACAAACTCCAACTAACACTCAAACAGGAACAGCGGCGATAACATCAACGCCAACACAAACTCCAACTACAACAACTACTTTAACCGCCACTTCGACTCAAACGCCAACTCAGACTCAAACAGGAACTGCTGCAGTAACATCAACGCCAACTCAAACTCCAACTAACACTCAAACAGGAACAGCCGCAGTAACATCAACGCCAACTCAAACACAAACACCAACTACAACAACTACTTTAACCGCAACTTCGACTCAAACGCCAACTCAGACCCAAACAGGTACTGCGGCAGTAACATCAACACCAACTCAAACAAGAACACAAACTCCAACTACAACAACTACTTTAACAGCAACTTCAACTCAAACTCCTACTAACACTCAAACAGGAACTGCTGCTGTAACATCAACACCAACTCAAACAAGAACACAAACTCCGACTACAACAACTACTTTAACTGCCACTTCAACTCAAACTCCTACTAACACTCAAACAGGAACTGCTGCTGTAACATCAACACCAACTCCAACAAGAACACAAACTCCGACTACAACAACTACTTTAACTGCCACTTCAACTCAAACTCCTACTAATACACCAACTCAAACAAGAACACAAACTCCAACACCAACAACACCAGCAACAATATTCTCAAGGTCTTCAAGTGATTATGCTAATGAGTATTTTGCTTGTTTAGGTTCAGTTAGTGGTATTGACTTCTTGTATCAGACACCAGGTGCTGGTGGTGGAATAAGTCCTGCCGTAAGTGCTCAAATGTATACTAATCCAGGGTTGACAGCTACTTGGACTCCTGGTGGTAGTGGGTGGTATTTGTTAGAATATGATGGAACATTTTATGCTGTTCTTCCAAATGCAAACGGAGTACTTCAAACCGTTTACACTTGTGCAACTCTACCTTCACAAACACCAACTCAAACAAGAACACAAACACCAACAACCACTACTACATTAACTGCAACACAAACACCAACTAAAACTCCAACAAGTACTACCACATTAACCGCAACTCCAACTCAAACACCTACTAATTCTCCAACAAGTACTACCACATTAACCGCAACTCCAACTCAAACACCTACACCAACACAATTGGCAATTCCATATAATATATCATCATTTGGTTACGGTAATACTTATGATGCTTGCGCAGGTTCAACAACTATCGTTGTTTATGCTCCTCCAGGATATACAACACCTATGGTAGGAATGATTTTCTATGATAATTCTAATTTAACAGTACCTCATAATGGTGGCTCTAGTGGTCAATGGTTTCTTTTAGAAAAAGGAGGCACAACATGGGCGGCTCAAGTTTATACAGATGGAGTACTTTTAGATTATGTGGCTTGTAGTATTTTACCTTCACAGACACCAACACCAGCTCCAACTAATACTCCTACTTCAACACCACCAACACCACCTTCTTGTGAATGTTACCAAACAACAAATACAACGGCAGAATCTGTAAATATAACATATACACCTTGTGGAGACCCTGAAACTACAGTATCGGTTCCTGGATATGGAACACTTAATTTCTGTGTAGAACCATTAACTACAATATACCCTGACGCAGGATTAACTTATCCTGCATTGTGTAACATATCTTGCTTGTATGATGGTGTTGATTGTTCTACCTGTGGAGCACCACCAGTGAGTCCTTCAAACACTCCTTCAAATTCTCCAACACCTCCAAGTGGCGTTTATTTTGTGGTTAACTCAGTATATTCATTAGATGTTGATATAAACGATGTTACTGTAGATGGAGTAAGTGTGACCTATGTCAGTGGAGACAACTTCCCTGTAAATGGTGGTGGTGGTTATGGAACATTCCAAACTACATTAACTGGTACAAGAACCGTAGTGGTATATTATGGTTCAACAACACCTGGTCAAACAATTACCTTAACTGGAAGTGATTCGGCCACAGCTTGTGTAAATGTCCCTGGAAATGGTTCTGATACGTTCACAGTAAATTTTGTAGAGATTAATAGTAATAATAGTGTATTCATAACTGCAATAGATGGTACGTCTTGTGCTTAAAAAATAAAAAATGATTGATATTTATAAACAATGGCAAATATAAACGTTTTTGATACTAATAACATAAAGTCTACAGGTTTAACCGTAAATGGTATAACCGTGCTTTCAGGTAATAGTTCTGCTAGTATATTAACAGTTACTGGTGAAACAGGAACGTTTGTGGAAGTTGTTGATGACCCTACCTCTAATTTATTGTGGGGTATATCAGGAGCAACTGGTGCTGTTTTTAATGTCAACACTGATTCTATTAATGCGTATGTTGATTTTAATTTTACGGGAAATACTACAACATCAGGAAATACAATAATTAATGGTTCTTTAAGTGCGACAACAAAGTCATTTGATATTGCCCACCCAACAAGAGAAGGGTATAGAATTACTTATGGATGTTTAGAAGGACCTGAACACGCCGTTTATCATAGAGGAAGAACAAATTCAAACATAATTGAATTACCTGAATATTGGTCAGGATTAGTAGATGTGGATACAACAACAGTTCAACTTACACCAAATGGAGAATATACTCCACATTGGGTTGAAAAAATAGAAAACAATCAAATTTACATCAAATCTGAATCAGAAAAAATTAATTGTTTTTTCCTTGTACATGGTGAAAGACGAGACGTTCCAAAGATTCTTGTAGTTTACAAATCACTTTAATCTCTATTATCAATATAAATAATTACTTGAAAGTAGTAATTAATAAAGTTTTCATTCCATAATTCCCATTTAATATCGATACCATCAACAGAGAATACCTTTACGTTTGGGAATAATCTTAAATAAGTGTCTCTAAAAACTTTGAATTTTTGTTTTTTTTCTGGTGTTTCTAAATGCCACTCACCAACAATTTTTTTTACGTTTTCTTTAATCCAAAAAATATTTTTATTATTGAATATAGAGTATTCTCCACCTTCACAATCAGTTTTTATAAAATCTATTTTTGAAATATTAAATTCTTCTTTAATTTTATCAAACGTTGTTGATTGAGCAACCTTTAGCCCATCCTCAAGTCCAAATAGGTTGAATTCAGATTCACCTTCTTCATCGGATATTCCTTTATTTATAACAGTCACTGGCCCATTTTTAGTATTATTTAATAAAGTATCAAGTTCCTCTGAACTTGGTTCAATACAATAAACATGACTTGGATTATTTTTTAGTATTGAATATGTAAAAGGACCTACACTTGAACCAATATCCATTACAACATCCCCTTCTTCAACCTCAAAGAATCTTTCATAGATTTTATCTTCGAATACCTCTTTTAATATTGTGTCTTTGTGCCACTGAGAGTATGATTTTGTTATATCCCCACTGGTTAAAGTTTTATTTGTTGGTTTATTCATCCAACCCCAATCAAAATTATCTAAGTTCATTTTTTTTATTTTACTAAATTTATTTTATAATTCTAAACTATTAAACACTTGTAACGGTGTAATAGATTTTTGACAAATATGTTGTCTTTCAGTTCCTTTATAAACTGGACACCAATCCCAATCACCAGGGTCAAATGTTAACACAGGGTCATTCCAACATTTAATACAAAGGTTGTTTGAAACTCTTGTCATATTATATGAAAACTCATGATTATTCTCACTGAATCCTGCAATCATAATTGTCTTTTTGCCTAATGCCCAATTCATCCAAGATAATCCTGAGCTTAATCCTACGAAGAAATCCGCATGAAATAAAACATTCATAACTTCTGACCAATCTTTGGTGTGGTTATGTATAACACCATCAATATTATATTTTTTTAATGATAAAATTACAACTTCATATCCTAATTCTTTTAACATTTTTGAAAGGATAACCCAATTATCAAAAACCCATTCTTTACAGCCAGCAGTTGATTGAGGACCAAAAACAACATATTTCTTTTTTATCGGTCTTGGTTTAGGTGTAAAATTTAAACTATAATTTATCTCTTTATAGTCTAAACCTAAAATATCTGTTGCGGTTTGTTGTAAAGGAATTAGATTAATTTGAGTCGGGTAATTATCAAACTTCCTCCAAGTTTGATTATCATCTTTAAACCAACCTAATCTATAGATTACATCGCAATTAACTGACTCACCAGGTTTTATAAATGAAATGTCTTTATAATCATTGGAACCTTCAAACCATTCATTGTGGAATGTACTTAAAACAACCTTACATTTTTTTTCATTCATTAATTCAATTGCATATGGTGCCCATGCTAATGTATCACCAATGGCTTTTGTCTCAAAAGAAATTAAAACGGTTTTATTTTCCAAATTAAATCTATCAACAATTTCGCCATTAATTTTTATAACCCAAGGAATATAGTATTTTTTGGAACTGGCAACCCACATATTATTGGTAATGGTTTGAGAATGAATTACCTTATCATTATCACCATTGATGAACTCAACAAGGTATTCTTTTTTCTCATCACCTAAAACTTCAACTCTTGGACCATCTAAGTAACTGATAATAGTTCTATTTTCTTTTTTTGGTTTATCTAACCAAGGTTTTCTTTCTAAGAAATCATTGATTGTTTCTAATCCTATTTCAGCAACACGTTCCCAATTAAATTCTTCTCTAATCTGTTCTGACTCTACTAATGCAAATGTTTTATATCTTTCATAATCACCATAAACCGCAATCATCTTTTCACCTAAGTCATTAAAATCGGGTTCATAATAATTTCCAACATTATCATTAAAATGATTATATGTACTGGCACTTACTGCTAATTCGTGTGATATCTTAACAGGAATACCTCTACCTTCTGCGAATTCTAATTGACCTGAACAATCTGAGTAAATTGATGGAGTACCACAAGCCATTGCTTCAATAAGAGGTAAGTTCCAACCTTCAGCTCTTGCACAAGACACGAACACACTACAAGACTTTAATAATCTAATGTATTCTTCTCTTGGTGGGAAATGAAGAATTTTAATTCTATCATCTTCTAAACCATAATGTTTTAATCGTTCTTCAGTTGATTTAAAACCATCATTTGAGAATGGGTTATCAACAGAAACAATTAATTCAACAGGTTCGTTTTTATCAAACGTCTTTACGAAGGTTTCAATGACCTCTTTAATTGATTTTCTATAGTCCCACCTTCCTGCTAAAAAGAATGTGAACTTATCTTTTGTTAATGGATGTGTAGATTCCTTATCAGGGAAGAAAGTATTCACATCAACACCTTCAGGTACCACCTTAATTTTATTTGGGTCATAACCTTGTGCGATGGTGCAGTCTCTTTGCCATTTTGATGGAACCCACATCTCATCAAACTCTTTTAATTTATTAAAATATTGTTGTGGTTGTAAGGTTGATTCCCACACATTATACGCAATTTTTGGTCCGTCATAGTTATCATAAAAAATGTGATGATTTGTTTCACACAATACAATATTAACATCAGGTTCAAATTCTTTAGATTTGTCAGAATAAATAGAATAATTACTTCTTGTTTTATCAGTATTCCATAAAACTTGTTTGTATAATAATTTTTTATCTGTTTTATTAAAATAGTGTTCGTTGTCGTGAGGGGTTTCATTATAACCTTTCCAAGATTTACCTACGGTAAAGTTTCTCACTTTAATATCCGAGTGTTTATCTAAATGTCTAAAAAAATCTCTTGTATGTTGATTATATCCTGTGTCACCAACGTAAGAACCGTGGGCGTAAATTTTAGGTCTATTCATTTGTTAATTTATTTATTGAAAATATAAATGATATGCATTATATTTCAATTGAAAATTAAAATTTATGGCGCAAGAAGAAAAAACAAAAAAAATTGCATTAATAAGCAGTTATTGTGATACCGAAGAAAAATTAAAAATTCTTGAAAGAAATATAGATAACGTAAAAAATTTTGGAATAGATGTAATGGTGGTCAGTCCAATTATTTTGCCCGAAAGCGTTCAACAAAAATGTGATTATTTTTTCTTAATGAAAGATAATCCAGTTCTTGATTGGCCACAGAAAGCAATATATTTTTGGAGAATTTTTAAATTAGGTGACAAATCGATAAAAACAACAAAAACAGTACCCGATTATGGGTGGGCTGGTTTATATCAAGTTAAAAAATTAAGTGAGATTGCGTTAAATTTAGACTATGATTATTTCTATCATATGATTTATGATTTGAAATTTGATGATACCGTAATTGAAGGATTAATGAGTAATCGAGAATGTGATGTTTATTCGTCAAAAAGAGGAGAGACAATATGGGATGTAGGGTTACATTTTATGATTTTTAATAAAGAAAATTTACAAAAGTTTATATCATATATTACTCTTCAAAATTATTTAGATTCTGAGGGAGGAGATGCTTTTGTTTGGTTACATAAACTTATAAATATTTTTCCGTATAATATTATAAAAACTCCAGTTGAAGATGAAATATATTATTATGAAGGGGAAGATTTTTTTAATTATTCACCTATTAAAGATTTAAAATTTTTTGTGGATAAAAATGATGAAGAACCTACAACTGTGAAATTATTATTTTATGATATAAATGAACTAAAAAATATTTTATTAACCATAGGAGAAAATAAATATCGATATGATATAATTGGTAATTCTTTGTTTGATTTAGGATTTCATAAATATGATACTCCTTGTGTATTAATAGAATACAATGGTATTAATTATGATATAACAAAAATTATAAAAAAAATAAAACATAATACTTTAAAAGAAATTGAACAATGATTGAAAATATTCATTTATGGCGTGCGGATAAAGGAACATACTTTGACAGAAATGTTAATATAATTTCTTGGAGCGACGAATATCATATACACGTTGGAAAGTATTGTTCAATTGGAAGAGACTGTAATTTTTTTTTACATGCCAACCATAGACCAGATTGGATAACAACAAGCTCTCAATTGTTAGGTCCAGTCACACCTGAAATTGCAAGTTTACATATGGAGATGGGTCATCCATCTTGTAAGGGTGATATTATAGTTGGAAATGATGTATGGATTGGAGCCAAGTCAACAATAATGTCTGGTGTTAAAATTGGACATGGGGCAATTGTTGCTGCAGGAGCGTTAGTAACCAAAGATGTAGAACCTTTTTCAGTTGTTGGTGGTAATCCCGCAAAACATTTGAAATACAGATTTGAAGAACAACAAATTAAAGACCTATTAGATATTGCTTGGTGGGATTGGGAAGAAAGTAAGGTTAAAGAAGAGGCAATGATATTATGGAGTCAAGACATAAATTATTTTATAGAAAAACATAAGAAATGATAACAGTAACATATAATTCAGATGGTATAAAAGTTAGTGTTGGACACATTAGCAAATACAACAAAAATTTACCATTAAAGTTAAACATTAAAAAACACGTTAGCGGTGAAATACAATGGTCATCAAACCTAAACGATAATTGGTTTGCAACATATCCTAATACGGAAATGTTTGATGTTGAAATCCTTGACTCAAGAGGAGTAATTGTATACATCAAAAAATGGGACATTATGGAGCACGGAAACCATTTCTATAAGTCTTTATGGGTCTATAATAAATCATTATTATCTAATGGAAAATTCCCAACAGGGTTAGTTATCGGAACACATGATGGTGAGTTTGGAGAGTGGGTACCAATAGTTCAAAATAGAGAATGTAAGGCTGTTTTAGTTGAAGCTTCGGATAAACAATTTAATAAGTTAAAACAAAATTATACTAAAAACTCACTCGTTAAACCTATTCAAAACTTAATAACACCAAATGGTGGGGAAGTTGAATTTTTTGAAGGTGGAGCGGGTTATACAAATACCGTAGTTGAAAGTGTTATCAAACATTGGGAAAAAGAAGAAATCCATTCAACTAAAAAAAGTTCTATTAGTATTACTGATTTGATATTATCAGAATGTAATGGAAAAATTGATTGGTTACATCTTGATGTTGAAGGACTGGACGCCAAATTAATAATGGGAATAGATGAAACCAAAGTTTCATTACCCAACTTCATTATTTTTGAAGATTATAATTTATCTCAAGATAAAAAAGATGAGATTTATAATTGGTTAAATAATAAAGGGTTTGAGCTCAAATCAGAAGGTGGAATTTGTGAAGCGATTAGAAATTAAACTATATTTTCTTTTTTTGTTCTTGATTTGAACTGTATAATTTAAGGAGTTTTAAAGAATCCTTATAATGTTTTTCTAACCTATCGAGCTCCTCCACAGGAACACAACTCTCACAGGCATTGTTGTATTGCTCTTCAGCTTCTTTAATAATTTTCTCTATCGTTTTGAGAAGTTTCATATCTCATAAATATACATTATTGGTGTCTTTATTTGTTTTTTTATAA
>Ga0114979_10003221_pt1 | contig 10988 bp, 12 predicted proteins | sample S_140625_EF_Meta_FD_87315 | JGI IMG/M metagenome (GOLD analysis project Ga0114979, IMG submission 87315) | Freshwater microbial communities from Lake Simoncouche, Canada to study carbon cycling - S_140625_EF_MetaG | ecosystem: Environmental > Aquatic > Freshwater > Lake | place: Lake... | reverse complement strand
CATGGTGACAAGGGGAGCAGGCGCAACCAGCCCACCGTTAGCAAAGATTTAGAGGGGCTGCTTGCATCCTCTGAGTTTGGCTGCCACAAGGCTTGCCAGCCAGACTGAGCGCCACCCTCACCGTTTTGTGCCAATGCAGTAACACGGTAAAGAAACGGGAAGTCACCCGCGCTTGTAGTGGGCAGGAGAAGGATCTCAACCCAATATCTGGCGCTTTGGCCAGAGGGCGATGGCGCATTTTGCGCTTGGTCAAGGCGTTTCAGCCAAGGGGTGAGACTTGGGTTGTCTGCGCCTAAGGGGCGGCAAATGCCCGAATTGCACTCATTAGGGGCCAAACGCAATTGCAATACCTGCCACTGTGGCAAGGTGGTTGGAAAGAACGCATGACTGTCTGAGGAAGTCCCCATGTGGTGTCTGGCATCATCATTGCCAAGACGGATATCGTCGACGGCCAAGCGCAAAGCGTCCAAAGCACTTTGTTTCAATTGCCAACGCAAGCCCGCACTTTGCCCCAATGCTTGTGCCATGGCTAAGTTGCGCCACTGCGCCAACAACAACACACTGCAAAGACAGGACAGGACCACCACTATGGGCAAGGCCAAGCCGCGTTGTGCCTTCATGGTTTGGCGTGGCGCAAAAACGCCACCCCCCGCCAACTCAGCGCCGGTGGGCTCAAAGGCAGGCCACTGCTACAAGACGGGCTGGCGGGCACTACGCCCAAGCCAGCCAGCTTGGTTTGCAAGCAGGTTTGCACCCCCCGCACCGCTTGCCAATTTGAAACTGCCGCCGTACCGCGCCATTGCATCCTTGGCTCAGCTCCAGACAGCAATTCTGCATACAGAAACCCGACTTGATCTATGTTGTCAACCAAGGCTTGGTAAGTGGTGTTGCTGCGCAAACTGTCTTTGCAGCTGAGTTCGTTGCGTGTGCTGCGCTTGAAATCGTCTTGTATCCACGGCAAGGTTGAGGCTTGGTGACCTTGGCAGTCAGAGGGACTCAGGCTGCTGTGGTGCATCAATGACAAAGTGTGGTCGCTGCCTTGCAGGCCGAGCGTTGGCGACAAAAGGCTGGCCTTGTTTTGCGCATCAAATTGCAGGGCAGGCGCACCCGCTCGCGCGACCCGCTCTTGCAGCAAAGACAGCGCTGAGTACAAACGTTCTTGCAAATTAGCCCGAGCTTGCATGTGTTGGTGGTTGCTTTGTACCCAAGCAAATGCCGCAAATGCGGCCATGATGACCCACATTGATAGCACCATGCCAACCAAGCTTTGTACCAAGGTGTGTCCCACTTGCGACTTGAAAATACGGCTTGTCATAAAGACCAACTGCTTTTCCAGCAACGGTGGCGGCTTGGGCAGGCGCTTGGCATAGTGACGCCTAGCTCTGGCGTCGAATTGTCCGGCCAAGCCAGCAGCAATTGCACAGTGTTTGACATGGTGGTGACCAGTTGGGTTTGTGCACCAGGCAACCGCACTTGTACAGCCGCTTGCCAGGCGGATAAATCAGATTGCGCCCATTGGCTTGGCGTACATGCTTGGCTTTTGCAGTCAGTACCAATTGCAACTTGGCCCAGTTGCAATTGGTAAGACATAGAAGCTTGCGGGAAAAGTTGCATACGCTCCCACAAGTCTTGGGCCAAGCCGACTGCTGCTTGCATGGCCAGTGCATCTCGCTGCGCTTGCAATGCAAGCAGTTGCATGGCGAGCACGCCCAAACACAGCATATTGAGAACCATCAAAGCCGCTAAGGCGTCAAGGGTGGAGAACCCCAGCGAAAGTTGGACTGAGGCTTTCATGCGCAAGTGCTTGCTTTCATGACACGCAAACGTCCCGCCGTGTTGATGCAAATGGCGCGAACCAAGAAAGCGGTTTGGCTGCGCTTGGCTTGCACCACCACTCGCAAGCCTCCCGCCACAGGCTCGCCCAAGGCGTTGATCTCCAAGCTGTTTTGCACGGGACTGATGTTCACCAGCACCTCGCCAGCCAGCAGGGTAGTGATAAGTACGGTGTTGGTATTACCTTGAGTTTTGAGTAGCTGCCAACCGCATCGCCAGTCGTCGTTTACCAGAGGGGCGCTTTGGCACTGGCTTGAACGTTGCAGGCGCAAGGCTTGACCCGAGCGCAGGGCTTGCAAGCGCGCGGTTTGTAGGTCAGCGCTCCAAGATTGCACCACGCTCTCGACTTGCAGTCGCCAAAGCCACTGTTGTAGCCAAGGCGTTGCCATGCTGACAAGGGCGGCAAATAAGCCCAACACTGTGAGCATTTCCATCAGCGTGAAGCCTAGGAAAGCTAAATGGGATTTTCTGAATGAAGACGCAGTGTGCATGGCCGTCATCTTGCAACGGCATAGGCAAAAAAGGGTGTGCGCTGTGCACCTGTAAACAGTGAGCAGTGAACCTAAGGGTCAGCGGCGGAACTCGTCGACCAAGGTTTTAAATTCATCCACATCTTCAAAACTGCGGTAGACGCTGGCAAAGCGAACATAGGCCACTTTGTCCAGCTTTTTCAGCTCGCGCATGACCAACTCGCCTATGCGAGTTGAAGCCACTTCGCGTTGCCCCAAGGTCAGAAGTTTTTCTTCTATGCGCTCGATGGCCGCATCGATTTGCTCGGTGCTGACGGGGCGCTTGCGCAGCGCCAAATTCAGTGAACCGCGCAACTTGGTGCGGTCATATTCGATGCGGCGGCCATCTTTTTTGACCACCGCTGGGTAGCTGACGTCAGCGCGTTCGTAGGTGGTGAAGCGCTTCTCACAGTGACTGCAAGAGCGACGGCGGCGAATTGAGTCACCCTCTTCAGACATACGAGTTTCCATGACCTGGGTTTCGACATGGCTGCAAAAAGGGCACTTCATACCGTATTACCCGTAGACCGGAAACCGGCTGGTCAGGGCATGCACCTTGTTACGAACCGCTGTGATGCGTGTTTCATCGCTGGGGTTATCGAGCACGTCGGCAATCAGGTGGGCGGTAGCGCGGGCTTCTTCGTCCTTGAAGCCAAGCGTGGTCATGGCGGGAGTGCCAATGCGCACGCCGCTGGTGACCATGGGTTTTTCAGGGTCGGCTTGCTCAACTAAGTAATTTCGGTGGTGCATCTTGCAGGTCTTTCAAAAATAAAAATCGAAGCAGACAAACACAAGCGGCCTTAAAGGGGGGATTTCATTTCACAGGATCGGGCTCAAAGGTGGCTAACTCTTTGGCTTTGTCCCAGAGTTTTTGCAAACCTTGTTTGTCGCCGTCAGCAGCTTTGGCGCTGCTCATGGGCAACGTATGGCCTAGCGCAACCTCTTGCAAGCGTTGCTGCTCGGCCAACACCTTGGCGATGTAGCCACCGTCTTCTCCGCTGTTGGCCGCACCTACGTACTGGCGCAGACCGGCTTCCAAAGAGCCGTTTCGAGATATAGATTCTTTCAAAACTGCAACGCCCACGTGCAAATTGGCAATAGGGTCGAAGGCTGCTAAGTCGCCACCAAAGTCCTCATATTTATCGGTATGAATCTTGGTGCGCACTTGCATCAAACCTTGGGCGCCAACTGGACTTTGGGCGAAAGGGTTGAAGCCGGATTCGATAGCCATCACAGCCAGAATGAGTGTGGGGTCTAGGCGGTTGCGCGGCGCAATATCGAATGCTTCGGCCACCAAGGCGCTAATGGGTTCTGGGGCAACGCGGTATTTTCGACTTAACCACATGGCGATATTGGCTTGGTCTTGTGGCAAATCTCGAGGATCAGCGGCTGTGGCGCGGTCCACTGCATCGGCATTGTTTTGAAAACCTAAATCGAAATCGTGTCGGTTTTGCAGCCAGTCGATCAATTCAACTTCAGCGGCCGAACGTAAATCGGCTTGGGTGCTAAAGAGTACCATGGCGCAAAAAACACCCAATCCCAATAAGGCTAAGCCGCTGTGGGTGATGAGGAAAAACCCATCGCCAACATCGGAGGCAAAAACTTTGACGGCTTGGTTAAACGATTCAAAAAATGTCATTGGCTTATTTTAGCTTTTAGCCCTTGCGCCCTGTCACAATAGCTGTTTTGGCCCTTTCATGGGCTTAACCAACCGATTTAAATTACTGTGACCACGTCTTTTGACAGCAACCCCGACTTGCCTAATTTGGATGCCTTGACCTTTGGCGCCTTGACCGCGCCTACCTCTGGCGAACGATCTTCACGTCTACGCGAATGGCTTGCAAGCGACCCCTCTCCCGATTTAATGCAGCAAGTTTTTAAAGAAATGAGCGCACGCGACAAGGGAGCTGCCAAGCTCTTGCGCGAAAAACTCGACGAACTCAAGCGAACCAAAACCCAAGACACCTTGGCCCAAGAGTGGACCGACAAAGCCCAAGCTCTGTTGCAAGCCCACCAATTCAAAGTGGCAGATGCCATGGCGTGGCAGCGCGACGCGGCCAAAGCCGGCGCCCCTTTGTCGCGTGAACCGCTGGCGGGTTTGCGTCAAGCCCTGACCGAGCGCATCAAGCACGTCGATGAACTCGAGCACCGTGCCCAAGTGCAACGCGAAACCGCGCTGTTGCTGACCCAGCGCATCGAGGTCTTGTCGACCAAGTCTTGGCAAGAAGCGCTAGAGCAACAGAATGCTTTGCAAGCCGACTTGAAACGCTTACATGATGAGTTTGAGGCTTTGCAAAGCGATGCCCATTGGCCCAGCGTTGACCCCAAATACCCCTCCTTGGTAGCTGAAACCACCAAACACATCCCCTTGGTTTGGGATGCGTTTTCAGCTGCGCTCGCCCATACTCAAGCCGCCGCCCAAGACAGCAACTTGCCATTACCGGCGGTACCCGCATGGGCTGACCAATTGCGTCAGTCCAGAGCTGAAAGTGTTGTCTCAGCACCTGTAGCTCCTTCAAGCAAAGCCAAAGCAGACGCACCCCCCCAAGCCAGCCAAGTCGTTTTGCAAGTCCCCAGCATGTTGTTGCAACTAGAAAAAGAAGTGGCCTTGGGGCACAGCAAAGCCATGTCTAGCGCTGCCTCTTTGTTGCGTGCCGCTCTGAAAACCAAAGGTCTGCAACTCGATGCCGAGCTTGTCCAGCAGGTGCAAACCGCCTTGGCCGCTGCCGCTGAACTCGAAGGTTGGCAACGCAAGCGCGCTGACGAAATTCGGCTTCAACTGATCACCAAAGCCGAAGCGCTGCTGCAAGCACCTGCTGCTGCGCCAGAAGCCACTGAAGTCGCCGACCCCGAAGCAGCAGCGCAGGCAGCTCCCGATACAAGCCCTGAAGCTCCTGTCGATTACAGCCAATGGATACCAGCCATGGGGGGGCGTAAATTACAAGATACCCTGCGCCAATTGCGGGATGAGTGGAAAAAAACCGACCAAGGTGGCTTGCCCAACCATGGTTTGTGGAAGCGCTTTGACCAAGCCTGCAACCGTGCTTATCCCTTTGTGCAAGATTGGCTTGGCAAAGCCAAGGCCGAAAGCGCTGCGCATCGTGAGGGGCGTTTGGCTTTGTTGGCCGAAGTGGCGGCTTGGACCGAGGCCCATCAAAGCAATACCGACTGGAAAACCCAAGCACGCGAGTTGCACCAGTTTTCCGAACGTTGGCGCAACAGCGGCCACCTGAGCGAAAAAGCGTTTGCCGACATGCAAACCCAGTGGAAGGCCGCCATCAAAGCCGCCCATTTGGGTTTAGAAGCCGCCCAAACGCAAAGTATCTCGCTGCGTCGCGCCATGATCGAGGAGGCCAAGGCCTTGGGCGAAGCTCCGCAGTTACGCATTGATGCAGTGAAGGCTTTGCAGCAACGCTGGCAAATCGAGTCCCAAGCCGTTCCCGTTGAGCGCAAGCTGGCACAAAAGCTGTGGGATGCGTTTCGCCAACCCTTGGATGAAGCTTTCAGCCGCAAAACCCAGTCACGCTCGACCGCGCCTGCTCAGAACCTTTCCGAGCACGACAAGGCGGTGATAGCCGCTGCCGCAGAGCTTGAAAAAGCCATTGCCGAGGGGGACGCTGCACGCATTCGCCAAGCCATGGCCCATGTGCAAGCCGTCTCTGCTGGCCAGCAGGCTGCTGCGCCAGTCGCGTCACCGCCTGTGCCTGCGCCTGCGCCTGAGCCTGTACCCCCCCAGGTCGAAGCTACGACAGCTACCCCCGATGAAAGCTCTGCCATTGCCACCGAGGAAGATGCTTCACCAAATAGCGCCGACCCACCTGAAGGCGAGCCAGCTGTCCAGCCTGAAGAGGCTGTGGCACCAGCACCTAAAGCGGTGCTGGTTAAAAAAGTGGTGGCAGTTCGAGGAGACGACAGACCCGGTCAAAAGAAAACCGAACCTGCGGCTGCGGGACGTTTTGGTGACAAATCTGGCGCGCGCCGTCCCGAGCGTGATACAGGCAACCGCCGTGGCCCCGATGCCGGGCGTGGTGGATTGCGCGACAAACCCGCTTTTGAAGCACGTGGCCCCCGCTTAGGGGACGCGGCCTTTCGTGCGCAGCGTCAAGCGCTGGAACTGGCCGATACCGCTTTGCGCAAACTGGCCATGCAAGCCCATGGTGAAACCTTGGTTCTCTTACTTGGTGCATGGCAGCAACGTCAGTCCGAGCAATTGCCTGTTGCCAAGGAATTGGGCGCTCGTTTGAGCGCGCAGCAGCGGCAGGACTGGGCCAAGGCTTTGCAAGCTACGCCTCAGGGTTCCCCTGACCAAGCCTTGTTGCGTTTAGAAATTGCCGCCGAGGTGCCTACCCCTGCTTCTCATGTGGACGCGCGACGTATGCTGCAACTGCAGTTGTTGACCAAGCGCAACGACGCCGGTCCTGCACAAACTTGGGCTCAAGATGTTGCTCAAATTCTGGGCTGCAGCTATGAGGAAGAAAACGCCAAGCGTGTGCAGGCGGCCCTTAAGGTCTTGCTAAAAAAATAGTCGGACTTGGTGGGTCGTTATGCAGCGATGACGTCTTGCCGCGAAAAGCCTTGCCCCATGTGCCATGTCAACCATTGGGCGCGGGCAGGGGTGGCACTGGCATCCCAGTCGCTCAATACAAAGCGTTGGTGATCGGCAGATAAAGTGTGAAGGGCTGGTTGGTGGGTGTGGCCATGAATCAACACATTTGCGCCATATTGCTGCAGACTGGCCAAAGCCGCCGCGTTGTCGACATCGATCCAAGCCGTTTGCGTTTGTTTCAAAGCCTCGCTTTGTGTTCTGAGTTCACGCGCTATTTGCAGTCTTTGCACCAAAGGTTTCGATAAAAAATCACTTTGCCACTGGCTGGCCCGGACTTGCTGACGAAACGCTTGGTAAGCTGTATCTGCGATGCACAAGGCATCTCCATGGCTTAAGAGCCATCGCCCCTGCATGGTTTCTACAACGCAAGGGTCTAGCAGTGTTTGCATCCCGCTTCGATGTGCAGCCTTGTCGCCCCATAAAAAGTCTCGGTTGCCCACCATCCAATACACAGGACATCGGTCAGCCATCTGGTGCAAGACCGAACAACATTGGCGTTCGAAATCACCTTCGGGTGCGTCCAAAATATCGTCACCCACCCACACCTCAAACAGGTCGCCCAAGATGAAAAGCGCGTCGGTTTGCAAGCTTTGCATGGCTTGTCGCCATACTTGATAAGTAGCTTGTTCACCTACCTGTAGATGCAAATCGGAAATAAAGGTCAGGTGTTGCCAGGTGCTGGCGTCAACGCTTGGTAAATGGGCGAGGGCAGGCTTCATAAAGTAGAAAGCGCTAGCCCAAGCAAGGTCATGGCAAAAGCACGGCCTTGTCGATGATCACATCTTCTTTGGGCACATCGTCATGAAAACCTTTGCGTCCCGTTTTGACTTTGCAAATAGCGTCCACTACATCAATGCCTGCGACAACCTTGCCAAACACCGCATAGCCCCAACCGTTTGCGGTGAGAGCCGAATGGTTGAGGAAATCGTTGTCTTTGACGTTAATGAAAAATTGCGAGGTGGCGGAGTGCGGGTCGCTGGTGCGGGCCATGGCGACGGTGTAGCAGTCATTGGTCAGGCCGTTGTTGGCTTCATTTTCCAACTTTTCGCTGGTCTTTTTTTCTTTCATGCCTACCGACATGCCACCACCTTGCACCATAAAGCCTGGAATGACGCGGTGGAAAATGGTCTGGTCGTAATGCCCGCTTTCCACATAAGCCAAAAAATTGGCAACTGATTTGGGCGCTTTGTCCGCATCAAGCTCCAGCGTGATGACGCCGTGTTCTGGGATATGCAGTTCAACTTGTGGGTTTGACATGGATCTATTTCACCAATGAGGCAGATTGAATTACCACCTGGGTTTGCGGAACATCGCTGGGGAAGGGGCCACCCGCGCCAGTTGGTGTCATTTTGATTTTGTTAACCACTTCCATGCCACTGACAACTTTGCCAAAGGCCACATAGCCCCAGCCTTGTCCAGAAGGGGCTGAATGGTTGAGAAAGTCATTGTTATTGACGTTGATGAAAAACTGCGAGCTGGCCGAGTGCGGGTTGTTGGTGCGCGCCATGGCAATGGTGCCGACGGTGTTGGTCGGGCCGCCCTTGGCTTTGACCTCAGCACCCTCGTGCTTGATGGATGGTCGGGTAGGTTTTTCCATGTAGCGAGCGTCATAGCCGCCGCCTTGGACCATAAAGTTATTGATGACGCGGTGAAAAATCAAGCCGTTGTAATGGCCGTCGCGCACATAAGTCAAAAAATTCTCTACGGTGTTGGGTGCTTTGTCAGGGTACAACTCAATCACAAAATCCCCCGCGCTGGTGGTGAATTTGACTTGAGGGGCGGGAGTTTGTGCTTGTGCAAAACCAACGGAGGTAAGGGCCAGGGCTAGGCCAAGCAAGTAGCGGCGAAGAATCATGGGGTGGTGTTGAGGGTGGGTTGAAGAACGGGGTCGAGGGCCAGCATTTTTTGCTGAGGGAATTTGGCGGATGTGGGGTCGAGTTCTGCAGATTTGGCAAATGACTGACGTGCCAAGTGCAGCAAAATGTCGCCCATGTTTTCATGCGCAGTGGCATAGCTGGGGTTGTTGCGCAAGGCGTGCTCAAAAGCCAATTTGGCTTGTCCCAAGTTGCCGCGGGCGGCGTACATCACGCCAAGGTTGTTTTGTACTTCGGCAAGCTCTGGGTAATCTTGCGCCAAGTCCTCATAAACCGCGAATGCTTCGTCGCCACGTTGGAGTTGTTCGAGCAAGCGAGCACGCCAAAAGCGCATTTGTGGGTCGCGTGGCCGCTCTAGTAAATAGGTATCAATCTGCTCTAAGGCTAGGTCCCATTTGCGTTGCCCCATGGATTTTTGCACTTCAGCATGCGGCGTTCCCTTGAGTTGCAAGGTGCTGGAAGTTTGCGCCTGCACACCCAGAAAAGTCGATACCAGCAGGCAAAACAAGCTGGTACGCCAAACCAAGACAGATGAAACAAATAAACGTGGTAATGATCGTGGCATGAAACTCAATCAAGCATCTGGTGAAAAATGCTTACAAAGGAAGGGATCGATATACTGCTCTCATTGTAGTAGAGAGTCCTTCTAAGCCTTTTGTCTGTCTTGCCTTGTTGCAAGTCCCTTTTACCTCACCATGACCGTCCGCATTTACAGCACCCTAACCCGTGCGTTGGAAAACTTGACGCCGCTGACACCCGGACAGGTGCGCATGTATGTATGCGGCATGACCGTTTATGACTTGTGCCACCTTGGTCATGCCCGTTCTATGGTGGCGTTCGATGTGGTTCAGCGCTGGTTGCGCCACAGTGGCTTACAGGTCACTTATGTTCGCAATGTTACCGACATCGATGACAAAATCATTCGCCGCGCCATCGAAAATGGGGAAAGCATTCGTTCTTTGACGGATCGCATGATTACTGCATTGCACCAAGATGCTGACGCCCTAGGGATTGAGCGGCCCACACTCGAGCCTCGTGCCACCGATTACGTGCCACAAATGCTTTCCCTCATTGGCCAGCTAGAAGACAAAGGCTTGGCCTACCGCGCACCCAGCGGTGACGTCAATTACGCTGTTCGCAAATTCACTGGCTACGGCAAACTCTCCGGTAAATCCTTGGATGAGCTACACGCAGGCGAGCGCGTGGCGGTGCTTGATGGCAAGCAAGACCCGCTTGACTTTGTGCTGTGGAAATCTGCCAAGCCAGAAGAGCCTCAAGAAGTGAAATGGGAAAGTCCGTTTGGTGCGGGGCGTCCTGGTTGGCATATTGAATGCTCGGCCATGGCTTGCGAGTTGTTAGGCCAAAGTTTCGATATTCATGGGGGAGGTGCTGATTTGCAGTTCCCTCATCACGAAAATGAAATCGCTCAAAGCGAGGGCGCCAATGGCCAACCCATGGCCAGCATTTGGATGCATAACGGCTTTATCAACGTCGATAACGTGAAGATGTCCAAAAGCTTGGACAACTTCTTCACCATCCGCGAAGTATTGAAACTGTATGCCCCAGAGGTGGTGCGTTTCTTTGTGGTGCGTAGCCATTACCGCAGTGCTCTGAATTTCAGCGATGTGCATTTAGACGATGCCCGAGCCTCCCTCAAGCGCCTGTACACAGCTTTGCACGCGGTGGCACCCACTAATGTGGCTATCGATTGGCAAGATGCTTACGCTGCGCGTTTCAAGGCCGCCATGGACGAAGACTTCGGCACCCCTGAAGCGGTGGCGGTCTTGTTTGAGCTGGCAGCTGAAGTGAACCGTACGCAGTCAGCGCAGTTGTCGGGCTTGCTCAAAATCTTAGGCGGCGTGCTGGGTTTGTTGCAAAGTCACCCGCAAGATTTTTTGCAAGCAGGGAACGAAGTCGATGAAGCCCAGATCCAGGCCTTGATCGAAACCCGCGCAGTAGCCAAAGCAAGCAAAGATTTCGCTGAAGCTGACCGTATCCGCAAAGCCTTAGGCGATATGGGTGTGGTGCTGAAAGATTCTGCCCAAGGCACTCAATGGGAGCGTGCCTGATGGTGGCCGGTCCGCCTGTCAAAAGTGCGGTCCCGCCTTATTGGGAAGAGGCTTGCAAGCACTTGGCCAAAAAAGACCGCGTCATGCGCCGCCTCAT
>Ga0114979_10003220_pt1 | contig 10992 bp, 10 predicted proteins | sample S_140625_EF_Meta_FD_87315 | JGI IMG/M metagenome (GOLD analysis project Ga0114979, IMG submission 87315) | Freshwater microbial communities from Lake Simoncouche, Canada to study carbon cycling - S_140625_EF_MetaG | ecosystem: Environmental > Aquatic > Freshwater > Lake | place: Lake... | reverse complement strand
GGGTACATGGAGGGTTGAATAGAGGGCGTAAATGTTCTGACTTTCGATGAAAATGTCTTCAAGGCTTGCTATTGCTTTGCTTGGCTGAATGTTGTGACTGGCGAGGCCGTTGTCTACGAAGTTTGAGCTGCCGCGCAGAATGCCCCAGTTTGCGATAGAGTGGCTGGCTTGTAGTATTGCTCTGAAATAATAGGGAGTTACAAAGATGTCATTGGAAACAAATATTATCTTGTCCCCTCTGGCCTGGCTAAGCACAAGATCGACGCTGCCGCTGTACTCTATGTTTTGCTGAGTACTTTCGTAAATAGACGTATTCTTGTGGATGCTTTTTGCCCAGCGATAGAGGCTTGCGGTGCGGCCTTCGTCGGGTGAGTTGTCATTGATCAGGATCAGTTCAAAATCACCCTCGGCGCTTTTGAATATGGCCTCAAGGCAGCGGCGGGTTGTCTCCGCGTTTCCATAGGCCGCAATTCCGATCGAAATGCTTTCGTCTAGCCTGGCGGGATGGTGATGATCCTGGACGTTGGACCAGGCACTAAAGGGTCCTTCGGGATAGGGACTCATTTGTTCTGTTTAGATTGTTCTCTTATGGTTGCCAATGGTAACTCGCATCCATGCTCAGCACAAGATCAGACGGCTTTTGGGGTATGACGCAAATGGTTTTGATTGGCGGTTTGTTTGATGGGTGACCTCAGTCTTTTCAATTCTTCTGATTGGACTTATGGTCGAGTTTGGCTTCACCTCCCCCCTGGCGAGGGCGCATCAACACCGCAGCTTCACCTGGCGCGGCAACTCCTCGGCGATCGCCCCTTCCCCATCCAGCGCCGGGTAGGGCCTCCCCTCGCGACGGCACCAGGCGGCCACCTGGGGGTAGGACCATTCAAACAACAGTGGTTCGTAGAGCTCCGGCGGAATCCCTTCGCCGTGCTCTGGCAGCAGTCCTGCGGCCTGGCGCTGGCGCAAGGTCTCAAACAGCAGGGTGGCCGTCGCTACAGACACATTGAGCGACTGCACCATGCCGTGCATGGGGATGAAAATGGGTTGGTCGACTAGGGCGGCTGTTTCGCGGCTCAATCCCCATTTTTCGGCCCCCAGCACAAAGGCCGTGGGGCCGGTGAAGTCGCAACTGCGGTAGTCCACCGCTTCGCTGTCCAGATGGGTTCCGTAGATGCGGAAGCCCTTCCCCTTGAGCATGGCCAGTGCCGTGGCGGAATCGGGATGCACATGCAGCGGCACCCATTTCTGGCTTCCCTGGGCGGTGGTGTTGAAGGTGGGCATTCTTCCCTTCAGGCACACCGCATGGGCCTCAAGCACCCCCACCGCATCACAGCTGCGCAGGATGGCCGAGAGGTTGTGGGGTTTATCGACCTGCTCCAATAACACCGTGAGATCGGCCATGCGGCGATCCAACACGGACTTGATGCGCTCGAAGCGGCGGGGCAGTAGGGGCATCTGGAGGGGTTCAATCGCTAGGTCAGCACCATTAGCACCACTGACAAAGGTGTTAGGTTTTGCTGGTATTGCTCATTCTTGACTCAACTTACGGCGTTTGCGCCTGCGTTTCGTCTTTTGCTTCACCCGGATATCGCTGCCTATTGTCCCGGAGGGGTTGAGCCGCCAACGGAGGCGATTGAATCGTTCTTGCCAGCGCTGTTGCCAACCGGCTAGGACGTTGAGCTTCTTCAGGATCGTCCTGGGAAGGTAGGACCTGAATAGAGAGAGCAGCGTCGCCAGCAGGGAGGGCTTGTCTTCCCCGCCCTCGGCGCCGCTGGCGAAGCCGATGGCCAGCAGCAGGCTGGTGATGGCGCCCCGGATCGCCTGCCGCCAGATCGCCTGTTGGCCGGCTCGGGGATTGCCCTGTTCCCGCTGGCCACGCACATTGGATTCGACCGCGTTGAGCTGGCCCAGCAAGGTGCTCCGCAGGGTCTCAAAGGGCAGGGTGGCGGCTTCTGGAGGGATCGGCGGTGCGTTGGGGATGGAAGCGGCCCGTTGTTTGAGGTCCGCCAGATTGCGGGCCTTCACGATCGCCTCGCGCAGCAACTGGACCCGTTCCACCGTGGTGTTCACCACCCGATTGCGGGTGGTGTCGGCGATGTCGATGCCATTCCAGGTGGCGAACAGCTGCAGGGGGGTGAGGGCCAGAAAGAGCACGGCCCCAAAGCCGGCAAGCCGTCGCGCCATGGCCAGGCGGCGGCCCAGTCGGGCGTTGCTGGGCTGGAGTACGGCCGCCAGGTGAAGCAGCACCAGGCCCAGCAGCAGCCAGCTGCCATTGGCCACCAGGTTGCCCATCTGGCTCAGCTGCCACTGGTTGTTGCCGAGCTGCAGCGGGAAAAGGTTCAACAGCACCGTGGCCAGGGTGCCCAGCAGGAACACCGTGGAGGCACCGGCCGCGATGCTGCCGAGGGCCTGGCTCTGGGGGATGCCGAAGGGGCTGGGGAGTGGGCTGCCCTTCTCCGGGGGGGCCGGGGTTGGCTGCACGGACAGCTGTTCCGGCGGTTCAGCCCCGGGCCCCGCGGCGATGACTGGGGTGGGTCCTTCGTTGCTGGGCATCGCAGCCGGATCAAGGGTGATGGCGGCCAGGTGCAGTGGTTCGCGCCCAGGCGCGGCTTTTGCCTGCTCAAGATACCGGGGTCCTCTGTGGTCGGGGCCGCGGTGCAGGATTGGAGGAGTTTCGGAGACAGGCTGGTGGCGGCAGGGGCGGAAGGTCCGGGGTTTGATCAACTGGTTTGGGCCGCGGTGGCCCGGATCCCCCGGAGTCGCCTGGCCACCTACGGCCAGATCGCGGAGCTGATCGGTGCCTGGGGGTGCGCGCGCCAGGTGGGCTGGGCCCTGCGGCGCCTGCCCCTGCCCTCCGATTTGCCTTGGCACCGGGTGGTCAATGCCCGAGGTTGTATCGCTATGGCACCGAGCCGGGAGGGCAGCGACTGGATCCAGCGGGACATGTTGCTGGCCGAGGGCATCCCTGTGGATGGCGCGGGGCGTCTCCCCCTGGCCCGCCACCGCTGGCGTGCCGAAGGCTCGCTCCCCTTTTGATGGCTACCCCTTCCGCCGCTTCCCCCACGCCTGAATCGCCCGGCAACCCCGAGGGGGTGGCATCCCGCCGCATCGCCTGGAGGGTTCTGCAGGCTGTGGCAGCTGGGGCCTATGCCGATGCCGCCCTGGAGCGGGAGTTGGCTGGCAGCAACCTGGCGCCGCTGGATCGGGCCCTGGCCACCGAACTGGCCTACGGCGCCATCCGCCAACGCCGGCTGCTGGATGGCTGGATTGATGCCCAGGCCCGGGTACCGGCCCTGCGCCAGCCGCCGCCCCTGCGCTGGTTGCTGCATGTGGGGCTTTATCAGCTGCTGTTCAGTGACCGGGTGCCCGCGGCGGCGGCCGTGAGCACCACGGTGGAGCTGGCCAAGCGGGGGGGGCTGGCCCGGTTGGCGCCAGTGGTGAATGGAATCCTCAGGGGCGTGCTGCGCACCAGGTCCCGGGCCCAGGCACCGCTTCCCTCCGGCCAGGAGGGCCAGCCATCGCTGCCCGCCTGGCTGGGGCTGGCGCTTCCCGCCGATCCCGCCGCCTCCCTGGCCCTGCGCCGTTCCCTGCCGGAGTGGCTGGCGGCCGACCTGCTTCGCTGGCTTCCCCCCGAGCGGGCCGAAGCCTTTGCCGAGGCCGCTAACGGTTCACCACCGCTCGATCTGCGGGTGAATGCGGGTCGGATCACTCCGGAGGCCCTACGGGCGGATTTCGCCGCCGTTGGGGTGGCGGCGGAGCCCGTGGCGGAAGCGCCCTTGGCCCTCACCTTGCCGGAGCGCTGCGGCGACCTGAGGGGCCTGCCGGGTTTCCAGGAGGGTCAGTGGTGTGTGCAGGATCGTCATGCCCAGGCGGTGGTCCCGCTGCTGGATCCCCAGCCCGGTGAGCGGATCCTCGATGCCTGCGCTGCCCCCGGCGGCAAGACCACCCAGATCGCCGCCTGCCTCGAGGAGCGGGGTGAGGTGTGGGCCGTCGACCGTTCCGAGCCGCGGCTGCGGCGACTTGTGGAGAACGCCAAGCGCATGGGCGAGGCGACCATCCACACCCTGGCGGCCGATGCCGCCGAACTGGCCAGCCTGCGGCCGGAGTGGCGCGATCATTTCGACCGGATTCTGCTGGATGCCCCCTGCTCTGGGCTGGGAACCTTGGCGCGCCATGCGGATGCCCGCTGGCGCGTGGACCTCGCCAACATCGATGAACTCGTGGACGTCCAGAGCCGCTTGCTGGAGGGGCTTGCTCCCCTGCTGCTTCCCGGTGGGCACCTGGTGTATGCCACCTGCACGGTGCATCCCCGCGAAAACGGCGAACGGGTTCGGCACTTCCTAGACCAACGCCCTGATTGGCGCCTTCTGGAGGAGCGCCAGTGGTGGCCGGGTCGCGATGGCGGCGATGGCTTCTACGCCGCCTTGATGCAAAGGCCCTTGCTTAGGGAAGGGGCGGTGGAGCTGAAACCGGCGGCGGTGGGCTGATCGGCAGTGGAGCTGCGGCGGGGGCCGGTGGGGCCGCCGGGGCAGCAACGGGGGCCGAGGGCGCTGGCGGTGCTGCGGGTGCGGCAGGGGCCGGAGTCGCGGTCGGTTCCGATGGCCGGGGCGGAGTCCATGGCTGGGCCTGGATCGGTGGCTGCCAGCTGGGCTTCTCCCGTTCGGGTTCGGGGGGTTTCCAGCGGGTTTCGTCGATGGGTCGATCCCGCCAGCCTCCCCGTTGGCTGGTGTCATTGGCTGGTGCTTCCCAGCCGCCGGCAGGAGTGGTTTGGGGGGATGGGGTGGGCTTGCCCTGCTTGGGCGGGACGTAGGGAATGAACGAACCCGTCAGCACCGGCCGCGGCGGGAAGGACTGGACGGGAATCTCCTTGAGCAGCCCGATCATGTAGCTATACCAGGCGGCCGCCGCGGTGGCGCTGCTGCTGCCGGTTTGCCAGTTCTCGTCGTAGCCGAACCAGATCGCGGTGGTGAGCTGGGGAATCGAGCCGATGAACCAGAGGTCGCGGGCGCCCTCGGCGGTGCCCGTCTTGCCGGCGGCGGGGCGGTCGGGAAGGCTGGCGGGGCGTCCGGTGCCCGCATTCACCACGTTTTGCAGCATCCACATCACCGTGTCGGCCACATCACTGGGCACGGCCCGGCGCGGCCGTTTGCCATCCACCCGCCGGCTCCAGAGGAGTTCGCCATCGGGCCCATAGATCTCATCAAAGGGCGTGGGTTCCACGTAAACCCCGCGGTTGTTGATCGCCGCATAGGCGGCGACCATCTCCAGCATCGTTTTTTCATTGGAGCCCAGCACCATGGCCGGGTATTCGCCGATCTCGCCGGTGAGGCCGAGCTGGCGGGCCACGCCGATCACCCGCGGGTAGCCCACCTTCTCGGCCAGCCCCACAGCCGCGGGGTTGATCGAGTTGGTGATGGCGCTCAGCATCGACATGCTCGTGCCCGAGCCGGGGATGCAGAAGCGCTTGTAACCGTCGCGGTAACAGCGTTCCCGGGAGGTGACGGTGTCCTCCGGCCGCATGCCGTATTGGATAGCGGCGGTGTAGGCGAACAGCTTGAAGGTGGAGCCCGGTGAGCGCAGCGCCTGGGTGGCGCGGTTGAACTGGCTCTTCTCCCAGTCGGTGCCCCCGACCATCGCCCGCACCAGGCCGGTGCCCGGTTCCATCGAGACCAGGGCTCCCTGCAGTCCGCCGCCTCCAGCCACCTGGTTCACCACGCCCTGGGCCCGCTCTTGCCAGGCCTTGTTCAGCCCGGTGCGGATCGTGAGGCCGCCCACCTCCAGCTGTTCCTTGGTGAGCACCTTGGGCAGCTGCTGCTCCATCCAGCTGATGAACCAGGGGGCCGGGTTGGCGTAGTACTTCGGTTCGGCTGGCTTGAGGGCCAGGGGCGCGGCATTGGCCTTCGCCAGCTGGGCGTCGTCGATGTAATCGGCTTCCCGCATTCGGCGCAGCACGATGGCGCGGCGCTTGAGAGCCAGATCGGGGTTGATTAGCGGGGAGTACACCGAAGGGGCCGGCGGCAGGCCGGCGATCAGGGCCGCCTCGGGGAGGGTGAGCTGGTCGGGGGTTTTGGAGAAGTAGACCCAGGCGGCATCGGCTACGCCGTAGGCGCTGGAGCCGAGGTACACGAAATTGAGGTACTGCTCGAGGATCTGCTGCTTGCTGAGCTGGCGTTCGATCTTGCCGGCTAGGGCCGCTTCCTTGAGCTTGCGCAAGAGGGTTCTGTCCTGGTCGAGGTAAACGGTGCGGGCCAGCTGCTGGGTGATCGTGCTGGCCCCCTCTTCCACCGAGCGCTCTTTGAGGTTGCGTACCACGGCCCGGGCAATGCCCACCGTGTCGACCCCATCGTGTTGGTAGAAGCGGCGGTCCTCGGCCGCCACAAACGCCTTCTCCACCAGCTTCGGCATCTTGCCGCTGGGCAAGCGGTCACGGGTGGCGGGCCCGTCTTTAAAGAGCACTCCCCCATTCGCATCCAGCACCGTGAGGGTGCCGGGCCGGTTGTAGCCGCTCAGGCGGCGGGCATCGGGCAGGAGCGAATCAATGCCAGCCACGAGGGCCGACTGACCCAGGGCCACCCCCACGCCCACGCCGGCGGCAAGAAGCCCTGGCACCAAGAAGCGCCGCACCGCCAGCGGCCCAGCAGCGTGACCCAAGGGGGAAGGGCGCTGCTGGCGGGCGTGAAGCCGGGTCAAAGGGCCAGCGGCGCAGCAGCCGCAAGCTGGGTGAGGCCGCTGTGGCCGATGGCCAGGGCGGTGACCAGCATGCCGAGCACGAGGAAGGGCTGGGCGCTGGCCTGGTACTTCACGTCAAAGGCCACCGGATCGCGGAGCAGCCAGATGTCCTGGAAGGTGATCTGGGGCACGATCAGCAGCACCAGCAACACGGCCGCAAAATGCTGGCCGATGGCAATCAGCACAGCCACCATGGCCAGCTGAAAAACATCGATCATCGCGGCGCTGATCCAACTGGCCCGCTCGATGCCGAAGGCCACCGGCAGGGATTGCAGGCCCAGGGCGCGATCCCCCTCGACGCTCTTGAAATCGTTGACCACGGCAATGCCCAGGCCGGCCAGGCTGTAGGCCAGGGTGAGCAGGGCCGTGGTCCAGGTGAGGTGGCCGAACAGGGCCTGACCGGCCCACCAGGGCAGGGCGATGTAGCTGGCACCGAGGGCGTAGTTGCCGAGCCAGCCGTTTTGCTTGAGTTTGAGCGGTGGGGCCGAGTAGATGAAGCTCACGAATGAGCCCCCCAGCGCTAGCAGCAGCAGCACCGGCGTGCTGTGGCCGGCCCAGCGGTCGAGGCCCCAGGCCACCGCCAGGCCCGCCAGCAACAACACCCAGATCTGCACCTTCACCTGGTCGAGCGGGATGGCGCCAGAGGGAATGGGCCGGTAGGGCTCGTTGATCGCGTCAATCTCGCGGTCGTAGTAGTCGTTGATGGTTTGGGTGTAACCGGCCAGCAGGGGGCCGCTCATCAGCATGCAGGCCAATGAAGCGAGCACTTGCTGGGGTTGCCACTGGAAGTTGCCCGACGCGGCGGCACCGCAAAGCACCCCCCAGATCAGGGGGATCCAGGTGACCGGCTTCATCAGCTGCAGCCGGATCCGCCAGATGTTGGTGGTGGTGCTCGCTCCCTTCATGCCCAGGATTTGCCTGGCGGCACCACCCTCGGAAGCTGCTGCGGAAGGGGCTGGGGGCTGGGGGCTTTCGCTCACGGTGGCGGGAAAGGGGATCGGGCCTGGGCTCGGACTGGATCAGGCCGGGATGATTTCGTCGTCAAAAAACCAACTGGTGGCACCATTGGCCAGCTTCACCACCACGCCGATTCCCGTGCCGTCGGTGAGGCGGTAATCCGTCACCGTGCCGGTGGGATCGGCCTTGAGGGCGGCCACCAGATCGGCGGGGATCCGATCCCGGACCCGCGTGATCCGCACCTTCGAGCCGATGCTGATGGCAGCCTGGGACATGGCGGACTCATGCGCTGGAAGGGTCGGGCCACCTTATCAGCGTCCCCCACGGACGCCCTGCAACGGCCCTGCCCTGGCGAGGCTGGGGCTGGGCAGCTTGCCAAGAGCCATGGGGGTGTCTGCCATTGTTGAAGGCCTGCCCAGGGCCCTTGCCGGATGGTTGCCAAGCGCATCATTCCCTGTCTCGACGTGGCCGATGGACGGGTGGTCAAGGGGGTCAACTTTGTGGGACTGCGCGACGCCGGCGACCCGGTGGAGTTGGCCTGCCGCTATTCCAGCTCCGGCGCCGATGAGCTCGTCTTCCTCGACATCGCCGCCAGTCACCAGGGCCGCGCCACCCTGGTCGACCTGGTGCGCCGCACCGCCGAGGCCGTGACCATCCCCTTCACGGTGGGGGGGGGGATCGCCAGCGTCGAGGGGATCACCGAGTTGCTGCGGGCCGGTGCCGACAAGGTGAGCCTCAATTCCTCGGCCGTGCGGGACCCTGCGCTGGTGGGCCGGGGTGCGGAACGCTTCGGCTGCCAGTGCATCGTGGTCGCGATCGACGCCCGCCGCCGCCGCCCCGAGGCGCTTGCGGCAGGAGATGCTCCCGGCTGGGATGTTTTCGTCAAGGGTGGCCGCGAGAACACCGGCCTTGATGCGGTGGCCTGGGCCCGCCGGGTGGTGGAGCTGGGGGCTGGCGAAATCCTGCTCACCTCCATGGATGGGGATGGCACCCAGGCTGGCTACGACCTAGCGCTCACCCGAGCGGTGGCCGAGGTGGTGGAGGTGCCGGTGATCGCCTCCGGTGGGGCGGGCTGCATCGATCACATCGCCGCGGCCCTCGAGGAGGGGAAGGCTTCGGCGGCCCTGTTGGCCTCCCTGCTTCACGATGGCGTGCTCACCGTGGAGCAGATCAAAACGGATCTGCTCCAGCGCGGACTTCCGCTGAGGCCCCTGGAGCCCGCGTTGGCTGATGGCCGCTCGTTACATTGATACATGAGCTTTCCTAACGCGTCGGTCCCTGCCTTGTTCGCCCCGGCCGCCCTCCCCACTCCGCTGCTCACCGCCTTTGCGCTGCTGATGGTGGCCACCGTGGTGGCCCTGGTGGCCTGGGCCCTGCAGCTCATGCAAGCGGCGAGTGAGCGGCAGGAATTTGCCTTGATGCTGGCGGGCTGCATGGTCTGTTCGGCCGCCGTGGGGCTGGCCACGGTGATGGTGATCACGATCTCCGCCCCGGGCCGCCTGGAGGCCCGCGGGCTTGGCTTCAAGGGGATAGAGGTGGAGCGTGGGGTGAGCCTCGATGCGATCGTGCTGCCCTGGGATCAACCCTCCACGGCCCCCAACGCCCGCTCCTGAGGGAGCTCCCGGCGAAAGTGGTCCAGACCTTTCAACCTTGCCCTCTGTGGTGGTGAAGCCCGGTGATCCCCAGGCCGTGCGCGAGCTGTTTGAGGCGATCGCCCCCCGCTACGACCAGCTCAATGACCTGCTGAGCCTGGGGCTGCACCGCTTCTGGAAACGCCAGGCGCTGGTTTGGTTGCGACCCAGGCCGGGGCAGCGGCTGCTGGATCTCTGCTGCGGCACCGGAGACCTGGCCCTGGTGTTGGCCGAGCGGATCCGGCCCGGCGGCACGGTTTTGGGTCTGGATGCCGCCGAGGCGCCCTTGGCGGTGGCCCGGCGCCGGGCCGCCGACCGGCCTTGGTTGCCGCTGCATTTCAGCCGCGGCGATGCCCTTGCCACCGGCCTCTCCGATGGCTGGGCCGATGGGGTCGCCATGGCCTACGGCCTGCGCAACCTGGTCGATCCGCAGGCGGGCCTGGAGGAAATCAGGCGCCTGCTGCGGCCGAGCGGCCGGGCTGCCGTGCTCGATTTCAATCGCCCCGAAGGCTCACCGGGGTTGCCGGCAGCGGCGGCCGTGGCGAGCTTTCAGCGGTTCTACCTGCGCCACTTGGTGGTGCCCGCGGCCCAGGTGTTCGGCCTCCCTGATCAGTACGCCTACCTGGAGGCGAGCCTGCAGCGCTTCCCCACCGCCGGGGAGCAGGAGGCCCTGGCCCGGGCCGCCGGTTTTCGGACGGTGCGGCACCGCCCCCTGGCGGCCGGTCTGATGGGCCTGCTGGAGCTGGAGGCCTGAACCATCCGTTCGCCGGGGTGGTTGGGGCGGGGCCACCCTCGCATTCTTACGAGTTCCTTGCCGCGAGCCTGCCCATCCTGGCGGCACAGCTGGGTTTGGAGCTGCCCTGGGGGCCGCCGCTGTTGCCTCAATCACAGACTCGGGCAGCGACGGTGGATGTGGATTCGTCCCGGGCTGCCTAGCCTTGGGTGTCGTTTCCCATCGGTCATGGGCGTTCCACTTTTCGACTTCGCCGCCAACATCGGCAAGAAGGTCTTCAACCGCGGCGAGGACAAGGCCGCCGAGAAGCTCAAGAAGCACATCGAGGCCAACAATCCCGGCATCAGTGGCCTGGATGTGGCGATCGACGGCGACACCGCCGTGATCACCGGCACCGCCAAGGACCAAGCCGCCTATGAAAAGGCCGTGCTCCTGGCCGGCAACGTGGAGGGCGTGGGCAAGGTGGAGGCCGGTGCGTTGGCAGGCGCCGGTGGCAAGGAGGCCGAGTTCGTGTTGATCCAGTCGGGTGACACCCTCTGGGGCGTCGCCGAGCGCGCCTATGGCAACGGCGCCCGCTACCAGGAGATCTTCGAGGCCAACCGCGAGGTGATCCAGAACCCCGATCTGATCTACCCCGGCCAGAAGATCCGCATTCCCCGCTGAACAGTTGCGTGTGATCGCTAGCCCGCCATTGGCGGGCTTTTTTTTGACTTCCTGGCACGATCGATCTGTAGCATTAAACTTGGCTCTAGGCGCTAGTCCATTGATTCAATCGCTTGCCGCTCTCGCCCGTTTATGTCTAGTCCAGCCCTGATTACTTTCATTTCCGCCAGTCGCGCACCGGAAGAGCTTTTTTCCTCCTGTTCGCCGCTTGGACTTTCCCTTAATAGGCTGAGGTCCATAAAAGTTTTTAGACCAACAAATGAGATAGAGCTGAATGTGGTT
>Ga0114979_10003219_pt1 | contig 10993 bp, 12 predicted proteins | sample S_140625_EF_Meta_FD_87315 | JGI IMG/M metagenome (GOLD analysis project Ga0114979, IMG submission 87315) | Freshwater microbial communities from Lake Simoncouche, Canada to study carbon cycling - S_140625_EF_MetaG | ecosystem: Environmental > Aquatic > Freshwater > Lake | place: Lake... | reverse complement strand
TGTCTAGAGAATCGACATGAACGCTGAACATTCATTGAGCATGATTAATTGGATGGGAGAAGCCTTTGCCGGTGTTGCAGTTCAAAAGATGTCTCAACAAATTAAAGATGAATTTATGAACCATAAAAAAAATGTTCAAATTTTGTATAACAAACTTGAAAGATCCAGCCTGGGTCCAGCGGGCACAATGATTTCTCAAGATGGCTATTTTGAACATGCGTTCGGCGGTGGAGTGGGATTTCCTCCAGTGGTCGGCATGACTTCATTTTACAAATTTAGAATCCATCAACTGCAACTGAATTTTAAAGTGGACATTCAGGGCTTAGTCGATTGGAAGAACAAACTTATTCGATCTTGTCGAATTTCAGTTAAAGGCTCTTGAGCTTATCAATGGAAGTTTTGTAATCATTCTTAAATATATAATTTCCTGCTACAAAAATATCTGCCGATTGAACAAAGGAAATCGTTTGATCGGTGATCCCACCGTCGACTTCAATTTTATATTTCAATCCCCGCTTTTGTCTTTCTTCAAAAAGCTTTTCAACTTTTACAACTTGATCTTTCATAAAGCTTTGTCCACCAAAACCAGGCTCGACAGTCATCACTAAAACCAAATCACAAAGCTCTAAGTAGGGAAAGAGCTGCTCGATCGGTGTTCCTGGCCTTAAAGTCAGACCCGCCCTGGCACCGTAAGCTCTAATTTTTTGTAAACACTGTTTCACTTGGTCGGTGGACTCGATATGAATGGTGAGATAATCACTTCCCGCTTTTAAAAACCCATCGATGTATCGTTCAGGCCGGTCGATCATAAGGTGAACATCTAATGGCAGACTCGAGACTTTTTTCAAAGATTCAACCACTGGAATTCCAATGGTTAAATTGGGAACAAAATGTCCGTCCATCACGTCCACATGGATCAGATCAGCACCTGCCAATTGCACAGCTTTAATTTCTTGCTCTAAATTCGCAAAGTCAGCTGCTAAAATCGAAGGAGCCACCCATTTAATTGCCAAGCTGAACTCCTGTTTCTATTTTAAATCTTTGAATAAAATCTTGAGCCGACATTTTACTTTTGCTCTCGGGCTGAACTTCTAAAACCTCGAGGGCAGTGGTCCCTGTTTGAATAAAAAAAGATTTATCTTGAACATAGGCCACTGTGCCGGGTGCCACCGAAAATATTTGCTCGCTGACCCTTGTTTTGTGGATTTTCAGCCTTTGCTTTTGAAAGTGCGTAAAAACGCCTGGTCCCCAAGCAAAGGCTCGAGTTTTATTGTGCAGTGATTCTGCTGCTTGTTTGAAATCCAAAAGTGATTCTGATTTATCAATTTTTTTAGCCACCGTCACATTTTTTTCGTCCTGCGGAAGGGCTGCTAAATTTCCTCGAATGTAGTCCATAAGTTCTACTTTTAAAAGCTCTGCACCCAGGACTGAAAGCTTGTCGTGCAGTTCCAAAGAATTTATTTCTTGATCCAATGGGACTTCACGACTTCCTAAAACATCACCTGCATCTAGTTTTAAAACCATTTTTTGCAAACAAACACCGGTTTTTAAATCTCCGAATTCTAGGCTTCGTTGAATAGGAGCCGCTCCTCGCCACCTGGGCAGCAAAGAGGCATGGACATTCACACAACCAAAGGGAAATAAATCCAGAAATGTTTGATCCAAGATTTGGCCGAAAGCCACAACGATGGCCACTTCTGCTTTCCAGGATTTGATTTGCTCTACGAATTCACTTTGTTTTTTGAGACTCTCGGGCGTTAATACTGTCAGATTATTTTTTATCGCGAGCTGTTTAACGGGGCTGGCTGTGAGCTTCAGATCTCGCCCCTTGGGTCGATCCGGTTGAGTCACCACACCGACAACATTAAAATGCTCGTCATTTAAAACAGCCTGTAACGAAGTGGCTGCAAAATCAGGAGTACCAAGAAAACAAACTCGGATCTCACTCACTGTTTTGATTTTTCCGACTTACTTTTTCGAGTCGAAGCAGAGGGTGCATCAATGGTTTCTTCTTTTTTAGGGTACCCAGATTTTTTAATTTGAGATTTAATTCGGCTGGATTTCAAAAAGCTAATTCTATCGATAAAAAGTTTTCCTTCAAGGTGATCCATTTCATGCTGAATGCAGACGGCTAAAAGGCCATCCGTCTTAAAACGAAAGGTTTGACCCTTTAAATCTTCACCTTCGATTTCGACCACGTTAAATCTTTGTACGGTTTCAAAAAAACCAGGAACAGAAAGACAGCCCTCATCAAAAGTTTGTTGGCCTTCGCCACCAATCACCCTGGGATTGGCAATAAAAAGTGGCTGAGAAACTTGTTGTTCCATTTCTGTCATTTCATCGTAATTGTATCTGCGACCTTTTTCGTCTCGAGGTCGGGTGTCGATCACCAAAAAACAATCCAAAACACCCACCTGTGGAGCTGCTAAACCAATCCCGTGGGCATCGTACATGGTTTCCAGCATGTCTTCGGCGAGTTTGTTCAAACGAGGCCCGAAGTCAGCCACCTTTTGCGAAACTTCTTTTAAACGAGGATCCGGGTATGTGAGTATTTTTAAACGAGCCATAGTCGAGAAGTCTCCTAGGGATACGTATAGCCTAAAGCCTCAATCTTCTCAATGTCCAAAAAGCATAGGAAACCATCAACAAAGTGGGAAGCCAGGCCGCAATAAAGGGCAACAGAACTCCGTGAGTCCCGAGAGCCTGGCCACTGCTGTAGAAAATCCAATAAAGAAAAACGACTCCCAAACACATCCCAAGAGAAGCCATGGTGCCGCCTGAGCGGCTCCTTTGAGCTGTAAAGGGAAGACTGAGAAGTGACATCACCAGCCCTGCAAAAGCAAAACTAAATTTGGCGTGAAAGTCCATTTCGTATCTGGATGTTTCCAGTCCAGCCTCTCGATTCTTTGTGATAAATCGGGAAAGTTCTTTTTGAGAAAGCATATCCGAAGTCTGTCCAGCACTTTGCAAATCTTTCGCGTCCTCTGCCATGATGATGACTTTTTTATTAAAATTCTGAGTCAACGGAAAGCTTGAGCTTTTATCAAACAAGGTGATGGACCCCGTGTTGAGTTCCCACTGGTTTCCCTTCAATGTCACATCCTTTGCCGTGAGCATCTGTATTAAATCCCAGGCCTCATTGAAAAAATACAAAGTCAGACCTTGCGCTTTTAAACCATCCGGAGAAAGAGTCTTGATATTAAAAATGGTGTCTTTGGATCGGTACCAAATTCGATCCGTGCGAACAAATTGAAATTTACTGGGATTCTTTTCGATTTGATTATAATAAATAAAATTTTTCTTCTTTATAAATTGAGGCAAGACCTGATCCCCAACAAAAAAACTAAACAAACTGATCATCGAAATCGAAATCAAAACGGGAGCTGCCACTCGAAAAAGCCCAAGTCCTGCAGCATACAAAGCCACCAGTTCCCCCGCTCTGTTCAGTGAGGTCATCGTCATAACAGTGGCAACCACACAGGCCACGGGAATCATTTTCGAAAGCACTTCGGGAAGATAAAAGGCATAAAAGAGAACCAAGCTTGAAAGATCAAGTCCAGAGTACTTGACAAGGGTGCTTAATGCGTCCACCGCCAAAAATAGAGTGGCAAAGACCAGTAGGGCCCCTAGAAAAAATCCCCAATACAGGCGTGTGACGTACAAATCGATCCGGTTCATCATATGTATGATTATACAGTTGACTCGATTAAGAAATCCCTCTTTACTAAATTCATGGCTTTACGCGTCTTACTTGCTGATGAAAGCACCACAATAAAAAAAGTAGTTCAGCTCACGCTGCAGGATTTTGACGTGGATGTTAGATCTGTTTCCGTGGGTCTTGATGTGCTTTCAGTAACAAAAACTTTTAAGCCCGATTTGATTTTCGCAGATGTCTTACTTGCGAAACGATCTGGATATGAAGTTTGCCACGACTTAAAAAGCGATCCAGAAACTCAAAAAATTCCTGTGGTCTTGATGTGGTCTGGTTTTATGGAAATCGATGAACAAAAAGCCAGACTGTCGGGGGCTGACCGCCGATTAGAAAAACCCTTCGATCCGTCTGCACTTCGCGGTTTGGTTCAAGATCTCGTCAAAAAAACTCGAGACAATCCTGTCAGCTCTTTTATTACTTTTCCTCCTTTACCAGAGTTTCAAGAATCCCCAGTGACGGCCCCAGCTCAATCGTTTCCCGAGCAGCCAATGCCGGCCTTTTCCATTCCGTCCGCAGCCCAACCGCTGACTCAAGTGACTCAAAATATCCCAGCCCACCAAACACTTGAGATTGATGACAATGAGTCTGACGATGAGTGGATTCAAAAACCACCGCCACAAAATGAAAAATCCAATGAAACATTACTAGGACGAAATTTTCACGCTCCAGTTCAGTCTCAGTCTGCTCAAACAGAAGAATTTGCTGAGTTCCCTTTAACTGGCACGCCGGTCAAAGAAAAAATCACACAGGCGATGACTCAAGGATTGGGGAGCTCGGGACTTGATAGCGAATTGGTCAGTCATGAAATTCAAAAATGGCTGACAAAACACATGGCACCTCTTGCTGAAAAAATCATTCGCGAAGAAATCAATCGCTTGCTTCAAGACACTGAACAGAATATTGAAGCACCATGAATTTAATCGAACTCATTCAAGCTGCACTTCTCGAGGACATGCCTTCAGGCGATCTAACAACTGACTGCCTGGCCGTGAAGCCAAAACAGGGACGTGCATTTCTCAAGGCAAAACAGGATCTTGTTTTAAGTGGCTCTGGACCTTTCGAACAAACCATCCAAATCCTAGAGCCTTCAGTAAAAATTAAATGGTTGTTTGAAGAGGGTGGAAAAATTCTTCGCGGCCAAAATATTTGCACACTCGAGGGAGATTTGATTCAGATCCTAAAAGCAGAACGCGTGGCTTTGAATTTTTTAGGACACCTTTCTGGTATTGCGACCTACGCCAATCAATTTGTTCAGCAGGTCGAAGGGACTTCTACAAAAATTTTAGACACTCGAAAAACCACACCAGGTTTACGTGAGCTCGAGAAAAAAGCAGTTCTTCATGGTGGGGGTGCCAATCACCGCATGAACTTAAGTGCTGCCATTTTGATTAAAGATAACCATATCAGTGTCATGGGTGGACTGGCTCAAGCTGTTGAGCGCGTTCGAAGCCATTCTCAACTGCCAATCGAAGTCGAATGTAAGAATTTAGATGAGGTGAAAGTCGCAGTTCAGTTGATGGCGAATCGCTTGCTTTTGGATAACATGGATAATGAAACGCTCAGACAATGTTTAAAAGTTGTCCCTGCCAATATTCAGACGGAAGCCAGCGGCAACATGAGCTTGGACCGAGTCAGATCCGTGGCCCTTTTAGGTGTGAATTTTATTTCAGTTGGCGCATTGACTCATTCTGCTCCCGTGGCTGACGTGTCGCTTTTATTTGATTGGAACTAGATGAACTCAATCGCAGTCTTAACTCAAAGATGGTCTGAAAAAAATCAAGTTCCCACTTTTTATTTAGAAAGTGTTGGCAGCACGCAGACTGTTGCAAAAAAAGAATTCAGTGGCCAAACTTCTGAACTTTTAGTCCTAGCTAACGAACAAACGGCAGGACGCGGAAGAAGCTCGAATTTGTGGAATCAATCAATCACGCCCGGTGGTCAGCTTTTTTCAACTTGGTGCTTTCGACTTTCAAAAGCTCCGTTCCCAGTGCTCACTGCACTTGTCGGACTGAGTCTGTACCAATCGTTTTTAAAAGTATGGCCAGGTCTTCCTGTCAGCTTAAAAGCACCCAACGACATTTATTTGAATCATAAAAAAATAGGTGGGATTCTAATTGAAGTTGTCGCTCAAAAGCCAAATCACGATTTATTTGTCGGCATTGGGTTGAATCTATTTGATCATCCTCAATCCGTTGAAACAGCAGGTTGCTTACTTGATGTTTTATCAAAAGAAAATCTCATTCAAAATTGGAATTCTTTTTTATCTCAAGTCCATACCCATCTCGTACAATTAAAAAATGAAATGCCGGACAAACTGTCAGCCACACATTGCGAACAAATCAAACAGGCCCTTAACGTATGGCCTGGCTTAGCAAAAAGTTACACAGCAGTATTACCCGATGGCGGACTTCAACAAGGAAGCCTCATCACTCATTGGTCAGAACTTTAAAATTAAGGAATTCCGATGGCATTAACCTACACTCCAGAAAATTTTGAAAACACAAAAGCAATTGATTTCAATTTGCTAGCCACTGATGGCAGAACTTACGCGCTTGCAGATTTTCAAAACTCAAAACCTTTGGTGATCATGTTTATTTGTAATCATTGCCCCTATGTGAAAGCCATCGAGGATCGCTTGATTCAATTAGGAAATGATCTTAAAAAAATGGGAATCAACTTAGTTGGAATTTGTTCCAATGATTCACAAAATTACCCAGAAGATTCATTTGAAAATCTCAAAAAAAGAGCCGAGCTCAAAAACTATTCATTCCCCTATTTGCATGACACGAATCAAAGTGTTGCTAAAAAATACGGTGCAGTTTGTACTCCGGATTTTTTTGTCTACAATTCAAAAGGTCTTCTGACCTACCGAGGTCGCCTTGATGATTCATGGAAAGATGAAGCCCAAGTGACAAAACGTGAACTTTATCAAGCCTGCTCTGACCTTTTACAATCAGACACACTTTCTTTTCAGCAAATCCCATCCATGGGTTGCTCGATTAAATGGACAAAACCATGAAATCCTACCACATTTTATTTACAGTTTTTGGTGTGATTGGACTTCTACTTGCCTATGCAATCTGGAATGTAGGATTATTAAAACCGGTCGTGATCGACGTAAAAGATTTACCCATGACAGTGCTTGTTTATAAAAGTGTCACTGGCCCTTACCACAACTTGCAAGAAACCTTTCAGGCAATCGAAAAGTTAGCCAAAGACAACGGATGGGACTGCTCAAAGACCTTCGGAATTTATCACGATGATCCCAATCAAGCCGAACAAGAACGTCTCAGAGCAGATGTGGGTTGCTACTTGACTGCCCCACCCACTGGCAACGTGGGTGACCTGATCATCAAAGAAAATCCCTCAGCTCAAGCCCTCGTAGGTACATTTGAAGGTGCCCCATGGCTGACAGCTTTCAAAGTCTACAAAGCTCTCAACAGAGAGGCCCAAGCAAGAAGTCTCAAGCTAAAACCAGGCCCCATCATGGAAGTCTATGCCCCAACCGGCAAAACCTTCCAAACCCAAGTCATATTCGAACTAGAAAAATAAAAAAATCCAACCACCCAAAAATTTGTACTCAAATTTTTGGGCAAGACCGAAAAAAGAAAAACCATACAAAGCCCAAAAAAACCAAGAGGTCGCCTCAACGACACCAACATCAAAGCCCAAACTCAAAGCCAAAAAAAACCAAGAGGTCGCCTCAACAACACCCTCATCAAAGCCAAACCATACAAAGCCAAAAAAAACCAAGAGGTCGCCTCACAGCAACCTCTTCTACGATCCCAATCAAAAGTATCCTGGAAAACCTAAACCCCGCGGATCAAATTCAAAGCACTTCCCGCCTTAAACCATTTCACCTGCTCTAAGTTGTAGGTATGCTTCAACTGAAGCTCTTCTTTAGTTCCGTCTTTGTGCTTCAAAATGAGCTTCACATTTTTACCGGGAGCGAGTGAGCCCAAATCAACTAGATCCAACAAATCATCCTCACGAATTTTGTCGTAGTCTTTAGGATCAGCAAAATGAAGAGCTAACATCCCTTGCTTCTTTAAATTTGTTTCGTGAATTCGCGCAAAGGATTTTGCGATGACAGCTGTTCCACCTAAAAAGCGGGGGCTCATGGCCGCATGCTCTCGAGAGGATCCTTCTCCGTAGTTTTCATCACCGATGATAACCCAACCACGATCAGAGGCTTGATACTGTCGAGCGATTTTTGCAAACTCCAATGCCTTTTCACCGCTGATTTGACTTTGGCCTTTTCCGATTTCCTTTGTGTAAGCATTGTCAGCTCCCAACAACATGTTGTTAGAAATATTGTCGAGGTGACCACGAAACTTGAGCCAAGGACCGCCGGGTGAAATGTGATCCGTTGTGCATTTGCCTTTGGCTTTAGCTAAAACAAGCTGATCGATGTAATCGTTGCCATCCCAGCTTTGAAATGGTGCTAGCAACTGAAGCCGGTCAGAGGTGGGGTTCACCTCGACGCTTGCACTTGCACCAACAGGGGCTTGATAGCCTTCTGTATCTGCCATAAAACCTTGAGCTGGCAGTTCAGGAGCCTCTGGTGCTTTCAATTTAATTTTACCCTTCGGACCCACAAGTTCATCGGTCATTGGGTTAAAATCCAATCTGCCAGCTAAACCTAAAGCCATCACCATTTCAGGCGAACCGATGAAAGCTAAGGTTTCCGCGTTGGAATCGTTGCGTCCGCGAAAATTTCGATTGAAAGAAGTCACGATCGTGTTTTTCTCGCCTGTTTTGATATCATCCCGTTTCCACTGACCGATGCAAGGGCCACAAGCATTAGCTAGCACGGTGGCGCCAACTGCTTGGAAGATTTCCATCTGTCCATCGCGCTGGATGGTATTTTGAATTTGTGTGCTTCCAGGAGAAACCAAGAACGGTTGATTCATTTTCACGCCCACAGTCATCGCTTGTTTTGCGATATCTGCAGATCTTCCGATGTCTTCGTAAGATGAATTTGTGCAAGAGCCGATCAAGGCTGATGACAATTTTACTGTGTAACCTTTTTCTTTGGCCTCTTTACCAATGGCAGAAATAGGTCGTGCAATATCCGGAGAGTGGGGTCCCACTAAGTGAGGTTCAAGCTTTGACAAATCAACTTCATAAACTTCATCAAAGAATCTCTTTGGCTCTTTTAAAACTTCAGGGTCTGCATTCAGCAGAGCTTTATTTTTTGCTGCGATATCAGCTAAAGCAGCACGTCCTGTCGCTTTTAAATAAGTCCCCATTCGCTCATCGTAAGGAAATACGGAACAGGTCGCACCGAGCTCGGCACCCATATTTGTGATCGTTGCTTTTCCGGTGCAGGAAATGGATTCTGTTCCTTCTCCGAAGTATTCGACAATCTTATCTGTTCCGCCTTTTACAGTCAGCATTCCACAGAGCTTCAAGATCACATCTTTGGCAGATGTCCATCCATTCATTTTACCCTTCAAGTGCACACCGATGAGTTTTGGATTTTTAACTTCCCAAGCTAGTCCTGACATCACATCAGATGCATCTGCTCCACCAACGCCAACAGCACACATTCCCAACCCGCCTGCGTTAGGCGTGTGAGAATCTGTTCCAATCATCAAACCACCGGGAAATGCGTAATTTTCTAGAATTACTTGGTGAATAATTCCAGCCCCAGGCTTCCAGAAACCGATATTGTAACGAGAAGATGTGGTCGCTAAAAAGCTAAAAACCTCATCGTTTTCTTTGTTTGAAATATTCATGTCTTTTTCTTTACCGAACTGGGCACGAATCAAATGATCGCAGTGAACAGTTGATGGCACGGCAGCTTCATCTTTGCCAGCAAGCATGAATTGCAAAAGTGCCATTTGAGCCGTAGCATCTTGCATGGCCACTCGATCGGGTCTTAAAAGTAAAAATGAAGAACCCCGAACCAATTCTTGATTTTCTGGATCATCCAAGTGACCAAACAAAATCTTTTCCGACAATGTGAAGGGGCGATTGAGCCTTTTTTTAACAATGCCAACTTTTTCAGCAGTTGTTTTGTAGACTTTTTCGACCATGGCTGGAGTGGTTTCAATTTTTGAGGACATTGAGATTTCCTTTCGGATGATGATGAAAGTAGCCTGTTGATTATAGGGCAATTCAGATCTGTTGGCGAGGCTTGATAGTCCTTGTGTCTCGCTGCACAAGACAGCATTTAAGAAATTAGACTTCACCTCAGACTTAGCTCTAGCTTATGAGGATGAAAAAAGTCATTGAGTCCATCAATCGCCATGGTGTTCTGCTTGTTTTTCCGATGAACAACAAAAAAGAGCCCCACTCACTTTGGTCGGTGCTTCATCCTAAATCCGAAATGCGTTGGGATTGGGACACCACAGGTGACGATCGAGTGGTTAAGCTCTGGAAACTGAAACCCGAGCTTTCGACCACTAAAAAAGTTGTTTATACAAAATGGTATAAAAACCGAGCCACTTATTTTTCTTTGGATTTATTTACGGCCTGCCTAAGAATCCAGATGGATCAAAAATTAAAACTGACTCAAGATTCTCAAAATTTATTGGACACTTTGATTTCAGATTCCCCTTTGAGCACCCGCCAATTAAAAGAACTGACAGAATTAAAGGGGAAAATGTTTGAAAGTTTGTTTAACAAAAGCATGCGACCTTTATGGGATCATTTTCAGATCGTGGCCTTCGGAGAATTTGAAGATTCAAGCTTTCCGTCATTGGGCATTGGCGCCACTCAAACATTGTATGAAGAATTAATAAAAAAAGCCGCCACATTAAGTCGTGCTGAGGCTCTCAAGTTCATCGAACTTAAAATGCCAAATGGAAGTTTGTTTAGGAAGTACTGGGACAAGCTTCACTGACAGAAGCCTGGGTTGCCTCCTCTCAGCTGGGTCGGGTTGCCTCCTCTCAGTTTAATAGAAGGGGGTGGTTTGTGCCAACTCTGCGGGAAGCCTCCAAAACCAATCTAAGGTCTTGATGAATCTAAAATTAAAAGATCCGACGAATTAAAACTTAAGCTTTCAATTTGAAAAAAACGAAGCTGGTGATTAAAAAAAAGGTAGCGGTATAAATCTCGAACTACAGCAGTAAAAAAGGTGGCGGTATAAATCTCAAGCCACAGCAGTAAAAAAGGTGGCGGTATAAATCTCAAGCCACAGCAGTAAAAAAGGTAGCGGTATAAATCTCAAGCCACAGCAGTAAAAAAGGTGGCGGTATGTTGATTCACTTTTTACTTGCAATATGTGTAAGTTATATGTAAATAAGACTTCACAATATGCCAGCAAAACAAAGC
>Ga0114979_10003218_pt1 | contig 10994 bp, 12 predicted proteins | sample S_140625_EF_Meta_FD_87315 | JGI IMG/M metagenome (GOLD analysis project Ga0114979, IMG submission 87315) | Freshwater microbial communities from Lake Simoncouche, Canada to study carbon cycling - S_140625_EF_MetaG | ecosystem: Environmental > Aquatic > Freshwater > Lake | place: Lake... | reverse complement strand
TAATAAGGTAGTTATAGAAAGAGAAAGGGAAATAATGGGTTGTATAGAATTAATAGGAAGTATTGAATACCAAATTACAACAGACTATTTAACCCCACCGCATTACTATACTATTTATGTAATTCATACCGAGGATATGTTTGATATTATGAAAACGACTATAATGGATAATTTAGAACCTTATATGAATGACGATAAAGAAAAACAAATGTATAAATATTATACGCCATATGTAGAGGATTTTATCCATAATCATACAAGCAATTTAGACGCTGATGAATGCCCTATATGTTATTTGATAAATGAGGAACATATAACCTTTGAATGCGAGCATTCGGTATGTATAGAATGTAAGGAGAGAATGCTACAAACGAAACAATTACTATGCCCTATATGTAGAGCAAATATAATAAACAATCCAATCACCGAAGAAGAGTTTTATAATGACCCTGATTATGAAGATATTTTGGAAAATGTTGATTTCAATAAATACACAAGTTATTTAATAGAGCAAGGATTAGAACTATATGAATGCTGTGATTTGGATTATACTGGTATTGAAACAAAAGATTACGAAGTCTTAATTATTGAGGAAGAATATGAATTATATAACAACCGACCCAATATACCAAATTAAGTTAAACTGGAATATTTTTATGTAAAGTATAATATATAATGCCGAAGTTTGTAAAGGGAAGTGAAGAAGCAAAAGAGCATATGCGAAAGATTAGGGAAAAACGAGGGCAACCAAAACCCGAAGGATATGTTAAACCACCAAAGAAAACAAAAGCACCAAAAGAAGAAAAGGAAAAGGAAATGGTTAAACTCACCGAGTTTGGAGAACCTAAATTAACAATCCCCGAGTTTTTCGTAGTTGAGCGAAAGATTACTCACCAAACGGGTAAGAAGAAAGGAACAACTGAAACCAAATACCAATTAGTCAATCCCTTAACTAAAACTCGCAACCTATCCACAAGAAAGGGGCAACCTTCTATAACCATATTGAGGAAACCCATACAAAACGACTTTATACATTTATCACATAAACCCGACGAACCTATACCATTATCTCTATTTAGCACAAAAGACCGAGACATCATTAGAAAGAACTTTGAAGTAATGGAAACCCATAAAGATAAACCATTAAAAGAAATACCCGTAAGCAATTTTTATAATAAGACCAGAGGGAGACCTGAATTACTACCCAAAAATGTAGCAGTCAATTTATACACAAATGCCTACCCACCTATTAAGTTTAATTTAAGTGAAGAGGATGGCGCCCCTGAAAACATTATAGATAAAGTATCAACCCAAATTAAGAAATACAAGAAAGACCGCAAGTATCCAAACAAAGAACTAAAACAACCCGTTAGGGTAGAACCAAAAGCACAAGCACCCCAACCCCAAATTAAATATAGAATAGTTGATAAGTTTGAAGAACCACCCCAACCCGTAGAGGCGGAACCCAAAGAACCAAAGAAACGAGGAAAAGCACCAAAATACGCAACTGATGAAGAACGCAAAGAAGCATTACGCATACAAAAGAGGGATTATATGAGAAGACAAAAGGAAAAGAAACAAGAGGGTAAAGGTATTATAAGTGATATTGGTAAAAAGGTTATTTCAAGCATACCAAAAGAAGTAAAGAAAGCAACAAAGAAACTAACGGATTACGGCAAGGCAATCATATACGGCAGAAACGATTATCAACCAAAAGTCCGTAATATATTAGAACGATATGGAGATAATATTGTTAGAGGTATTCGAATTAAAAGAACGCCAGTCCCCGCATTATTTACTCATATATTAGGGGCAGTATCCCAAGCATTCGCAAATAATCTATCTAATGCCCCATTTGATGAGTTATACCATTTGTTTATAGGCGTATCATTAGACGATGGGACAATCGTAAGTATTGAAAAGAACGAGGTTATTAATATGGATATTAACCCCCAAACTCGCCCTGAAACCGAGGAGGTGATTGTCATACCTATTCCACCTAATATGTCAATTTTGTCAATGATGGAGGCAACCCATAAATATATGGGTAATCAGTTTTTTAAATACTCGGCAAAAAATAATAATTGTCAAGACTTTATCCTCGCAATATTTGACGCAAACGGAATAGGGGATGAAGACGATAGGGCATTCATTAAGCAAGACACCAAATCCCTCTTTAATAATACAGGGGGTTTATCTAAACTCACCGACACTATAACCAATTTGGGAGGGGCATTCAATTCTTTTACCCAAGGGGCGGGGGTTATTGATGAGTATGGTAGTATGGTTAATCACTTAACTAAACATATTACAGACCCTAATGAACCAATTGACCCCCAAGACTATAAACAAGCAACCCATTTAATTAAGAAGATTAAGCAGATAAAGGAGCAACCCTCTCCGTCGGTTGGGGCGGAACCCAATGATAGTGATAGTAGTAGCAATAGTGATAGTAGTAGCGATAGTGATGAAGAGAAAGAAGGAGGGAGCATTAAACCGAGTTATGTAGTCCAATCTATCATTTTTGATAAATACAAGTATGGGCGACCGGAAGCGGTTAGATGGTTAAAGAATAATGGTTATAAATCAAGTAAAGCAGATTTTGAAACTAATTTTTTTAGGTTTAGGCAGATGTCCCCCGAGAAGGCAGATAAGGCAGGATATACTACATATAGAGATAAGGTATTAGGAGATAGTGGTATTACATTAGTATTAGCATACCGAGCGCCAAAGACTATAAAGGGTGGGGAGTTATTAGTCCCGGAAGTCCCAGCGACAAGATGGGAACCGCATTTAAACGAGGGAGTTATTAATAAGAAGTCTATGAGCGGAGGGCGTATTAAATTAGTAAAGGGTAGTAAAGAAGCAAAAGATTATATGGCGAAGATGAGAGAAATGAGGGGTAAGAAGCAAAAAAACGAGTTAAGGGTTTAGGAATTGAACCCCACAGCAATCAATCCAAATATACTATTTTTGAACTATTTAAAGGAACAGGGTCAGTAGGAAAAATAACTAAAAAAATGGGGATACGGACTATATCATTAGATTTTGATGAAAAGTTTGAACCAGATATATTAACCGATATATTGAAATGGGATTATAAAAAATGGTATGATGAAAATAAGATAATCCCCGATTTTATATGGGCGTCGCCTCCTTGTAATACATTCTCACCCTTATCGTATCCCCTAAAAGAACGAAACCCAGAAACCGCAGAACCTTATAGTGAAAGAGCCAAAATAGGCACACAAATATTATACAAGACATTAAATATAATAGACTTCTTTAAAAAGTTAAATCCCAACTTATTATATGTTATTGAAAATCCCCGGGGTATGATGCGTAAAGATAGTAAAATTAAAAAACTCAATATTGATACAACTTGTTATTGTCTGTATGGTGATATAAAACGAAAACCAACAGACTTTTTTAATAATGTCCCTGGGGGATTACATCTTAAAGAGAATTGTAAATGTCCTTACCCAGATAAAATAAAATCGGTAGTTGATTTACCATTAAACCTACGGTATTCTATACCTGGACGATTGATAACTCATATCATAGATGAGTTAATAACGAATTATAAAGGATAAGTATTTGAAAATAAGGGCGTTTATATGGTTATTTAGTGTTTATACATATTATAATAGGTCTAAATATGTATAAACGATTAATAAAAATATTTTTGTTTAGGTTTATCTATGCTTATGGGGTTATTTAATGCTATTCTATCTAAATTATTGTATAAATTGGGTATTTACTTCCTTTTATTACGGATTACAACTATATAGTTAAATGGGTGTGGTGTTTTATCCCACCAATGAACCCCATTACAACAATTATTACTCTCAAAATGTAATTTTAAATCATTAAGTCTATCTAAAAATCTTGGTTCAATTAATATATAACGAATATGTTCGTTGTATTTATTTTTACCAAAAGGAGAATTAATATTATCATCATAAAATCCAGATTTACCGCGTGAAAAAGTTGAATAAAACGAATCAACAATACCTCTAATGGAATATGATATACCCATTAACCTATCATAAACATCTACATATTTATTAAGAGTTAAATGCTGGTATTTAAAACCTTCAAACTTATACTCGTTTAATGTAATAACGATTGGGGTTAATCTATCATATAGACTTATACGAGAGTTTGCTAATTGGTTGCTTAAATAACTATTTGTGCGTTGTAAAAGTGTTTCATTAATACCTCTAATATTTTGGTTTTTAATATATATCATCTCGCCTATTTTTTTATGAATGAATTGTTGGGGTGTTCCTACATAACTCATAATAACTCTCCATACATCTTCACTAAATAGATATTCTTTTTGGGTGGTCTTCTTGGCGGTCTTCTTGGTTGCGGTTTTCTTTACGATGCTTGTAGTATTCATTTTATAATATATATTATGTATTGTCTTTAAGTTGTTTATATGGGACATTTTCATATAAACTCCTAATAATGGTTTATGCTCTAATTAAGTATTAGAATATTGTAAAAAAAATGTTGTTAATTTTTACAATATTTACAAAATCCCCTATACTACCCCCTACCACTATACTACAAATCTATAATAATTAATATACGAAAAGATGGGTCATATCTGTAAGTTCAAACATATCTATATATGGTTCTCTAATAGGTGTAATACCATCTGCTCGTTTTCTAATAGAAACCTCAACCTCAATATATTCAACGGGTGGTCTTATATTACCAGTATTATTGTTATATACTACATTTACAACAACTCCTCCATAAATAACTGCTCCATCGTCTTCGTTTTTAATAAACTCGGTTAGGTCGTCAATAGAAACCTCTACATAACTACCTACCTTTAATTTGAGTTCTTGGTTGCTTACATTTGATTTAGCGTAGTGGTTCATTTTATAATATATTATAGGCGTTGTCTTTAAGTTGTTTATATGGCGATTTTTCTTATAAACTCCCCCCATAATGTTTTATGCTCTAATTAAGTATTAAAATATTGTAAAAAAAATGTTGGTTAATTTTTCCAATATTTACAAAATCCTATATACTACCCCCTACAACTATACTAAATTATTGGTTAAACTTACTTCTTGGTATTGCTTACTACCACTAAATATTGAGTTCCCATTAATGGATTATCTCCCTTATAATCCCTTGCTAATATCATTTGAAACAAAATTAACGAGTGATATATTTGGGTATAGTGTAATCCATTCACTAATTCTTTTTTTACCAATACTTTTAGAATACGCTTACCTTTTAAAATATTATCTCCTTTAATCTTATAACTCATATCTACTGGGTTATTATTACCATATAATCGGTATATAATAAACTTTAATTCATCTCTTTCATTATCGCTATTAAATACATAATCATAAATATCTGTATATAAATCTTTTTGATTTTTAAAACCTTCAAAATTATACTCGTCTAACGTCATTAAAATTGGTGCTGGTATAGTATCTATTTCGTTCTTAAATGGAACATATCCATTATCTTTATATAACATTCTCCTATTTTCTCTTGCTTGTATCATAACCTTCATCCGTCTATCTATGAATTGTTGGGGTGTCCCTACATAACTCATAATAATCCTCCAAACATCTTGATTAAATAGATATTCTTTTTTCTCGGTCTTCTTGGCGGTCTTCTTGGCGGTTTTCTTTACGATGATTGTAGTATTCATTTTATAATATATTATAGGCGTTGTCTTTAAGTTGTTTATATGGGGTTATTTCTTATAAACTCGTATTTAATGTTTATTGGTCTATTTTGGTTATTAAGTTATGATGTTAATAGTTATTTGATAATATTTGTTTTTTGTTGGGGGAAAGAAGTAAGGATAATATAAGTATATTATAATAAAAGAATACTTGGGGAAACCGAAGGGGGAAACTTGAAGGGGGGAAACTTTTTTTGAAAAGTCCGTAGAAAAATCCAAAAAAATAAAAAAAATAAAAAATAAAAAATTGTCCTTTATAGAAATATTTTTATGAAAATAGTTTCCCCTCCCCCCAAAATGAAAGTTCCCCCATTTAAATATCTGTCAAATATCTTATAGGGATTTCATAATGATTTTGCGGTGTTGGTGGTTTTCCGCTTCTATATACACTAATCATACGCTTATTAAATCCATCAAATAATACCTTATCATACAAAATATAACATAACTTATCGGTAAAACGAAATACGAAATACTGGGGGGTTTCTACATCTCTAACCTTATGAACTGGTATAATGGTTGTAGGATATGCGGTTTTCATATTTCTCCTACATTTTAATTCAAAACTACTGCCGTCATCACTTTCAAAATCGTAAATACAATATTCATTATTATATAACTCTTTTGTATTTTTCAAACTACCACCAAATATACCGGTCAATTCATTCATTACCTTATCCTCCATACTTAACCCAAAGGTTAAATCATTATTAAAACTTCTCTTAATATCCATATAAATTATACATAGATAAAAATAAATTAAGGTTAAACGCATAGATTTTAATATTTATCTAAATTATATGACTGACAAAATTAAAACCGCCATTAAAGAAAAGAGAGATACACTATCCCCTACATCTATAAAATCGTATGCCTCTACCTTGAAATCCCTATATGAGAAAGTATTTAATGATAAAGATTATGACCTATCCAAGTTTAAGGATACGGATAAAGTCATAAAGTTTTTAGATGATGTCCCACCAAATCGTCGTAAGACCATATTATCGGCGTTGGTTGTTATTACAGATGATAAAGATTATCGTAATCTAATGTTGGGAGATATACGAGACTATAACAAAGAAATCCATAAACAAGAAAAGACGGATAGTCAAAAAGATAATTGGGTTAATGGAGATGAAATTAAACAACTATGGGAAGACCTTAAAACCGAAACAGACCTAATTTATAAAAAGAAAAACCTTAAACCAGCAGACCTTCAAGAAATCCAATCATTTATTATCCTATCTCTTTTAGGGGGTATTTTTATCCCCCCTCGTAGGTCATTAGATTACTGCGATTTTGTCATAAAGGGCGACCGAGATAAAAAGAATTATTTAGATAAGAACGAACTGGTATTCAATCATTATAAAACCAGTAAATATTACGGAGAGCAACGCCTAACAATACCCAAACCATTAAAGGCAATACTTACCAAATGGATAAGTGTAAATCCAACCAATTATTTATTATTTGATAGAAACCTCGCCCCTCTTAATAGTGTCAAACTGAACCAACGATTTAATAAGATGTTTGGAGGTAGGAAAGTAGCAATTAATGCGATGCGTCATACATTCTTAACAGAGAAGTATAAAAAGCATAGTGAAGAGCAGAAGGCAATAGATGCCGATATGACTGATATGGGTAGTAGCGGAAATATGAGCGACACCTACATTAAATTAAAGTAATAATATATATGACTAAATACGAAGAACTATTAAAATATAGCAACCCTGATGAAGTTATACGAAAATTACACAAATATTTAGGAAAGAACGCCCAATTACATATGTCAAACAAACCAACTAAAAAATATATGATAATGCGACCTGATGGTAAGTATATACACTTCGGGCAAATGGGTTATGAAGACCATACAAAACACAAGAGCGACATTAGGCGTATCAACTACCTAAATAGAGCAACAAATATACGGGGAAACTGGCGAGATGACCCATACAGCGCAAACAATTTAAGTATAAATCTTTTATGGTGAGAGCATATTAGGGCATAAAACATTATGCGATAGTTTATAAGAAAATATACCCTATAAACTACTTAAAGGTATAACCTATAATATATTATAAAATGAACGCTATTATTGAAAACACCGAAACTGCTTACGCTATGGACGCCCCTTATGCTGAACTAGAATACGAATATACCGAGTTTAAAAGTATGAACCTTATTTCATCAATCGTAGGGCATATAATCGCATTTGAATACGGAAAAAGTAAATATTACGGCAGACTTACAAAAAATACAAACAATTATATATATGTTGATATATTTTGTATGGATACTAAAATACCAGAGAAGGCGTATGCTTGGAATATAGAAGGCATACAATTTGAAGGATGTTTCATAGGGGATACTGCTTGGTATTATCCAAGTGCCTATGACGACTACGGACGGGTAAATGATTTGTTTGATATAACCAATAAAAAGAATAAATCTATTTATACATATATCCCTAAACGATTTACAAAATCCAAAATAATAGATAATGAAGTATATATCGTAGAACAAGTTTAGGAAATAATTGTAGGGGGTAGTATAGGGAGATTTATATAACAATTAAGGAAACGCATTATAAAATATTATCTTGTAGTATATTATAATGGAAGACCCTAAAATGTTGAGGATTAAAGCATCGTTAAAGCAAATGTCAAGGTTGAGAAACGGACATAGAGTTAGAATACAACCAGAAGAAATTAAGGGAGAAGGTATTAATCTTATCGTTCATCCCGGAACTTATAACCCAGTCATTCGGGCATTTAGTAAAAATAAAGGCGTTATGGTTCAATTAACTCCTGACGAAATCCTACTGAATAAGGCACAAGGAGATATGGCAGGAGGTAGTATATTTGGGCGTAAGTTTGATAGAGGAGTTAGAAAAATTATTGGTAAGAAAGCACAGGATACTCTTTATAACGGCGTAAATACATATGTTAAACCTATCGTCCAAAAGGGTATTGGTGAAATCGCCAAATACGCCCCTCAATTAGGAGCAGAAGCATTAAGTGGTCTCGCGACCGCAACCGGAAACCCAGAACTCGCCCCATTAGGAGCAGAATTAGGAAGCAAGTTGGGGCAGACATTGGGAACTGCTGGAGCAAACTACGCAAATAAGAAGTTAGACGGAAAGGGATTGTATGGCGTTGGTCTTTATGCTGGTTCGTCTCGTCTTATGGGTAGAGGAAGAAAGGAAGTATCAAGCGTAGGAGTTGGAGGGTCTTTATTGAGGGGTCAGTCTCATTTACCTCCCGCCTTAATGTCTCAACCTTTTTCTGCTAATTTTCAATTTCAGCATACACTACCCCCCGCATATGTTAGACATATTAAGGGAAATGGTTTATCTCCATTAGGTTAAATATTTTTAAAATACTTATTAGTTATTTAGACCAAATTAAATTATCTCTTAATTATATAGAATGCTTACAGATACTCAATTAAAGGTATTGTCTAAAAAAATGGGGTTTGATTTAGAGGGAATTGTATTTAAAGATGAACTGCCTAAAAAGGTAAAATGTAATACTGGTTATATTGTCAATTTAGAGGATGAGTTTGATGATGATGGTTCGCCTAATGTAGGAACTCACTGGACGGCATTATACATTAAACACTTTAAACATAATGGAGTTGATACATACGAACCTATATTTATGGACCCTTACGGAGCGCCCCCGAGTGAATGTATTAAGAAATGTGTAGAAAATACCTGTGGTAAGAAACTACCCTATACAACCAAAGATATACAAAGTCTAATGAATAATGCTTGTGGGTGGTATTGTTGTGCCTTTTTACATTGGATAAATGTATTTCCTCATAGGAGTAAGGATTTATATGATGATGTTAATGCCTTTATGGATTTGTTTGACGACCTTAATACTTCTATTGATTTCAAGAAAAACGAATATATCCTTAAAATGTTTTTTCAATCTGCCGACAAATCCAAACGAAACGAGATTGATGTATTACCAGACCCATCTACCATTATGGGCGAAGATGTTGGAGGAGGCGTTGATATGGTTAAATTACCAGTTGATATTAAGATGATGGATACGCCTATGGGTAGATATTAATATGGGGTCGCAATAGGGCAAAAGTATTTATATTTTTAATTATTACAAAAAAATATAAATTAGTTAATTACTTACAAAGTTTTTTCTCTCTATACTCTCTCGCCTTTAATTTCTTATACTCTCGCATTTTTAAAATCTCTTCTTCTGTTTTAATTGGTTTAGGTAAGTCTTTATCTCTCTCTCGGTATTCTCGTTGTTTTAAGGTCTTATACTCTTTAATATGTTGTTTTCTTTCTTCTAACTCTTCCTCGGTTTTTAGACATAACAAATCCGTTCGGTTATTTCGGTTTTCGGTTTGCGAGACCCACCTTAAATTAGATAAGTCGTTATTTAATTTATTTCGGTCTATATGGTCTATCTGTTCCTTACCTTCGGGATTTGGTATATATTGTAAAGCAAGTAGGCGATGAATGGAGCATTTATTATTTTTTTTGGTATTATTATTTAAATTAAGCACTAAATACCCATCGTCGTTTGGATATGGTTTCATAAGTTTATTATACCAACAACTAAACACCTCACCATTTCGGTTAATTTTATATCTATTATCAAACCCATTAAGGTATTCAAACTCGTCCATTTATAATATAATATAGGCGATGTCTTTAAATAGATGTAGATAATATATACATAACTTACACTCGGGAACCCGTTAATACATCGCAATCAATAGAAACGCCATAGGTAATAAAGACCCATAAGTCTAATGGTTTCGTAGATAAGTTTTGACCGATGATTTGGACGGATTTAGGGACGCTCTCCTCAACAGGCAACATACGAGACACATTAGTATAGTAGTATGACTGCGCCATTTCAAATCCTAATCCCGAAACCAAAGAAGAGGTAAGACCATCAGTAAGACCGCCATTAACGGCATTCTGTCCGGCAAGTTGGTTATTGTAATGTTCGAATGCGTATCTTTCAGTGTTATAAATAGCATTCTGTCCGCTGATTACGCAGTTGAAATTGGAGAAGAGACACATAGGAGAAGTAGAACCGCAACCAGCAGTATCAAATGGGGACTGATAGACCGGAGAACCCACAACATAAGACCCACCGCCCGAGGCAGAGTAAAAGGGAATAATTAAGACTGACTTGATATTAGCAATACCATTAGTAATTAAGTTATTGAAAAATCCATTAGCACCCACATTAACCACTTGGTATTGGTAGAGGTCTTCATATAC
>Ga0114979_10003217_pt1 | contig 10997 bp, 10 predicted proteins | sample S_140625_EF_Meta_FD_87315 | JGI IMG/M metagenome (GOLD analysis project Ga0114979, IMG submission 87315) | Freshwater microbial communities from Lake Simoncouche, Canada to study carbon cycling - S_140625_EF_MetaG | ecosystem: Environmental > Aquatic > Freshwater > Lake | place: Lake... | reverse complement strand
TGCTCTTTAGATAAAAGTTTCTTGAAAACGAGCATCGTAAGTCCAAGGTCTCGATACTCTTCCATGTCTAAGTTAATGAACTTCGGTGTTGGTTGACTTGCTGCGTATTCGTATAGCGGAGTTAGTTTGTCAACTAGTCGTTGAACTGTTTGTTCAAATCCCCACATCGATAACTGACTAGCAACAGCAGATAGCTTGATTGAAACATAATCAACATCCGCTCGTCTTAGTAAGTTAAAGGTCTCTTCATATCTGTAATTAGCTTCGGCTTCACCAAGAACTGCTTCACCAAGAAGGTTTAGATTCAAACTGATGCCATCAGATTTAGATTTAGCAATATGTTTGGTTAGCTTGCCAGGTCTTGCATCAGCAATCAGATGGCCAACCAGTTGTCTAAGTCTTGCTTTAGCAGTTGGTATAACAATGAATGAGAAGGGCTTGGCGAGTAAGCCACCAATACGAATTGTCATCCGATCCAATAGCGACAAGCTCTCGGGTAGACCCTTAGATAGCTTGGCTAATTCAATAGCCGCTACTTTTATATCACTTGGGCGAATTACTCGGTCGACGAACTTTAGAGTCCAATCAAGACCATTAGGGTCTTTGAGTATTTTGGCTAGGCGCTTCTCGGCTGGGGATCTTGACCCTTCACGCTTGGATTCTTCCAGCCATTGCTGAACCAGGGCGACAGCCTGCTCAGCTATCAGCTCGCGTTCGTTCCTCTGCACCTAAAACACTCCCATTTCAGGCAGAGCGTGGGTAATGCGCTGCCAAACGTCTTTGTTTTGTAAACAAAGCAATCATCCCAGAGGTTCCGCTTACTAGGGGACATTCAGCAAGCGTTCAGGATTCATCCAGACTAAACCAGCAAACTTAGAGCATGACCAGCCTCGAAACTAACGAACCCACAAGGGCACTAGTGCTGGTTGAGCCTAACCCTAGGGTCAAACTCGGCAAGGCTAAGTGGCTAGGTGTTCTCAGAGCTCAAGACCTTGTTGAATCTCTTGGCTGGTTGAGCATCATGTGGGTGGTCTTCACCTTTTTGATTGATGGTGGCCTGGTTGGACTTACCGATCTCCACGCAGCTCTAAGTGCTATCGATCGCCTAAGTGCTCTAATTGCAACAGACCTGCTGCTTATCCAAACTCTTTTGATTGCTCGTGTGCCATGGTTAGACAAAATCTATGGTCATGACAGAGCAACCCTTACTCATAAACGTCTTGGTAAACCAATCCTTTATTTAGTTATCCTGCACTTTATTTCTGTGACTTGGTCTTATGCCATTGCTGATTCTAAAAATGTTGTTGATGAGTTTCTAACCATGATTAACAGCATTCCTGATCTGTTGACAGGAACCATTGCTTTTGTCCTTATGATCATCGTTGTTATTACTTCAATCAAAATAACCAGAAGCAGGTTACCTTACGAAGCTTGGTATCTAGTTCATCTACTTGCCTACGGTGCAGTGATGCTGGCTATCCCTCACCAGATCAATGTTGGAACAGACATCGCCGGTAAGCCTTTGGCGCAGATGTTTTGGATTGGTGCATACCTTTTCGTAGGTCTTAACATTCTTTGGTTCAGATTGCTAAGCCCAATAGTGCTATCTGGTTTGCGTGGCCTAAAAGTCTCTGATGCTGTTGCTGAATCGAGTGATAGCACTTCCATTTATATTTCAGGTAGAAAACTAAAGAGCTTCCAAGCTAAATCAGGGCAGTTCTTCATTATTCGATTAGTTACACCTAGTCAGTGGTGGCGAGCACACCCGTTCTCACTATCCGCTGCGCCTACCGATAACACGCTTCGATTCACTGTTGGTAATCGTGGTGATGACACAGCTCTAATGCAGAACATCAAACCTGGGACAAGAGTCATTCTTGAAGGTCCTTACGGAGTCTTTACTGAAGATCGCAGAACACAGGAGAATGTTGTTCTTATCGCTGCTGGTATCGGTGCTCCTCCGATTAGAGCTCTCGCTGAGAGTATCGCGGCAAGACCAGGTGATGTTTCTATCATTTACAGAATTCGAAATAGGAACGATGCTCCACTTGCAGAAGAACTTCAAGAGATAGCAAAGCACAGAGGCTTCTACTTGCACATACTTGAAGGTTCTCGTAAGAACCCAACATCTTGGTTACCTGCAGGAAATGATGATCACTTGGATGACGATGAGAGGTTGATAAGTCTTTGTCCAAAGGTAGCTAAGTCAGATGTATATATCTGTGGCCCTGCAGCATTTACTAAAGCAGTTGAAAAGTCATTGGAGATTGCCGGAACACCGATGAACCAAATACATGCAGAGGAGTTTGCCTGGTGAGAAAATCAAGCCAAGTTGTGATGGGAGCTATCTCCCTTGCCTCTGCTGTTGTCGGTGTTGAGTTAGGTGCTAACGCAAAGCCTGCAGACAACTTCGTACCACACCCAAGTGTTACCCCAACTGTTGATCCAACAACCCCAGGCCCTAAGCCGACAACTCCTGGACCAAAACCAACAACGCCTGGACCGAAACCAACGACTCCAAAACCAACCACCCCGCCACCTGCTACGAAAGTAAGTCACCAGAGCAACCCTGTGAATTACAGATTTGGAACAGTTCAACTAACTGTTACCAAAACAGGTTCAACAATCACAGACATCACCATGAACCAAGCCGGTGCCACTAATGGACGTGCGGCTTCTTTTCCATACCTTATCACTTTGGCTAAACAGGCACAGAGCGGAAGCTTTGATACCTCGATGATGTCAGGTGCTACATACTCAACGGCTGCTTTCATGCAGGCACTCGATGACGCTTTAGCGCAGTTCTAATATCATGAATGAAATAAAGGAATTCCGTCACACTGAATTCTGCATGGGCACAGTGTTCAGATTTGTTGGCAGAACCGATCTTGATGCCTCTAAAGCAATTGATGAAGCTGTTGCAATACTTCATGAAGCAGACAATATCTTCAGTCTCTATAAACCAGATTCACCACTTAGCAAACTGGCTAGAGGTGAAACATCCGTGTCTGAGTGCCCTCCTGTTGTCAATGAGATTTGGGATCTCTGTGAGAAGTGGACAATAGAGACTGAAGGTTGGTTTACTGCTTTCACTGCACAGCACACTTTTGATCCCTCGGGTGTTGTTAAAACTTGGGCTGCCAATCTTGCCGCTGAAAAACTAGAACAACATGGAATTACAGATTTTGCAATGAATGCTGGTGGGGATATCAGACTCTCTCAAGAGATAACACCCGGCTTTGCTATGCGCATAGGTATATCAACTCCAGTAACTATTGCTTCAGAAGAAGCAGGAGTTCTGACCGTTGTTGATTTGAATGAGAGCAACTATTGTGCTGTTGCAACTTCTGGAACCGCTGAACGAGGTGTTCACATTTGGAATCCAAAGACACTTGCTTGGGCTAACCAGTTAGCTCAGGTAACTGTTGTTGCGCAAGATCTGGTAAGCGCTGATGTTTGGGCAACTGCTTTATTTGCAGCAGGTGATCAAGCTTTGGCTCTTGCTGAGCGTCATGGAATCCAAGCCTTGTTTGTTGACCCTGAAGGACAGCTGTCCTCAACCAAAGGTTTTACGGAACTACTTCGTCCAGTCTGACGGAGCTTGCTCTCTTCCCTTAGGCAAAGCAACTGAGGTGTTCCACTGAGTTACCCAAGCAGGTAACTTAGGTTCTTCTCCTGGCCAACCACCTAAACGTTCATTTACTTCTGTTGGTGTTGGTGTTCCTTTAGGGGATTGCAAGAATCTAAGTTTCACAACTGCTTCTGCATAGATCTCACCTTTGACTACAAAGCGTTGACCAATGAAGAATGCTTGATTGTCCCAACCAAGAATCTTTGTTTCGACATTAAATCTCAACCAAGGTGTCAGTGATTTTCTAAAGGTAATAGTTTCTTGAACCACAACTGGATGAACTTTTTGCTTCTTGAGTTTCTGCCACGCACGTGAACGTTTCATCAAATCAAAACGAGCGAGATCCAACAGAGTTAGATATATTCCGTTATTCATGTGTAGGAAAATATCTATATCTGTTGGCCACACCATAAATTGACGAACACCAACATCAGCCACAGTTACTTTGCTACGCCAACGCCAACTTAGATGTGCCCATAACAGGCGCAACCAAAGTTTCATCTAGTTGTGGATGCTTACCAGATTGAAACGCGCTTGGCAGGGTCAAGCCACATTGAATCGTCTTCTGTGACACCAAAGGCTTCATAGAAGGAATCAAAGTTACTTGCTACCTGGTTACAACGGAATTCGCTAGGTGAGTGTGGGTCAGTAGCTAAGCGCTGAATAGCGATCTCATCTCTTGACTTACCTCTCCAGATCAAGCCCCATGACAGGAAGAATCTCTGCGCACCGGTTAGACCATCAACTACTGGAGGCTCTTCACCGTTCAGGCTCATTAGGTATGCCTTGTATGCAATGGTGATTCCACCAAGGTCACCGATGTTCTCACCAATGGTTAGAGCACCATTGACTTTGAATTCATCTGAAAGACCTTCAGGAGTTAGAGCGTCATACTGCTCGATAAGAATCTTGGTTCTCTCTTCGAATGCAGCTCTATCGTCTTCGGTCCACCAGGAGATAAGTGCTCCGTCGCCGTCATACTTTGAACCCTGGTCATCGAAACCGTGACCGATTTCGTGTCCGATAACTCCACCGATACCACCGAAGTTAACAGCGTCATCAGCATCCAAGCTAAAGAATGGAGGCTGCAAAATAGCTGCAGGGAAAACGATTTCGTTGAAACCTGGGTTGTAGTAAGCGTTCACTGTCTGAGGAGTCATGAACCACTCGTCACGATCTAGTGGAGCACCAATCTTGGCTGCTTCTTTATCTGCTTGCCAAGCTGATGAACGACGTACGTTACCAACTAGATCAGCACGGTCAATAACAAGTGATGAGTAGTCCTTCCACTTGCTTGGGTAACCAATCTTTGGGTTGAACTTAGAGAGCTTAACTAGAGCCTTCTTCTTAGTCTCTTCAGTCATCCAGTCAAGGTTCTTGATTGACTCTTCGTAAGCCTTGATGAGCCACTTCACCAATTCATCCATGCGAGCTTTAGCTGCAGGTGGGAAGTGCTTCTCAACATAGATCTCACCGACAGCTTCACCGAGGGATCCTTCAACAAGTTGAACTCCACGCTTCCAACGTGCACGCATCTCTGGCTGACCAGTTAGCTTCTTGCCATAGAAATCAAAACGAGTGTTAACAAATGCATCGCTTAGGTAGGGAGCGGTTGAGTTAATAACCTGCCACTGCAACCACAACTTCACAGCATCGATGTTGCCTTCGTTGTATACAGAATCAATTCCTTCAAAGAATGAAGGCATCATCACAACAGTTTCAAAAAGAATCTTTGAATCGAACTTCATTCCTTCAAGGTATGAAGCCCAATCGAATGTCGGCATCATGTTCTTTAGGTGTTCAAAAGTTTTTAGGTTGTATGTCTTCTCAGCATCTCTGGATTCAACAACGCTCCAGTGCAACTTAGATAGACCAGTCTCGAATGCCATGATGATTGCAGCATCTCTGTCAGCATCTGCTGCTGACCAACCTGCATGCTGCAACATTGAAGCGATGTATGGAACGTACGCATCGCGGAACGCTGCATACTTCTCATCGTGGTAGTAAGACTCATCAGGTAGACCTAAACCACCTTGATACATGTTCACAAGATATCTCTCAGGGTTACCTGGATCGTTGTTCACATAGAAACCAAACAACCCGCTTGAACCAGTTCTTTCAAGTTCACCCATGATGCGAGTTAGCTCTGAGAAGTTAGCGTTAGCAATTCGCTCAAGGTCTGCAGCAATTGGAGCAGCACCTAGTTCATTAGCTCTTGCCTCATCTAGGAAAGATGCATACATGTCACCGATCTGCTGGCTCACACCTAGCTTCGGGTTTGCTTGAGCATCTTCGAGGATTGCTTTAACAGCATCCTCTGAGTCATCACGGAGCTTATAGAAAGAGCCGTGAACAGCCTGATCAGCTGGGATATCCTCGTTTTTCAGCCAGTCACCGTTAGCGTGTCTGAAAAGGTCGTCTTGTGGGCGTATAGCTGAGTCAAAGCCAGCTTTGTTGATTCCTTGAATGTCAGTCATGGGCTTAATCCTAGGGCTGTTTTAGCAAAGCCAATATCCTTACAATTACAAGAGTGGAACTACAAAAGATCATCCTTTACTACGGCTTTACTCCTATCAGTGACCCTGAGGCCGTCAAACTATGGCAGCAGAACCTCTGCGAGAGCCTAGGACTAAAGGGCAGAATTCTTATTTCTAAGCATGGGATCAATGGAACCCTGGGTGGAGACATGTCTGCCCTCAAGAAATACGTAAAAACCACCAAGCAATACGCCGGTTTCAAGAAGATCGACTTCAAATGGTCTATGGGTGAAGGCAATGACTTCCCAAGACTTAGAGTCCGAGTTCGTAATGAACTAGTCGCTTTCGATGCCCCTGATGCCATCACTGTCACCGAACAGGGTGTCACTAACGGTGGCAAGCACCTCAAGCCAAAAGCTGTTGACCAGTTAGTAGCTGAGCGTGGCGATGAAGTTGTTTTCTTTGACGGCAGAAATGCCTTTGAAGCTGAGATTGGCCGTTTCAAGAATGCAATCATTCCTGATGTTCAAACCACCCATGACTTTGTAAAAGAAATCCAAAGCGGTAAGTATGACGACATTAAAGATCGCCCCATCGTCACATACTGCACCGGTGGTGTTCGTTGTGAGATCTTGAGTGCAATCATGATTGAAAACGGCTTCAAAGAGGTTTACCAGATTGATGGCGGCATTGTTCGTTACGGTGAAAGCCAGGGCGATAGCTCGCTATGGGAAGGCTCTCTTTATGTATTTGATGACAGATTGAACATCAACTTCACTGAAGATGCTAAAACCATTGGCAAGTGTGAGAAGTGTGAATCTCCGACATCACACTTTAGAAACTGCACTTCCCTTGGCTGCAGAGACCTAATACTTTTATGCGATGACTGCGCAGCCGTTCCTTCGAACCTAGGCTGCTCACCTACACACACCAGAGGAAAACGCCGTCAACAGGTCGGCTAAGACTTAAAGATGAAACCCCAGGTGTAACCACCTGGGGTTTATCTATTTAACCAGAGAGGAAAAATTACTTAGTTGGAGCCGCAACAGTAATGCTTTGTGTTGAAGCAACGCTGATTAGGGATACTTTGTATTGACCTGGGTGCGGCAAGTTCAAAGTAATGGTTTGTGATCCAGTGCCAGTGACATCAACGGTGAAGCTGTGGTCTGGGCGAGCTGGAGCACCTACTGGAGGAGTTGGGGCGTTAGCTGGCTTTACTTCAGTAACAAGTAGTTGGTATGTGCCAGTTGCTGGAACATCAACAGTTACGGTCTGAGTAATCGGAGCACCGTGTCCTTTAGGGCCGTGTCCTTTACCGTGGTGTCCACGTCCATCTCGATCGCCTGGTCTACCTGATACAGGAGGAGTTGGTGAGGTGCTTGGGGTTGGGGTAGCAACAACAGAGTTGTTTGTTCCCTTAGGACCTGGCTTACCTGGGTTTTTGTGAGCTAAAGCAGGGGAGGCAAGTAATAGTGCAGAAGCTGCGATTACCGAGGTTGTAACTAGTACTGCTTTGTTCTTTAGGTTCATGACATCTACTTTCATTGAGTGCTGACAAGTTCAAAGATACAAATAATTTGCTTTTCAACTAAGGAATATCAGGCTAACTCAACCTAATTAGCAGGTATCTTTCAGTTTTATAGATACCTAGCAACTTATTTACTGGCTTGACCTTAAACTTGACCCAGAGCGAGTGAAGGATAAAGTTTTGGGTTTTGTAGAGAACTTTGAGCGTCGCCTTGAACGATTTGTTAATGGTGCATTTTCTAAGGCATTCAAATCGCAGTTGCAGCCAGTTGAAATCAGTGCTGCTATCAAGGCCAAGATGGATAAAGGTGCGGCCGTTGTTGACCGTGACCGTATCCTCGCTCCCAATGCCTACGCTGTGAGGCTCTCTCAGGCAGATTTTGCAAGGCTTACGCCAATGGGTGAGAACCTGGTTTCAGAGATCACTAAGCAGGTGTCAGCTCACTCAAAGAAGCAGCGTTATCAGTTCTCCTCTGATTTACAGATAGCAATAGAGGCTTCTGCTTCTTTAGCGGTAGGCCAAATACAGGTAAGTGCTTCTGGAGCAAAAGCCCCAGAGGTTGCCAATGTGGCTTGGACACCGGCTTTAGATTTTGGTGGCAAGCGATACCTCTTGGCTAAGAGCCGAACCACAGTTGGTAGGGATTCTTCAGCAGATCTAGCAGTGAACGATGCTGGTTTGTCGCGAACTCACTTTGCCATTAATTGGGATGGTTCAAGCGCCACTATCGAAGACTTAGGTTCGACCAATGGCACCAAGGTTGCTGGTCGAAGTATTAAATCGCAGAGCATTTCTGCTGACACTGTTATTGAAGCTGGCCGAACCGATTTTGTTTTTAGGATTATCGCTAAGAACGCGGATGAGAATAAATGAGTGAACTAGCGCTATTTATTGTTAGAGCAGGATTGCTACTTGTGCTCTGGTTATTTATCTTGAGCATAATTGCGATCATTCGTGCAGACCTTTTCAGTGAACGAGTGCTATCTCGAGTAGTTGAAAAGAATCTGCCTGAATCAGTTTCGTCACCAACAACAGGTCTTACTAACGTGAGTGATTTCTCGGCAGCTCCAGGGTCAGCAACTGTTGTCTCTACTATGAATGCCGTTCAAACAACTTTGGTTGTTATCGATGGACCATTACAAGGTTTAGAGCTTGTTTTAGATAGAAAAGAAATCCGTATTGGACGAGCGCCTAACAGTGACTTTGTAATTGACGATGATTATGTTTCATCACAGCATGCACGTATTCAAAGAAACGATGAAGGTTGGCAGATCCAAGATTTGAACTCAACCAACGGAACATATGTTGATGGTCAGCGTATTGGCGCACCGGTAAACATAACTGCAGATATGCAAATTCGTATTGGTAAGACAATCTTTGAGCTTAGGGGCTAAGCATGGCTCTGAAGGTTGTCAGCGTATCTAAAAGCGATAAAGGCAAAGTTCGCTCAAGTAATCAAGACAGTGGTTACTCGGGCGTTAACTTATTTGTCGTTGCTGATGGCATGGGTGGACATGCTGGAGGAGATATTGCATCTGCTATTGCAACACAGCACGTTGCCAAAGTTGATGATGTTTACGAAGATGGCGAACTAGCTATTGGCGCGCTGCTTAATGCGATGCGTGAAGCAAACGTGAAACTAACTGAAACTGTTTCTAAATTTAATTATCTTGCTGGCATGGGTACCACAATGGATGCGGTTCTAGTGACAGAGAACTTAGCGAACATCGCACACATTGGTGATTCAAGGGTTTACTTACTTAGAAACAACGTGATGACTCAAATTACAAAAGATCACACTTTTGTTCAGAAGTTAGTTGACTCAGGAAAGATAACTGAAGAAGAAGCTCTATATCACCCACGCAGAAATGTATTGATGCGAGTGCTAGGGGATGCAACAGAAGAACCTGAATTTGATATTCATCAACTTGAATTACAAGCAGGAGATCGACTACTACTTTGCTCTGATGGTTTATGTAGCTATGTGCCAGGAGCGATCATTGAAGAGAACCTAAGAGTTACCAATCTTGATGAAGCAATTGATTTGCTAATTGATGAAGCTAAAGAATACGGAGCACCAGATAACGTAACCGTGCTGCTACTCGATGTTCGTGACTCAACAGAAACCAATGAAATCACTCAAGGCATTACCTGGCTAGGTTCAGCTGCTAATGAAGTGGTTATCAAATCCAATAGCGCTGGTCGTATCTTGGAGATCTTCAGCCCAGTGCGTTGGTTGGAATCCTTTAGAGATTCAGCTAGTAAAGAGGAGTTCTTCTCAGAAAAGGACCCTGCTCTGGCTAAGGCCATCAACGAGTTCGGTGGCAAGGTTAGGAACTGGAAGCTCCGAGGGGCTGCTTTAGCTATCGCGCTGGCTTTACTCTCCGGGGCAAGCCTCTGGGGTATCTATAGCTATACCCAGAGCAGATACTATCTAGCTGTTCAAGACGGCAAGATAGCGATCTATCAGGGCATCAAAGAGTCTTTTGCTGGGTTTGGTTTCTCACATCTTTATCAACAATCAACTGTTGAGGTTGATTCTCTTCCTGATTTCCAACAGGAGCTCCTATCAAGAACTATTTCTGCAGATAGCTTGGCTGATGCTAAGAAGAAACTAAAGCAAATAATTGAAAGTGCTAAGAATGGCTAGCAGAGTTCGGGTGATGCCTAAAAAGCGCAACCTCGAACTAATCATGTTGCTCTTTGGTTTTGGTCTCTATGCTTTTGAGTTAGCTCAGGTGCAATTAGCAACAATATTTATTCTCAGGCCGGATGCTTGGTTCTTCTGGTCTTTGCCTGTTGTTGCAGCTCTGGCGTTTCACTTCGTTCTTAGATTTAGAGCGAGTGATGCCGATCCATTGATCCTGCCAATAACTTTTCTTTTGAACTCACTGGGCATAGTAATTATTTATCGTTTAGATCTAGTCAAATCTCTTTCCGCTCTTGATAGAAATGTTGGTGAACGTCAGGTCATTTGGACCGTAGTTGCGATTGTTCTTGCAGCTCTTGTGCTCTTTCTGGTGAAGTCTCATTTGTCATTCCGTAGATACATTTACATCTCAATGGCTTTAGGTGTTGTATTGCTCATCCTTCCTCTGCTACCTGTGATTGGAAAAACAGTTAGCGGAGCACACCTTTGGGTAAACCTAGGTCCATTAAGTTTCCAACCAGGCGAACTTGCCAAAATCGCACTAACTATATTCTTTGCAGGATACCTAACTTCAAGAAGAGAAGCTTTAGCTGTTGTTGGGAGAAAGACTTTAGGTTTAAGAATTCCTCCAGCTCGTGAACTAGGTCCAATAGTTTTTATTTGGTTGGCTAGCCTTGCAGTTTTGGTTTTGCAAAGAGATCTGGGAACTTC
>Ga0114979_10003216_pt1 | contig 10998 bp, 13 predicted proteins | sample S_140625_EF_Meta_FD_87315 | JGI IMG/M metagenome (GOLD analysis project Ga0114979, IMG submission 87315) | Freshwater microbial communities from Lake Simoncouche, Canada to study carbon cycling - S_140625_EF_MetaG | ecosystem: Environmental > Aquatic > Freshwater > Lake | place: Lake... | reverse complement strand
GCTGCACCATTTTTAACAGCGGGCGTAGGTAAGTTATACGTATTGAGACGGCTGTATCCTGTAGGTGGAGTGTAGCTAAATGGACGTTGACCGAAGTTAGCGGCAATCTTATCTCCACCGTTTGAATACACAGCAAAACCGGGCAGAATAGTTCCTGTAAGATTTGTATATGAAGCACCTGTTCCAGCAGAAGGGTCACCTTGAACCCATGTGTTATTTCTACCCCACCAAATACTGCCAGTTCCCAAATCAATAGCAACCTGTATTACATCATTTGCAGAAATAGAACCTGCTGTACTTACTGTTGTGTTTACATCGTTGTTCGTTTTAACAGAGGATGCTCCATTCCATTGGAAAGCCCAGCTATCTGATGTTTTTCCTAAATATGAAGCAAATCCAGTATATGTACTTCCTGCCACACCTAAATAAAAGTAGTTAGATGATGAAACAGCCGTAATAGTATATTCAAAATAATATTTTCCAGATATGGCTCCCATTGAGCCAACGCCAGACTTCCACGTTGCAGCAACACCATTTAAATATCCTAAATTACCATCAGAATAAGTTCCATTACCTAGTCCAGCAATAACATTCAACGTAGGGAAGTTAGCATTAGTAGCACTTGTTAACGTAGGCACATCTAACATCGAGTCATACGTTGCGCCAGCAGTTAGAGATACATTATTAGCAGTCCAGTTATTACTGTTGCCAGAATAATCGTATCCAAGAGTCGTAGTGCTAGTATTGTCTTTAAAGTTTACAAAGAAACCATTAGTGCCGTATGTGCCAGAATATCTAATAGGTTGCCATACGCCAGTTGTAGCGTTAAAAGCACCGAATGATGATGGTGTTAATGCTTGACCGTCAACGAAGTTTACTTCTGTTAGGTAGCCGTCAAAATAATTAGTTGGACCAAGATAAACATCAGCACCTATATAAGTAGCAGTTGCCGCATTAATGCCGCCTGTAGAATTTTGAACAGGATTATTAGTGACGCTAAATGCAGTTACTTGTACATTATTAACATAAATTTTTACTCTATCTAAAGCCGTTGCATTGGTTGTATCCCAAACAACAACAATGTGATACCACGCAGAAGGGTCACGAAATAATTGTGTTGTTTGCCGCCAAGATGTATTGAATCCAGTAATTCGTAACCCATCCTGAAAAAAATACATAAAGGTTGAGCCAGTATCATTGCTTGCGGAATTATTAGACAGTAAAAAATACTGAGTTGCACCTGAATCAATCTTTCCTCTTTTTACCCAAGCACTCCACGTCCATGTAGTTCTATTGCCAGCGCCAGCAGGAGTACGATTAAAGTAAGCAGACGCACTCGACCGCAGTCGTACACTACGCTGAATGTTATATCCGCTTGGAGCCGCTGTTTTAGATGCGCTAAACATTAGTAATTCTGCCCAAAAATACTACCGTAGGTATTCGTTCCATCTTGGTAGAAATTGAATATATCAAACTTACCTGTCGCTGATGTTGCTGTCGGTGTTGTGCTGTTAGCCCACTTCAATGTAGAGCCACCAGCCCAAGTTATTGCGTCAGCAGCAGCGTATGAAACAATAATCGTAAAGCTCTTTCCAGACACACTTGATGGCAACGTAATCGTTGTAGAGCCAGAAGTTGTAATCTTTTGGATTGTGCCGTTAGTTAAGTTTACTGAAGTGCTTCCAGTTGCACTAAACAAAGTCTCAATGTAATTGGTAACTGTAGTATTAGCTAACGTCAAGTTACCAATAGAACTTGCTGTTGTTCCTAAAGTAATTGTTGTGTTACCAATTACAACATTGCTGTTTGCTAACATTGCATTGGTTACGGAACCATTTGCTAATGTAATTGTTGTGTTTGTAATTGAACCGCTGTTAATAGTGACATTAGCTAATGTCATATTATTTAGCGTAGTAACAGTATTTCCTAACTGAATCGCTGTATTGCCAAGCGTAATAGTCGTAGCAAAGTTACTGTCCAATTGCGACAAAGGAATTGCTGATGTTGCCGTAGCAAATGTATATGGAACTGCCATTTTAGAACCTCACTCTCAATTCGTGTTCGTATTCAAAACCGTTGTAAACAATGCCGGGATTATTTGATGTTACGGTCATGCCTAAATATTTGCCATACTGCTTTGCATCTGTCTTGTACAAAATATAACCGCTTGTTCCTGAATACCATCCAATTGTTACCAAGCTATTGTTTTGCCAAGGAATTGGAATAGAAAAGTTATTTATCCAATCAATCAATTGACCTAACAAAACATTAGGGCTTGAGCCAGATTCAGAATCAACACTAACCGTAATCTCAGCAGCATTAGTCAATGTTGCTTCAATACCGACCTTCAATGCTTGCTTAGTCCGTATTGGGTCTTTCATTGGATTCAATGAAGTCTGTACATAACTACTAATGTTTGCTGTTGTGTTGGAATATAACTGCACACATGAATTACCATTTGTGCCATATAAGTTAATTCTTCCACCTAGCGGAGCAGACGTTACAAACTTTAATTCACTGTCAGCACTTGTGAAAAACCATTTTTTTTCAAAGAATATTCCTTGAATATATCTTGCGCTGCTACTTGTACCTTGACTACCTGTGTACTTAAAATTAAATGCAGCACACAAAATGTTATTCAGTAAAACTTGACCGCCAGTAAACTTTCCAGCAGTAAAATCAATATTAGGAAAAACACCATCTAAAGGGTCTGAAATCTTAGATGTTGTTGAACCTACTAAAGCATACATACCGTAGTCATTCATAAACAGCACTGAACGAAAGTACGGAAATATTGCGTAAGCTAATTTTGTTCCTACTGACGCACTGACGTTTGTATTTGTAAACAAAGTCGTACCAGCAGTTGTTACACGCACATCGGAAAATACGTTAATACTGTCGTCACCAAATATATACAGGAAGTTATTAGCAGATAATAGCTGCGTAATGTTTCCGTGTAATGTAGCGTCAGTTAAAGTAATTGCTCCAGCAGATACAGTAATAAAATCAGAATAAGAACCTGCGGCAGAATAATAAATAGTTCTTCCGTTCGCAATCCAAGTCCTACCAGAAAATGATTGAATTCCAACCAAGTTTCCGCTGTTAATAACTGCTTTAGCTGTTGCATTACTTCCACCGCCTCCGGTGATGGTGACACTGATATTTGAAGCATTGGTATATCCCGTACCTGCGTTACGCATAATGACTTGCGTAACTACGTTTCCAGCAATAATTCCTACTGCGTTAGCGTTTGAGCCACCACCGCCAGTAATCGTTACAACCAAGTTTGATGCGTTTGTGTATCCTGTACCGCCATTTGTCATGACAACTGCAACAGTGCCTTGTGCAAATGTCGTTAAACTTGCCACCAAGTTAGCGCCTGAACCACCGCCACCGACTAAGGTAACAGTTGGTGAACTGGTATAACCTGTGCCAGATTCATTCAAAATGACAGAAGAAACAGCGCCACCAGAGATAGTTACTGCGGCTGTAGCTTGAACACCGTTTGCTTGGTTAGGCGCAGAAATAACAACAGCAGGAGCAGACGTATAGCCTGAACCACCGCTAACAATACCAATGTTACCTACCGCACCAATGCTAACTAAATTTACACCATCCCAAGTAAAGTATCCTTTTACCGGGTCTGCAATTAGCACACGCTCATTTTTCCACTGACTAATGTTGATGCCGTCCGTAGTTGTGAACGTACCAGCCGGAGCCATTGTTGCTTTGGTATTTGTGTCAAGGTCAACGTATTCAGCGGAGCCATCATCCTCAAACGCAAGTAAATAATCTTTTAAGCCTATATTAGCTGAAAAGAAATTTACGACTGTATGAGAGAACGTAATACCAAGACTGCTGTAATTCGGTGTGACTTTTAAATTGCCGTAGCCAATAGGCATAGCATTTTCAAGCCAATAGAATTCATCGTCACCAATAGCAGTACGGTTCGCTTTGGTGTTCACACCCTTGAACTGTTTGACAACCTCATACGATTTTTTCTGCTCTGCGGCTGCCATAGTTTAAAAAGGTTGCGAATAAGGGGTTGGTATCCTTCTGGTATATGTAGATGCCAGAACCGCTTGTGCTTGTTGTTTGTATTGCTGCAAAAATATCTCTGATTCGCCAAATGATTGTTCATAAAACTTGGCAAGATAAGCAGCATAAAACTTCACAGGATTTGTGTACGGAGAAATAATGGTATCTGTATCAGCAAGATTAACCATTGTGGTCGGTAAAACAACCGTATCTAAATCAACTGTATAAACTTGGTCGGCAACTGGTGAAATGTAAATTTGTGATTGTCCAAAAATGCTGAAAGCAATTGGACGACCAATGTAGTTTTGCCAGAAACGCAGTTCAGCATTGAACTGAGTCCAAGGCAAATAGCGCATTGGAACCCTAGTATTTCCCCAATAAAGATTAATATTTAAAACATCCAGCGTATTTACGCCATTAGGCAACGCTGCATAATTGATGACTTCACATGGTCCGGCATACACCATTGTTGCCGTGCCATCAGTAAACGGAGTGGAAGGCGGGTAGTTTGCCGTTCCAGAAGGATATGGAGGTACTGTTGTGCCTAATATGCCACCAACAGTTACCTCATACATAAAAATGTTTGAGAAAACATAGTCTCCGGCACTGACAGCTAAACCTTCAGACCAGATAACAGGGTTGTTGCCACCAGCCACAGGTGTGCATGGAACTTGAGTGGTTTGAATGGTACGCAGACAGCCAGTATCACGAACAATGCGCTCACGAGCAGCATTGATGTAATCTGTTAATTGACTATTTGTGTAGAAGTTCGCATTTGCGTCATGCAGCAAATATCTGACTTCTGTAATATAGCCCTGTAAAGTTTGCGCCATTTAGCTTCCATATCAAGCAGCTACGTTGATTTTTCCCCCTACACCCTTCGCAGGAGGCAGGGGTACTCTCTCAACCACCGGGGATAACGAGTGGTCTTTCTTTGGAGGTTGCTCTGATATTTCAAATTTAGACAAAATTTTCAGTCCTTCTGGAACATCATTCTTTGTCTGAATCAAAGCAAGCCTCGCCATATACGGTTCTTTGTCTTCATCACCATGACCGAATATGTGACAAACAGCCTCCAACGGTGCTTCTACCGTTTTCCCTACTGGAAATTCATAGGGAACGTAGTTGTAGTTAAAGGTTATGGGTTTGACCCATTTGTTTGTCACATAGACGTTTTGCATAGTTAGAAAGCCTCAACGTCGCCATAAACGCAAATATCAACAGTATTGCCGTTGTTGGCAATAGCATTGATATTCACATACAAGCATTGGGTTATGCTGCCAGACACAATATTGCTTGTGTATGGCGCTGCTGCATTGATGTCAACATAACGACCAACAGCGGTCATTGCTGATAACACGGTGTTAGCCGTAATCAGGTTTGCACCATCGCTAGTTACCGAAATGCTGACATTTGCATTAGACACATTTCCAGAGTTATTTTGAATCGTCACACGACGAACAATGATGCCACCAGAATTAGCTACACCACCGCCATTAGTTAAACCACCACTCAAAATAGGAATAGTGATAACTGCGTTACCAGCGGTGTTAAGCGTTGTGCCTTTAATAACGCCAAGGCGACCGTTGCTGAAGCTATCAAGATATAACGAACCTACTGAATCAGCATTAGCCATGATGCCTCCTTAGCTTGCGTAGGTGCTGCTGACGTTTTGACCACCGTTGGTAGCCAACAGAGTCACGATATCGCTAGATGCAGTGGTTTTTGCATACACGTTGACACCATCAGAAATGATGACACCACCTGTGTTTGCTGCAATAACCGTAGCATTTGACGAGCCGTTATACGCCAAGACACTTGTATTTGCTTGAGGGAACATCACATATACACCAGCGGGGATAACAGTGCCATTACCAGTGCTGACTGCGGTAACAGTCGTGGTAAGGAAGTAAGCACCTGCGGTGTTGCTTTGTGCGCCAGCAAGAATGATTTTATTGGTACTTAATGACATGGTTATATCTCCTTAGATAGAAAGTGAGTTATAGCCACTGACAACCGTCATCGACTTAGGCTTGGTCGAAACCAATTCCGCAATCATCAAGACAGCACCAACGTAACCAATTTGCCAGTTAGGTAATGTAGATTCAAAACCTGTGAATACGAACGAACCTTGCTCGTGGATATACAGAGACAAGTAGTTAGTGTTCAGGAAGTAAACCGTACCTTCAGGGCAGTATGGGTCGGGATAGATAGGTACACCAGCAACCATCAAAGCACGGAAAGCTGCTTGAGGACCATTGGATTCACCGTCGAAACCGGAGCCGGGGGTAATAACGTATTGCTCTTGACCAACATAGTCTTGAGCGAGCAGAGTCCATGTACCGAATCCGCAAACACCGAAAGTTGGAACTTCAGCGCCATTCTTAACAGTACCTGAAATGTACTGGAGAATGTTTTGACGGGTTGGGTTTACATTACCTGCTGAGTAAGACTTTGACTGCCACCATGAATAAGCAGAACGGCTGATATTACCGTAGGTTCCTGAAGCGGAAACTGCGGCTGGCAAACCGATAAACTGCTGATTGTTTGTGCTGTTGGTGTACAAGGCAGTTGCCATTGCATCCATCATCACGTTGGTAGCATCGTTCATACGAGCTTCAATCAATGGAATGATTGCAGCATCTTGCTGAACTGCGCCTTCCATACCTAGGAACGGTACTGGTGCAATCATCAGCTTCAGGTCAAATTCGGCATTGAACGCACCTTGCTGAACTGCTGGCTGGTTGAAAGAACCAGAGTAGTCAGACCATTGTGCATTGACGAACTGTGCGCCCTGAACAGGAACGGTTACAGAAGAAACACCGCCAGAAGCCTGTTGCGAGTTAGCAATCAGAGCCGCCATTAACGGAGTCGAATTATAAAGTTGAACAACCAGCTTCGGGATGAACGCTCTACGAGTGACGTAAGTCAGCTCGGTATATTGCGTACTACCTGTTGCTGGGATAATACCGCCACCAATAGGCATGGTTATCTCCTAAAAAATTATCCCCTAATTACAAACCAATGGGCTTTGGATTTTTCCGCAACTCATTGAGTGCTTTTGATGCTTCGTTACGAGCCGCAGCAACAGGATTCTTGTAGTATTCACCAAGATTAAACTTGCTAATTGCTGAAGGGTTGTAACCGGACGGAGTAGGTGCAGCGGATTGTTTCATCCATTGCCAATACTCAGCCGCAGCTTCATGATTCGTAATGCCCTTTTCGAGCATTATCTTTTCAACTTCTGGTATATCGTCTTCGCTTTGAACTAAGCCTTTTTTCATTAGCCTACTTCTACGAGCTTCTAAGTCTCGAACAGCATCGTTTTCTCTGTCTTTAGCGTCACGTTCCATGAGCTTGCGCTCTAGGTTTTCAACGTAAGACTTCGTGGTGTTTTCAATCTCAAGCTCTGGAATGACTAAATCTGGTTTGATTTGTTTGGTCAAACGCAAAACTTCTTTCCGAGTTTGTGGATTGTCAGACAATTCACGCATTAAAAGAGCAAGCGAATCACGCTGCTCAAACGACATATCTTCTAAGCTCATATTTATCCCCTAGCGAAATTAAATTACTTTTTTACCGTCACCGGGCTTTTGAACTTGCATCTTGTTCTTAGAACCGATTTTGGCTGCGCTGTCTAAACCACCGAAAGGCGTAAAGCGTGGTGTGTTAGTTACCACACCGTTTTGTTGATTGTTGTCAGTTGGGCGACGAGCTTGGTTCGCACCTCTTGGCTTAAATAAATCCATGATATTTCCTTACATTGGAGTTGGTTGAGGAGAAGCACCGCCACCACCAGCACCGGGCATAGACATTGGGCTTGGTGCAGCTCCCGGCATAGGCGGCAGATTAGGTACTGCTGGAGCTTGAGACATTGCACGACCTTCTGGTGTAGCACCACCAGCTTGCGGCAAATTCTGGAGCATCTGGATAATTTCAGATTGTTGCAACTCTCCAGTTTTTTGTTTCTTTGGTCCTAGCAATCCGGTCAAGCTGCGAATAGCTGCTAATGCTTTTTGACCTTCTATGCTTTCGCTACCCAAAGATGGCAAGGCTTGTTCAATCAAATCCATTGCCATAGAAATGTTTACCAGTGCGCCTTCTCTGTTTCCCATTTTGGGTTCAGGAGTGGACATAGGCGCAGACATAGGCGATGTTGTTTGGTCAGACATCCCCATTTCTGGAGGAGGAGTTTCAGACATCGGCTCTTGCTTGCCTTTGATTAACTCCATTAACTTGTCGGAAGGAACGCTCATAAATATCCTTAATCGTCTAATTTGTTGCGATTAAATCAGACTATCAGTAAATGTCAAGTAGGGGCGTATATTTAAGCTCCCCGCCCCGTGCGGGATTAACGGTCACACCGATAATTTAAGGGGTTGCCCCCAAAAATTATTTGCGTGCTTTACGACCTTTGCGTGATTTGCGTGCCATGTGATTTCTCCTAATAGCAGCGGTCACCTATTTCACAGGGAAGGCAGCCACACCCTTTTCCTTTTTACGGGAACTTATCTACGGGTCTTACGACCACGCTTCATCTTTTTGTACATAACAATCTCCAGTTAATTATCCCCTACCAAATTCTCTACCTTCTTTTCTTGGTTGACGAGCGTTATAACTTTTAATGCCCGAAACCTTGTACTGCAAATTTGCTGGTGCTTCAGTACGCTTTAAAGAATCTGTTGTTGCACGAGGTTGGTCAGCTTTTGGTGCAATTGTCGCTTGAGTAGCCATTATTCCCCCACTGCTTTTAAATCTGGTTTCTGTTGTTGTTGCGGTTGTTGAGCTTGTTCTTTTTCCCGTCTTTTCAATTTATCTTTCAACAATTGTTTCATTGGAGGCTCTAACAAGTCAAGCAAATCAGTTTTGTCGATGGCTTGGGCTTTAAACAAGTTAAATGCCATTTGCTTTAAGTCTTCAGTGAAAATTGGAGAATTACTGTGTGCATCGACCTTAACTACATAGTCTTTGGTAAATTGTGTCGCAATAAACTTATTACCTTCTTCGTCTGTAAAGTGCGTATTGTCGTAGGCTTGCATCAATTTCAAATACAAAGTTGAGACTTTTTCTAAACTGTCTTCAACAATTAACGCACGTTTCTTGGCACGAGAACTTCCAAGACGGGCAAGCTGAGAAGCGTGACCAGCGGAACGTACTCCCTGCTCACCACGACCAGACAAAACACCTGATATTCCAGAAGCCTCAGAGAACATTCCATCCACTTCATGTATCACCTCGAATAAGGAAGGCGGCATTTCAGGAGCTAAACGGTCAACCTTTGCGTTCGGCATATCGGTTGAGAGTAAGCCGCCAGAACGGTTTAGCGCAAAATTCTTCTCATCCAAAATACCAGTAAAGCCGACAAGAGCAGTCGGGGGATTAGCTTGCTTGGAGAGAAGGTCAAGAATTTCAGTCATCCGATTGTTTCGGAGCTGTTGTAGGAAAATCAGTTTTTGAACTTCTGATTGTCCCCAATAGTAATCAAATTGCGGGTTAGGGCAGACTTGAACAAATGGCAGTTCGCCTTTTAGGAAAACGCTTTCACCCGGACGGTCGTAAATAAAAATGTCGGGGTCAGCCATTGTGACTACTTGATAATCTTGGATGTCATCATTCCACACCCATAGTTCGTACATCTTAACGGTGTCTTCAGCTACTCGTGCTTTGTAGCGATTCATGCCAAACAAGTCTAAATTGACTGTACCGTACAAAGTCGGATTTGTTTGGCTCATTATAATGCGGTCAAGACCTTCAGGAATATCCTCGGTCTTTGTGTGCATACTTGTTGTAATGCGTTTGACTATTTCTTCACGCTTTGGATGTCTGTACAGTCTGTTGTACAACTCAGACTTAGTTATGTAGTACGTTTGAACAATTGCTTCTTGTCTGTCGGTGTGTGGTGTGTCTTCACGCAAAACACCAACAGAGGAAGGCTCGACCATGTAAGGGTGGATGCCCTTGTTCATGACTAGCTTAATGAATGTGGTGTTGAATACTAAAGACCACGTTAGAGCTGAACTAAATACTTGGTCAGCATTTGAGTTTAGCCATTCATCATTTAGTGCGAGAGTTAATCTTGGTATTTTGATGTGTTCTTGTTCAGAGACACCAGCACCGATGTTGATTGAGAAGCGTGTTGTTTCAGCGGAATACAGGAAGGAAGTTAGTTGGTCAACGTGCGGATAAATCTTGTTGAACAAAGCTGGCTGTTCATCCGTTCCTGCACCGAACAAATAGTAAGAACGCAAGGCAGCATAGTCACCTTTGCGTTCAGCCAAGGACACCATGCACTTTTCAATTAAGTCTCGGTAGAATTGCTCCCGCTGGATTTCATTGGATGGTATCCGCATTATGGCTTAACCTTTAGGTTCTCATGGTCGGCAGTGTACGACGCTACCTTGGGTCCGGTCAAGTTTCCTGCATCTTTTGGATTAATTCCGACTGATTCATCGGCAACAGGACGAATTGCTCTACCTGAAATAACATTTTTCATGTTGTAGCGAGAGTCACCACCCCATATAGCTGCGTCACCCGGTCTTGGCTCACGATTCATCTCTGCTGCTTGCTCTGATTCTTTCTCCAGTTCACGTTTGGACGTTTTGTTCTTGCGTGTAAAGAATCCAGCTTGGTTTTCGCCTTCTCTTGCCGACTTGATGTTGGTCATATCAAAGTCCATCGCAAGCTGTTTGATGTTCTTATCATTCTTCTTCGTTGAATCGGACATCATCCCCGGTGCTTGAAGAAATACCATCAAAACCTCTGCGCCACAGTCTTTCATTGGGCATTGAGCCTCAAAAGATTCAAAATACCCGTGTTTTTCGCATTTGTAATCGTGTAGAACCGCCATTTTTATCCCCTTCCTATGGTTTCGTCTAAAGTTAATCCAGAATAATCACTCTTGTTGCTCATACCTACTTTAATCTTTATTTGCCCATTAACTACTTGTAACGCTGTTGTCGG
>Ga0114979_10003211_pt1 | contig 11006 bp, 5 predicted proteins | sample S_140625_EF_Meta_FD_87315 | JGI IMG/M metagenome (GOLD analysis project Ga0114979, IMG submission 87315) | Freshwater microbial communities from Lake Simoncouche, Canada to study carbon cycling - S_140625_EF_MetaG | ecosystem: Environmental > Aquatic > Freshwater > Lake | place: Lake... | reverse complement strand
ATCAGAAATTTACATTGCTGTATGGATTCTTAGAAGCCCTAACCTAATAATATTTTTTGATTGCTGTGCGATGTCTTAGACAGACATCGGTGGGTGCCATATACATCATAAAGAGCTATTCTGATCAGGAAAGCTCATTACTCAATAATGGACACAATTACGGGCTTCACTGTGTATCAATAGGGATAAGTGAATTGCTGTAGGAAGCCCTAGTATAATCAGAATCCGTTGTTTCATATCAGAAATTTACATTGCTGTATGGATTCTTAGAAGCCCACTAACCTAATAATATTTTTTGATTGCTGTGCGATGTCTTAGACAGACATCGGTGGGTGCCATATACGTCATAATGAGCTATTCTGATCAGGAAAGCTCATTACTCAATAATGGACACAATTACGGGCTTCACTGTGTATCAATAAGGATAAGTGAATTGCTGTAGGAAGCCCTAGTATATTGGGACACACAACCGACGATTACCCTTTTCGGTGTGTTCAATTTTGGTCGCATCACTTCTAATTTCCCGTACCCTTGCTAACCATATCACCCACAAACATCAAATGGCTATAAAAGGCGTCAATTTTTTCCAACAAATAACAAATACATTAAAAAATTTTTTTGTTTTTATGGATTTTTAAATTTGTTTATTTTGAAACATACAACACACATAGTCTGTTAGGCACCCGTCTCCAGGACTTCACGGATGCGCTGGCGCACGCGGTCGTACTTCGCATCGTCCAGCTCGAGACGGAGCATTTCGTAGGCCGTCATCTGCCGAGGACCCTCCTTCTGGAGAATCTCAAACTGGGTAGGCGACCAGCCAGACAGCATAGCTACACCAGGCGTGTCTGCCGTAGCATGGTGGTCGTCCGTATGCGAGGCCGCAAGATTCCAGATAACGATGCGTGGCGGCTTGAAACCGTTGCCCATACCCCACATGTCTTCACCAGCGCGCGTGAACGCCTCCTGGATCATTGTCACCTGCGTCTGCCAGGGCGCCGTCTTGACGACGTGGCGGTAGCGATGGCCAGTGTACTGGCTTAGCTCCGAGGAAGCGCACGCCTGATCCCAGCCCATGTCTGTGAGAACGATAAGGTTCTCAGGCTCCTGGCCAGGACGGCACCGCTCCGTCTTGAGTCGCTGGAGGACGCAGTCCAGCGCCTTCTGAAAGTCGGTGCTTGTACCCTGGCCGACGCGACTGGAGCGGATCGAGTCTACGCGCTCAAAGACATCAGCGTCCGCGGGGAAACGATGCCACGATGGATTCGAGTCGAAGGTCAGCAGTAGATTCTTGAACTCCTCCGAGCAGGTCTCGGCACCTAGCATACCCAGCGCCATTGAGACCCAGTAGGGCGTATCGCCTACGCAAGCAGCACTCTCCATCGAGCCGCTAAAGTCCGACATAAAGATGGAGCGACCGAGTCCACCGCTTGTCTTGAGCTTCTCTACCATGCCACTCCAGACCGCGCGAAGCTGATCCTTTTCGGCGGCGCTAAGGTCGCTTCCGTAGGCTACCTTCTTGATGACCTCATGCGGAAACAGCGTGTCGGCACCGTGTACTTTGGCCTTGCCGGCGGCGGCCTTAGCAAAGTGCTCCTCAAAGTGCGTGCGACAGGCCATCCGCTTCTCGTCAACGGGATGGCGTAGACCAGAACTGCTCACAGTTGTCTCCACACCCGTCTTGGAGCGGTACGTTGACGGCAGATTTAGGAACGCCTTGCTGTAGACCTTGCCTGCACGTCCCGGCACGCTTGCTGGTGTAATCTCGTCCCAGCGGTCGGCGCACATGAGCGTCTCCACTGTATTGAGTCTACGATTGAGACCCGCCACAAACTTGCGGTACTGCTTCATACGGCTGCTGTACTGTGCCGAACTCGGAAATAGACGCTGCGCCAGCTCCTTGGCCAGCTCGGTGTATCGCCCTTCGCACGGAGCCCACTTTGCCGCAAGACTGATAGAACCAGTGGCGGCGTTGTCGGCCGTGAGCTGCTTCACCGTCAGATCTAGAATGGCCTTCTTTAGTCGTGCGGCGGATGATCCCGCGGGGGAATCAGCCTTGATGTGCGTAGCCAGTACAAAGAGATCGTTCCAGCAGCCGTAGTGCGGAATAAGATCCAGCAGCGCAATGGCCAGAGTTGGAAGTGTTGCAGCTAGCACCTGGAATAGGTCATAGAAGACCAGCCGCTCGCCCTTGCCGCCGCGGATGTTCCGCGCGTGCATAGCCATCACGAATGCATCCTCCGTCGCCTCGGCCGTACCCATTGCGAGTACAGTGCGCATCGCGCTCTTGACGTCGTCTGCGGCCACTCCGCGAACGCACTTAACACTCAGATCCAGGCGCGCGTCGCCCGTCGATGTGTATACATCGGAACCCTTAACGCCAATGGAATGAGAAGGAATAGAAGACATTGTTGAAAGAAGGAAGCGGAAAGGAAGCGGAAAGAAAGTTAGAAAGAATTAAAATAATAAAGAGCAGCCAGTTTAAGTATTGACTGGATTTATTTATCAATTTTTTCCGAATTCACGTTTATAAGTTTTATTGTTATACAGTAGAAACAAATGTCCACAAAAGCTACTCGTCGTGCCGCACGCAAAACGTCCGGATGTAAGGGAGCGGCAAAGCGACTTGTTGGCTGTCGCGGTAAAGTAAAGACGCGCTCTAAGACGCGCAAATGCGGAAGCGCGGCGCATAATCTTGTAGAATGCCGCTGGCGTAAGTAAAGTTTGAAAAGCCCCTTTCTATAAGGTCAATATAAAAGGCGATACCTCCTTTTTTATAGTTTAATATATAACAAACACAAATTGTTTTTTGTTTATTATAAATTCATGCCTCAGGCTTTAATTATCCATCTAAAATTGTTTTACATTAAAATTTTACCATATGCGGATCATCCATGATTATCAAATCCTTTTCCTGCGTTGTGTTTGGCGTTTATATACAGAACGACCGCCTTTGCGTGTTTTTGATAAATTCGCATTCATCTCAAATAGATTAAAATGATCGTCGTCTTTGCTATTCATGAATAGCACAATATCTTTATTAATATCATAAATTGTTCTTTTTCTTAATTCACTTATATTTTTACTATTCGAACGAGCAAATATAGGACGAAATGGCGCGCTCCTCATACAATTTTTAAAATTATCGCATTTGGGAATCCAGTCCGTTAGAGAAGTCAATAGCATTTTCCAAGCAAACAGATCTGCATTCCCTGGCTTGCTTGATTGTTTTAATGAAGGTATCAGTTTCGAATGAGTAAATGCTCCTAATTCTTTAGCATAGGGGAGATAACCATAAGCTCTCTGCGCGAATGAAAATAAATAGCTACTCATCGATGGTGTTTCTATTGGTACAATTCGCAGCTTTTGATGATTTAGCATAAATTGTAGAGATGCTTGTATAAGATTAGGTAACCCCAAAGTGTTTTTAACAACATTCGTATTACGATTACATATTGCTGTTTTATTTATTAATGGATTTGACGAAATACTCAGATCAAAATCAATAAGAATAATATCAGGTCCTATTGTACGATAGCTATAGCGCTCGCCGTAAATTTCACCTATATCAATCATCTGTTCACGTGTCCAATATTTTATCCATCCTTCTTTAGTATCATCAGAATTATTCACTATCTTAATATTGCCTGGATGTAGATCTCTATGACATCCTACAGGCAGGCCTGCCATTTTAAACTCATGTTCAAAGATGTCAATAGCGCGTGCAATTTTAAGTAGTAATGAAATTGTAATAAATTCTTTAAGATTTTTTGGCATTGTACATAACTTAGCTTCTGTACATGTATCCGATGGGGTTCCAACAACAGTTGGTTTACTGCTCATAGCCGTTAATTCTTTAACTTCTTCGGAAGCTGGCTGCTCGACCGCACTCTCAACTACTAGTTTAGGGGTAATATTACAAGATGAAGGTGCGCAACCCTCTTTTTCTGTATGTAATAACTCTACAAAATCTGAAAAGTCCACTCCCTCTACAAATTCTGATACTATATAGGGTGATAAATGAGGTGTGCCAGAAGGGTCAAACGGATTATTTGCAACATATCCATATTCGAATATAAACGGTGATATTTTATTTAGGGTTGTTCGTGTATCGCCAGAATTAAGAATTAAACTAACTTCAATATCCTTAAGACCTCTAAAGAAATGTATTGTCATTTCAGCAATCGCCTTTATTATGGCATATTTGACCGGCGACAGTCTTTCTTTGAGTCGTCCTTCTATAAACGCTTTCTCATCTTTATTACGATGATTTCCTGTGGATTCAACAATGGCTATAGCTTCATTAATATATAGTTGTATTGTAGCTTCATCTATATGTTCGATTTTACTATGCGCACGTTCATAATCGGGGCTATCAATTCTACACAGTGCAAAAACAATTCGACTCATTGTTTCAGCTTTATCACGTTTAGAAGCAGATGTAAAGAATCCGGGCGCCCGTCCGTGGAATGTTTTAAAGACATAAATCTTACGCTCACGCGGATTTAATGTTGGGGAACCTATGACTTGGTATACCGAGGCACCACTCTTCCCACCGCCAAATGTCCGTAAAACAGAAAATCTAGATGCAATATCTTCACTAGTTTTCAAAAGTCCACCCATATCCGTTTGGTTTAAAAACCCCGTGCGCACAAAATCATTTACATTGTCAACAGTTGGATATCCGAATGGACGCGGCATATCGGGTGCTGTAAAAAAAGAAGTTGGTATACCTAATCGAGGGGCATCAGATCCATTGAGTGTAAACTTACCCTTGCCGGCATACGCATAACCTGGCGGATATTGACCGTCTGATGTTAACATCTAAATGAAGACATTCTTATTTTTTAGCGGCCGTAGCCTTCCTCACCGCCTTCTTCTTAATCGGCACCTTTCCATCCGTCGCCGCAGATTCGTAGGAGGTATTTCGCCAGACAATATAATCCGCCCACGCCTTGGCAAACTCATCCAAATCGGCGCTCCATAGGGATTCGGACGTCGTCGCCAGAAGTCGCTCCTTGCGCTCGCGTTGTGCAGCGACTTCACGCTCCAGCTCAGCCACCGACGACGCCTTGAGACGATCGACGCGCATCCGCAGCAGATACTCGTAGCCCTTGAGATCCGTCGCACTGTCATCGGACAGTGTCGGAAGTCCTAGCGCGCGCATAGCCTCAAAGAGTACACCGTCGTCTACATTCGCAATAACCAGCGATCCCGAAATGACTGCACGGACAAACAGCAGACGCGCCTCTAACTCGGTAATATCCGCCGCTAGTCGTCCAAGTTCATGCGCTTTGCGCACACCATACATCGCAAGACGCGTGTTGTAGAACCGCTCCAGAATCTCGCCCGCGCTAGCGAAACGGCGAATATGACCGTCCGTGTCGAACGCAACCATATTTGTTGTCTTGTACTGGGTCGTAAGCTTGAAACGCGCTTCAAACTCACTTGTATACGCACGCGCCTCGTGGTAATAATCTGGATCCATCAGGAGAATAAAGTCAACGTCAACATCGTTGTACGCCTCCTCATAACCCCGTAGCCATAGCACCGGCTTCGCAGGCGCCGCGGCCTTATCATCCTTCGCCTTCTTACAGGCTCCCACATACGCGTTGCGAATCTCCTCCTGCTCGGCTAGCATACTATCTAGGAACGCCTTGTAGTCCTTCGTCCAGCAACCGATGGGTAGTTCCTTAATACGAATCGTCGCCGCATCGTCGTTGACAAATTCATAAATACCCTTCGTAATCCAGGTCTTGGAATCCGCGCCGGGCACAACGCGTCCCTTGAAGCCAAACCACCACGGTGTCAGTTCCAAGTGCGTCAGATCCGTCATACTGCCGTTCAGACGCAACTTGAGCGCAGTAATCAAATCAGACGGATTGTAAGGAATAATGTTCGTACTGAATCCAGTACCGATGCCAATACACCCATTTACCAGCAGCAGCGGCACAACAGGATAGTAAGTTTCTGGCTCTACCGTAAGACCGTCGTCGTCCAGATAACGAAGAACTGCGTCATCCTCTTTCTTTACAACGGCGCGTACAATCGGCATGAGTTGCGTATGAATGTAACGCGGCGAGGCCGAATCATCGCCACCCATAAGACGCGTTCCGAACTGTCCGTTCGGAGCCAGTAGATTAAGATTGTTAGAGCCGACGAAATTCTGTGCCATACCAATAATCGCTCCCGTCAGCGACGCTTCGCCGTGGTGATAGGCCGCCGTCTCGGATACGTATCCGGCAAGCTGCGCTACACGGATTTCCGAGGTCAGATTGCGCTTCAACGCCGACCAGAAGATTTTGCGCTGCGAAGGCTTGAGACCGTCCATTACGTGCGGAAGCGACCGAATATTGTCGGCACTACTAAAGTGAATGAGTTCATCGTGTACGAAACGACTGTAATTAACCTTGGCGCCGCCGGCCTTGACTGGTAGATGGCGGCCACGGTCGTAGGACGAAAGCCACGTCTTGCGGTCATCTGCACGCTTCTTATTGAAGGCAAGGTCAATGGAGTTATCCGACACCTCGTCCCATACGTACTCCACTGTGTTCATATTTGCAAAGTACTCACGGGCTTCTACAGCCGTCGACGTACCCAAGCCCTTGTAATACTTGGACTTCCATCCGCGTAGGTCGGCGGGCGTCTGTGTGCGCTGCCACGCCTCGTACTCGGATTCCGAATAGAAGCAGAGCGTTGTCTTACCCTTTGTTGTCTTCAGAAGAGGAGTCATCAGACAGCAGAGGAAATCAATATGGAGAAGCGACGGCCAATCCGTGTGGAACAGATTCATGAGTAGGCCTTTAATGTGCGACCCGTCCACATCCTGATCCGTCATAATCATGACGCGGCCATAACGGAGCTGCGACGTATTTGTATAGACCTTGCCGGCCTCCAGACCAAGAATCTGTTTAATATTCGTCAACTCCGCATTTGCCGTCTTCTTTGCTACTGAAATATCTTTGACATTCATAATCTTACCCTTGAGCGGAAACACGCCGTATTGCTCGCGGCCTACGACCTTGAGACCCGAAATCGCCGTCGTAGCGGCTGAATCTCCCTCGGTAAGAATAAGTGTACACTCGGACGACTTGGCGGTACCCGCCCAAATTGCATCCTCCAGCTTGGGAATACCACGTACCGTGGACTTCTTCTTACCGTCCGTACGCTTGGCTTCGCGTGCAGTCTTCGCGTCCAGAAGGGTCTGCGCCTCGCTCAGCAGGCCAATCTTCACGAGCGACTCAATAAACTTGGGCGAAATCGTTGGTAGAGAGCCGAACTTGCTCGCCGGCGTAGTCAACGTCTCCTTCGTCTGCGTATCAAACGACGGATTGACAATCGTAGAATTGATAAACCAGACAACCGAATCCTTCAGAATGGCGGGCGTCAAGTCGAGCTTGGCCTTCTTCTTGGCAAGTTCACAGAAGGCTGTAAGGACGGATTTTGAAACGTACTCCAGATGCTTACCACCACGGCGTGTAGCAATACCGTTGACGAACGAGATATGGCGCTCATCCGGTGGGGTATCGCCGTGTAGGTCGCGCGTCAGAATCGCACCGATTTCCCAGCGCTCGCCCGCGCATTCGTACGCAACACGTTTACCTCCTCCGCCGCCGCCGGCCTTACCGCCGTCTTCACTACCCGTTGATACACTTGCCTTATCACTGTCCTCGTTGAGATAAAGGCCGATGTACTTGGGAAACGTATTTGTCGCAACAGCCTTACCGTTGAGCGTAACACGGCAGTCCTTTCCTGCACAGGCGGCCGCATCAACAACGCGCGTAGCAATAACAGCTAGCATGTCAGCAGGAATCGACGTCGGTACCGACTCAGCTCCCCACGCAAAACGCGCCAAATCCGGCGTATACTTGATTTCCGTGTACGGCTTCACAGACGACGCCGATACAGTCGGCGTACCGATAACCGACATATTGGACGACCATGTCTGTACATACTTCTTCTTATGGCGATGGTCAACCGTCTCAATACGGAACTGGTGGCTGAAGATGTTGGTAAGCTTGGCGCCATAGCCGTTCTTACCACCGACGACCTTCTCTTCGGACTTATCGTAGTTGGAGGACGTCAGAAGATTTCCGAAAATTAACTCGGGCGCCCATAGACCCGTATCGGGATGCTTGTCTACGGGAATACCATCGCCATCGTTGCGAACCGTAATCTCCGTGGGCGTAAAAGAAACGTCAATGTGCTTGACAGGATGTCCGTCAGTCAGACCACCCGCAATACGTCCCGTCTGGCGTACACGATGGTCAAGCGCATTTACAAGAATCTCGTCAAAGAGCTTGAGAAATCCAGGACAGAAGCGGACATTCCGCCACTCCTGGTTGTTTTTCTCAGCATTATAAATCCAGCGATGCTCGGTCGCCGTATCCACCGAACCAATATACGTATCGGGAAGTTCAAGAATATGTTCACGATGCGTATGTTTCTTACTGAGTTGCGGAAGCCATGTTGGGAATTATGAAAGCCTGACCCCACCCTTGCCCATCGTCAATTTTGTACTAAGGGGCTCCGCCCCTTTTAAACCCCATCCTACGTGTTTTGGAATTATATAACAAATCTAGGCGACAATTGCTATTTCTTAGAAAGAGTGCTATGCCCCCTTAAGAATAACCTCCCATAGCGGCGGAATAGTAGCAAGAATTGTAGATATCGGCGCATCCTGTACTTCAAGACATGCGTCTACAAATTTCGCAACTCCGTTGCGTTTAAAATATTCAGCGTCCTTCATCATTAAGAAGACATGACGTATAAGTATACAAAACGGCGCTTGTCGCAGACCGTCTTCCCATACATAAATGCTTTTACCGGCTCCCGCATTACGTAACCGTTCAAACCAATCGTCCCAGGTATTAAACTCCTTTTCAAACTGAAGTGCTGCAATAAAGGAACGTAAATCACCACGCTGAATGCGGAAGGTAATATCCGAGGGCGTGCGAATCTTCTCAGGCGGAATACCTTCGCTTGCCTGAATCGCGTTGAGTGTATCACGAATATGAACAATCGGAACGTGTCCGCAAAAGAGCGCTACACAACGGGAACGTAGTGAGGAATGTAGGCGATAGAGGGAATTACACAAAAACAGGAAGAGCGGCGAATGAATATGACCCTCGCGATCCACGTCGTCCAACAATGCCCGTAACGACGCTTGTGCCGGCTCTGTCATTGTTTCCACTTCGTCAAATATGACAAATTTCCGAGTTACTCCAGGCCATACAGTTTGTGTAAATTGAAGAATACGCTCACGAATAACTTCAATAGAACGCTCGTCCGAAGCATTAAGATACAAAGTAGAAATGGAGGAGGATATGTCAGGATAGGCTTCATTCGCAAGCGCGAGCGCAATAGAGGTTTTACCGGTGCCGGGTGGACCATATAGAATTGTTGGTGGAAATCCCCGGCAGCCGTTCTTTACAGCACGTTCAAATAATTGTTTGATGCGTCGGTGCCCTTTTATATCACATAACTTTTGCGGCCGATACTTCTCCGTCCACATCAAGGACATCTTAAAGAGAGAAACAAGCGATTTACTTTAGACCAAGGGGGGCAAAGCCTCCTTTCAAACCCCCTTTTTGGGAATCTAGTAAGGGAGAAACACGGGATAAGCGCTTTTTGGGAATCTGGTAAGGTAGAAACATGGGGTAAGTACCTTTTTGCAATTTAATAAGGGGTTTACAATAAGAGATAATCAAGGACGAGACCTTTATAAAATCACAATTCTATCCATATAATTTTAAAAGATAGTAATTAGAAATGTCTAACGCTGCTGCTGGAGCTGGTGGACCCGGTAATAATGTAGCACGACTTGCTGTACCCGGTAATAATGTAGCACGACTTGCTGCACCCGATGACACATCAATCCTTTTGTATTTTGGTCATGGTGGCGTTGTTTGTTCTAGAGAAAGAGAAGTCGTATCTGGAAATAAGATAGTAAAATTTAATGAAGTAGCTCTGCAACCCAATATGTTAACTGTGTCATTTGGAACAGTTGGTGACTCCAACGCTGGTACAATACAAAAATCGCTTATGGAATTAGCTCGCGGAGAGAATAAATCATGGCTGTATGACCCGATTACACACTACGATAATATTCTTGGCTATGTTAATGAAAAACTAGCAAATGATCCTAACCTCCCAGAAGATGCTGAATCACAGACTACAATTGTTCTCGCAATGGGAAAAATGATTGATTTTATTGGACAGCCATTCTCTTATCAAAATGAAATAGATGATGAACACATACTCAGAGTTAGACGTCCAAAACCAGAACATACAGTTGATAAATCTGGTTTGTATACATTAGCTAACGTCGCCGCCACTCGTTCAGAACACTTTGTTAGAATTAAAGATTTCGGACAATCACCTGAGCATGATGTATCGGAAATAAAATCATTGTTTGATAATGCGGTATTACCAAGCGAAGATGATTTGAACAAACTCGATGACTCTGATAAGACTCTACCTGAATGGAATAAAGAATTCGAAGAAAAAATCAAAATAACTACCGCAGACTTGAATGATATCGCTCTCAAAAATCCTGGTAAATTTTATATATTCTACTTACTTGCTTGCAGAGGTCATTCTTATAGCCGGAATTTGAATGGTATGGCTAAGGCTACACGAGACGCATCGTTAGCAGAAGCTGTTGCCACGGTATTTGAAGCACGACCTAGTGAAGATGAGAGAACCGAACAACTTAGAATGAACAATCCTTTGACTCATCTTATCAAAAAGGGCGGTTCTCGTAAAAAGCGGTCAAAATCTAGACAACGAAAATATACGAAAAGGCGGTCAAATAAAGTGTGATACACTTATTGCTTAACTAATTTTCCGAATCTCTATAAACCTATCTACGGATTCGGAAAAAATTGAATTATGTTTTGATAGAAATCGGATTTGCGTGGCTCTTACTCGTACAGACTCACATTCCCTTTCCTTTCCTTCTTTTCCTTTCTTCCTTTCATTCCTTTCCTACAAATGACTTCCTT
>Ga0114979_10003210_pt1 | contig 11006 bp, 9 predicted proteins | sample S_140625_EF_Meta_FD_87315 | JGI IMG/M metagenome (GOLD analysis project Ga0114979, IMG submission 87315) | Freshwater microbial communities from Lake Simoncouche, Canada to study carbon cycling - S_140625_EF_MetaG | ecosystem: Environmental > Aquatic > Freshwater > Lake | place: Lake... | reverse complement strand
TTTCAGGTTTAGTTTGCAAAGATTTCTCGCTTCAATATTCGAGAATTCAGTCTTCAGGATCACTTTACGATTATTTTAAATTGAATCAAATTCCTGTCATTGATGACATTGATACGCGTTCTTTGGTCCGTTATATTCGGAATAAAGGTGCTATGAATGCGATTGTTTCAAACGAAACGAATGATCTTGAATTGCTTCGAAAAAAACTTCTAGATGCTCCTTCAATGGAAGGCTTAGAATTAGCCTCCAAAGTTTCATGCGAAAAATCCTATGAAATTGGAGATCCAAATTCAAAATATCGAATTGCCCTATTGGATTTAGGAGTTAAAAAAAATATTATTCGCTGCCTAGAAGAAAGAAACTGTTTTATAAAAGTGTTTCCCGCAAAAAGTAGTTTTGAAGAAATGATGACCTTCTCACCAGATGGTTTTATGATTTCGAATGGTCCAGGTGACCCTGCTGCTATGGATTATGCAGTTGATACCGTAAAATATATTCTTGAAAGTAAAATACCTCTATTTGGAATTTGTCTTGGGCATCAAATTTTTGCTCGAGCAATGGGCGTTTCAACCTACAAGATGTTTAACGGACATCGTGGAATAAATCATCCAGTTAAAAATATACTAACCGGATTATGTGAAGTGACTTCTCAAAATCATGGTTTTGCTATATCTGCTGAAGAAGTTAAAAATCATATTGATTTAGAAGTTACCCACATCCATCTTAATGACAATACCATTGCAGGAATTCGTCATAAAAATGGCAAAGCATTCACTGTTCAATATCATCCAGAATCTGCTCCCGGGCCGAATGATTCTCGGTATTTATTTGACAACTTTATTGAAATGATTGAGATACATTCTAGCATTTCTATTTCATAATTAAATTCTTATTCTATGAGCTCTATTGCCCACATTCATGCAAGACAAATTTTAGATTCTCGAGGAAACCCTACAATAGAAGTTGATGTAATTACAGAAAGTGGTTCTATTGGTCGTGCTGCTGTTCCTTCAGGTGCTTCAACAGGAACACATGAAGCTGTTGAACTTAGAGACAATGATGAAAAGCGCTACTTAGGTAAAGGAGTTGAAAATGCAGTCAATAATGTAAACTCTACGATTGCAGAAGAGTTGATTGGAATGGAAGTGACCGATCAACGTACGCTTGACATGACCATGATTGATTTAGATGGTTCTGAAAACAAAGCGAATCTTGGTGCAAATGCTATTTTAGGTGTTTCACTTGCAGCGGCAAAAGCTGCAGCGGCCGAATCTGGGCAACCTTTGTATCGATACGTAGGAGGCGTTAATGCTGCTTTGCTTCCTGTACCGATGATGAACATCTTAAATGGAGGATCTCATGCCGATAATAGCATTGATTTTCAGGAATTCATGATAATGCCTGTAAATGCTCGCTCATTTGGTGAAGCGCTTCGCATGGGTACGGAAGTTTTTCATCATTTAAAGAATGTTCTGAAGAAAAAAGGAATGTCGACAAATGTTGGAGATGAAGGTGGATTTGCTCCAAACATGAAATCGAACGAAGAGGCAATTGTGACGGTGATGGAAGCAATCGAAAAAGCAGGATATCGACCGGGAGAAGATATTTATATTGCGATGGATGCTGCCGCTTCTGAATTTTACAATGCTGAAGAAGGGATGTACCACTTCAAGAAATCAACCGGAGATAAACTAACCACTTCGCAGATGGTTGATTATTGGGCTGATTGGGCTAAAAGATATCCGATTTTATCCATTGAAGATGGCTTAGGTGAAGATGATTGGGATGGTTGGAAATTATTAACAGAGAAAACGGGTGATAAAATCCAATTGGTTGGTGATGACCTTTTTGTAACCAATGTTGATCGACTTAAACAAGGAATTGATAAAAACATTGCCAATTCTATTTTGGTAAAAGTGAATCAAATTGGAACATTAACGGAAACCATCAATGCCGTTCAAATGGCAATGAATAATAAGTATACTGCAGTAATGAGTCATCGTTCGGGCGAAACTGAAGATACAACTATTGCAGATTTAGCAGTAGCACTTCGATGCGGTCAAATAAAAACCGGTTCTGCATCAAGATCTGATAGGATTGCTAAATACAACCAATTACTTCGTATTGAAGAGATGTTAGGAGAAGCTGGAAGGTATCAGGGAATGGATGTTTTGAGAAAATAGTATTGATATGATTATCTCAAATCGAATATTAAATATCCTCTATATTGGTTTTGCCTGCACATTTTTATTTATCTGTGTCGCCCCTTATCTTTTTCTTGCGCAATATACAGAAGCCTTTACCGATGACTATACCATTGGTTTGGTGCTTAAACGAGTTAATTTTTTTGAAGCGCAATTTCAATGGTATTCCAATTGGACAGGGAGATATACAGCACATGCACTTGCAAGTCTTCTTCATCCTATAGCATACGGAAACCTTGGTGGACTTTGGTTTTTTGCCATATTAATGCAAGGAGTATTTTATTCGTCGCTTTATTTCTTTATAAAATCTTTACTACCTCAACTTCCTAGAGTTCCTCGATTATTTGTTTTTGCAATTATTACTCTTCAGTATTTATGGTTAATTCCATCAACTTCAGAAGCATTTAACTGGATTCCTGCATCTTTCTCATATCAGCTTGGTGCATCATTAAATCTTTTGTTTTTTGGACTTCTTCTTAAAAATAAAGAAAGAACCAAAAGAACTAGATTACTTCTGATTCTATTAACTTTATTTATTCCTGGCACCTCCGAGATTAACCTATTTATTTTTTGTAGTGGTTTATTTATTACATCTGCTTTTTATTATTGGAATGATAAAAAAATTGATCGCTTTCTTGCCCTTATACTAGGAATAGGTATTTTCTTTTCCTTGTTTTCACTTTTGTCACCAGGGAATAGCAATCGAACTTCCATCATTAAAGAGATGTCAGATGGAAAACCTGGAGATATCCTTTTTGCCATAAAGGCTGCTATCATCATAAGCAAACAGCAAATTATGATGTGGATTCTTCATTCGCCATTTCTAGTCAGCAATGTGCTTTTTCTTTGTGCATTATTTTCAACTGGAATTGGACCATCGAAGAAACCTAATATGTTTCTGATATTACTGTTCTTCTTTGGATTCATTGGAACATATCTTTTTTTACATGTTCTATTCCCATTTAAAACTGGTATTATTTATATGCCTGAAAGATTGCTTAATGTCACCTCACTATTTTTTATAATATGTTGGTTTTCATTTATCGCCATGCTTTGGTTTGCATTCTCTTTTAAAAATGAACAAGAAAAAGTTTCAGAAAATTATTCAAATACTTTTGCTGGAGCAACACTAGTGTTGTTGGGATTATTTTGTTTTTCTCAACTATTAATTCCAAACAAAATACAGAACGCATGGCGTGATTTATTGTCTGGTGATGCTAAAAGATATAGCGAACAAGTTCATTCCCGGATTCGTCTAATGGAGGAATCGAAAGGAAAACACTTACATATAGCTCCAATTAAATCGATGCCTTATTCGATTTGTGCTAGCGATATTAAATCGGATTCTTTGCATTGGTCAAATCAAGCTGTTGCCGAATATTTTGAACTAGGATCTATTCAAATAGATTCAACAATAACATACAAATGATATGTTTGAAGCAATACAATTGATAAAATTATATTGTTTTGAGAGAACTAAGCATCCTCGCCCCAGTTCCCCAATTTATCTTTGACAATGTAAACTGGGCGCTTTCTTGTTTCATCATAAATTCGCCAAAGGTATTCTCCAATTATACCCAACATAATCATAATCATTCCACCAATAACTAAAATAAGTATGACTATCGGTGCGTAACCTTTGAAAGGAATTTGATTTATCATGCGGGCATAAACCACCACAATAGCATATAAAAAACCTAATAATGCAGTTCCGATTCCAGCAATCGACATAAATCGAATGGGCATATACGATGTATTGAGAGAGCCATCGATAAAGTACTTCAATTTTTTTCCGAAGCTCCACTGTGATTTTCCAATTGTCCGCTTTAATCTTTTATAAGGAAGGAAACGAATATTGAAGCCCATCCATAAAATATCACCTTGAAAAAAACGATTGCGTTCATCGATTGATGCAAAAACATCTATTGCAGCCCGATCAAGTAAAACAAAGTCGAATCCTCCTTTTGGCATTTTAGGATTTGCGATTTTCATAAATCTATAAAAAACAGCGGAGGTCATATTGGCCATCATCGAATCTTCACGATCCATTCGATAACAAACTACGATTTGACTATTGTCCTTCCAAGCAGAAATCATATCCGTGATTAAGCTCACTGGATCTTGTAAATCAGCCGACATAATAACAGCTGCATCACCAGAACAATGTTGAGTTCCCGCAATAATTGCTGGAACCTGACCAAAATTTTTAGAAAATGATAGTGCTTTTATTCGCGAATTTAGTTGACTAACCTCTTGAATTTCTTCCCATGAACCATCATCAGAACCATCATTAATTAAAATAATTTCAAAATTAAGGTCGGAATGAAATTCCTCCATCAAAGAGGTCAATTTGCTACATGTAATGCTAATTGAGCCTTTGTTTCTAAAAACTGGAAGAATAAAAGAGAGTAGCTTCATAGGAATTTTTTATCGAGCAGGAACACCCACAACACGATGTCCGGAAGGAATTGAACGGTTAACAACGGCTCCAGCACCAATTATACAATTATCGCCGATTTCGACTTTCGGTAAGACTATCGCTCCGGATCCAATAAACACAGACTTTCCAATTTTAGATGCACCTAACAAAGTTACACCTGGTGAAATTTCAGAAAATTCTCCTATAGAAACATCGTGCGTGATGAGGGAATTTAAATTTATAAGGCAGCCTTTTGCAATCGTTGATGATGGTTCAATAACTACATTTTGTAGAATACAGCAACCGGTTTCAATAGTTACCTCGAAGGATGAAATTGAAGAAATTGGATCTATCAATGACACTGATTCTGCTCCAAGATTACAAAATTTTTGATGGATAGTAAATCGATTTAAAGGACCGCCAACAGCATTTACAAAGCGTAAATCTCCCAAATTGAAATATTCTGTTAGTTCTTTCTCAGATCGAAGTATGCGGAAGTTTCTTGCGATAAGAGACGAATTATCATTGCTATAATCGTCGTAAAAAACTACCTCATCAATTAAACCTAACCTCTCAATGATAGGTAGGATTTGTTTTGCAAAACCACCTGCACCAACTATCAACATAACTGTGTACGAATACAATCAGAAATAATTCGAACCTGTTCCATAGCTAAATCAGGATAAAGCGGGAGGCATAATACCCTTTTGGAAATGGCAGTTGCGTTATCATTATCTAAATTGTTTGAAACATAATGAAGGGTATTTAATGAAGGATAAAAGTACCTGCGAGGCATTATTTGAATCTCATTTAGTGCTTTTACAACTTTCAGAAGTTCTTCTTCTGTTTTAAAAACAATTGGATAATAAGCGAAATTATATTTTGTTGTTCCCGGTTGAATATGCAAATGTTGAATGGGAATGCCAGCTAAACTTGAGGTGTAAAAATCGGAAAGAGTCTTACGGGTTTCAATGATGTGATCAATTTTAGGAATCAGACATAGGCCCATAGCTGCTTGAAATTCCGAACTTTTCCCATTTACACCAACACCATAAAATGCTTCTGGCCCATTATGACCGAAGTTACGCATGTAGCTGATTTTATGAGCCAATTCATCGTCGTTGGTGATAATACCACCTCCTTCAATTGTATGGAAAAGTTTGGTTGCGTGAAAACTCAATGTGGAAATATCGCCATAATTTAAAACCGATTGGTTTTTATATTCAACACCAAAAGCGTGAGCTGCATCGTATATAACTTTTAGCCCCCTTTTTTTAGCAAGTGCTTCGATTTCCTCTACTGGACAAGGATTTCCGTAAACATGAGTAACTAATATTCCTGTAGTTTGAGGAGTTATAACTTTCTCAATTGTTTCAGCAGTTACGGTAAGTGTATTGGGATCAATATCGGCAAAAACAGGATTGCAATTTTCCCAAACTAAACAGCTTGTTGTAGCAACATAAGAGAATGGCGTAGTAATAACATCGCCTTTTAACCCAGCTGCTTTAATGGCTATTTGAAGTGCAATGGTACCATTGTTTACAAAGAAGAAATGTTTTACCCCAAGATAATCTCGAAGTTTATTTTCTAATTCAATGACCAAAGGCCCATGATTAGTTAAATGACCACGTTCCCATATACCCTCGAGGTACTTAATATAGTCCGACAGTTCTGGTAGAAAAGACTTCGTGACATTGATCATTTTATAACTCCTTTAAATAATTTAGTAATCCACAAATATAATTTTAAATCGTTATTCAATATCATACATTATCATGTAGTAATTTAGAACGTAAAAATCTCAAAACAATAATTGATAATATGATTTTAATCTGACTGATTCTATATACATTTAACGCAAATTTCAAAATCCTTTCCCTTCCTTCATTATGTCATCTCATTTAAAGCAAAAATTCTCAGAGAAAATTCTTCCGCATGCAGCTAATCTAAAAACAATGATTAGTGAGAATGGCTCATTAAAAATTGGTGAAATTACTTTAGCTCAAGTATTTTCTGGAATGAAAGGAATGGTTGGGATGATTACAGAAACATCGAAACTTGATCCTGAAGAAGGAATTCGTTTTCGTGGATTCAGCATTCCAGAATTGCGTGAAGTACTCCCCAAAGCAGCCGGTGGTTCTGAACCATTGCCAGAAGGAATTTTTTATTTGATGCTAACTGGTGAAGTTCCCACTGAGGAGCAAGTTCTTGCGTTGAGTTCAGAATGGGAAAGCCGAAGCAATGTTCCTGAACATGTGTTTAAAATGTTAGATGCGCTTCCAACGAACACACATCCAATGACGCAGTTTAGTGCCGCTGTGTTGGCAATGCAAACAGAGTCCGTTTTTGCACATGAATACGAAAAAGGAATCAATAAAAAAGAGTATTGGGATCCGATGTTTGAAGATGCAATGAACTTAATTGCTCGTCTTCCTCGCGTGGCATCCTATATATACAGAAGAAACTATCACAGCAACGTTCAGATTGAACCATTAAAAGGAGCAGATTGGTCAGCCAATTTTGCCCATATGATGGGACACGATGCTTCTGATGTTGCCGAATTAATGCGCTTGTATCTTACCATTCATGCCGATCATGAAGGTGGAAATGTTTCCGCGCACTCCACACATTTGGTTGGTTCTGCTCTAAGTGATGCGTATTATTCTTTCTCCGCAGGATTGAATGGGCTTGCAGGACCTCTTCACGGTTTAGCAAATCAGGAAGTTATTCGTTGGATTCTTGAACTTCAAAAAGATTTAGGTGGTGGACTTCCCACTAAAGAACAAATTGAACAATACGTAAACAAAACCTTAGCAGAAGGCAAAGTTGTTCCTGGATATGGACATGCTGTTCTTCGTAAGACAGATCCGCGTTTTGTTGCACAAATGGAGTTTGCGAAAAAATATATGCCTGATGACGATATCGTGAATATTGTTTGGCGTGTGTATGATGTTGTTCCCGAAATATTGAGTAACATCAAAAAAATACAGAATCCTTGGCCTAATGTGGATGCGCATTCGGGGGCTCTTTTAATTCATTATGGAATCAAAGAATACGATTTCTTTACGGTTCTGTTTGGCGTATCTCGTGCGTTGGGAGTTCTTTCCCAACTAACAATCAGTCGCGCAATGGGACTTCCAATTGAACGACCTGGTTCCATTACCAGCGATTGGATTAAAGCAAAAATTGCTGCAAGTCAAAAAGCGGTTTAGACCATTTTACAATTTAATTTCAATAAAAAAACGCCTGTCTTCTTTTGATGACAGGCGTTTTAGCTTTTATAAAGTCAAAGATTAAACTTTCGGAGAAAAACGGTGACGAAGATAAGCGATTACCATGGGCATCACTGAAAGCAAAATAATTCCTAAAACTACTGCTTCAAAATGCTTTTGGAAGAATTCTAAATTCCCCAGAAAATAGCCTGCCAATGTCATGGAAGTAATCCATAAGAAACCACCTGCTAAATCGAACGGAAGGAATTTTTTACGGTAATTCATTTCGCCAACACCCGCTACAAAAGGAGTAAATGTTCGGACGATGGGAACGAAGCGCGCCATGATGATGGCCTTAGTTCCATATTTTTCAAAGAATTTATGTGTTTGGTCAATATACGCCTGTTTCACTAATGGTTTTCCGCGAAATTTCCAGTTTACCACTTTAGATCCTGCAAAGCGTCCGATGGCATAATTAAGATTATCGCCTAAGACTGCTGCCAAAATTAGAAGAGTAATGAGTAGGAGTAAACTCAATTCAGAACCTGGACGGGCGCATAATGCACCAGCAGCAAATAATAATGAATCGCCAGGTAAAAAGGGCATTACAACCAAACCCGTTTCTACGAATATGATCAAAAATAAAATGAAATAAATAGCAGATCCATAATCAAGAACCAGTTGGTCGAGATGTGCATTTATATGTAAAATAAAGTCGAGTAATGAGGTAATGAATTCCATAGTTGTCAGCAAAATTAATTTAAATACCTGTGTTTTGATTCATCCAGTTAGCAAATAATGCCGTTGCGCGGGCTCGGTGACTGATTTCGTTTTTTATGCTCTGTGGGATTTCAGCAAATGTGTGATCGAAACCTTCGGGAATAAAAATAGGGTCGTATCCAAAACCACCCTGACCAGAAATGGCTTGTGCAATCTTTCCTTTTACTTCTCCTTCGAAGGTTTGAACGCCGTTTTCATTAACAAAGGCAATTACGGTGATAAAACGAGCCGACCTATCCTCTACTCCATCCATCTCGCCTAACACACGATTCATGTTTTTTATCGAATCTCTTTCAGGTCCGGCATAATGAGCAGTATCAACTCCGGGATTTCCATCAAGCGCATCAATTTCCAAACCTGTATCGTCGGCAAAACATGCAAAGCCGGTTTCATTGAAAAGTGTTTGTGCTTTTTGAATGGCGTTCCCAGTAATTGTTTCAGTTGTCTCGGGAAGTTCGGAATTATAGCTTATATCCGATAGTGTTTTAATGTGATGTTGATTATGAAGTATTGTACGCACTTCTTCCAACTTATGCGCATTGTTTGTTGCAAAAACGAGATTCATTGGACAAATGTACATATCCGTTTCCAAAACAAGACTGAATATAGATCATGAAATTAAAACCAGGTTCAGATAGAGTGTATTCGTTGAAATAGATTAAAAAATTCTATTTTTACCCACAAATACACTGCAATTGAAAATAGCTTTAATTACAGGAATTACAGGACAAGATGGAGCATATCTTGCCGAATTCCTTCTTAACAAAGGGTACACAGTTCACGGGATAAAACGTAGAAGTTCCTTGTTTAATACCGAACGTATCGATCATTTATACGAAGATCCACATATCGATAATGCCAAATTTTTCTTGCATTACGGCGATTTAACAGACTCTTCCAATTTAATTCGAATTATTCAAGAAGTTCAGCCAGACGAAATCTACAACTTAGGTGCTATGAGCCATGTTAAGGTAAGTTTCGATGAACCGGAATACACTGCTAATGTAGATGGACTTGGCACCTTGCGCATTTTGGAAGCTGTTCGTTTATTGAATCTGACAAAGAAAACGCGAATTTATCAGGCATCTACGTCTGAATTATATGGCTTGGTTCAACAAGTTCCTCAATCGGAGACTACTCCTTTTTACCCAAGAAGTCCATATGCAGTTGCCAAATTATATGGCTATTGGATTACTGTAAACTACCGTGAAGCATACGGAATGTTTGCAGTAAACGGCATCTTGTTTAATCATGAAAGTCCAAACCGCGGTGAAACTTTTGTTACCCGGAAGATTACTCGAGGTGTTGCACAGATTGCCTTGAGCATGCAGGATAAATTGTACATGGGGAACATTGATGCGAAGCGCGATTGGGGACATGCCAAAGATTATATTGAAGCAATGTGGAAAATGTTGCAGGTTGATACTCCTGAAGATTTTGTTATTGCAACAGGAGAAACACGAACCGTTCGAGAATTTTTATTCAGAGCATTTGCGGAAGCAGGAATTACCATTGAGTTTAAAGGCGATGGAGTTGATGAAAAAGCATATGTAACGCATTGCAATCATCCCGATTATCAATTACCTATCGGCAAAGAAGTAGTGAGTATAGACCCAACGTATTTCCGACCAACTGAAGTAGAATTACTTATTGGAGATGCAACAAAAGCGCAGGAAAAACTCGATTGGAAGCCCCGAATTCATTTTGATGAGTTGGTGAAGGATATGGTTTCGGCGGATTTACAACTCTTCCGAAATAAAAAATTTATAAAAGAGTTTAATGCGGGCAACTAATCTCATTTTGGAAAAGTCGGATAAAATTTACATTGCGGGTCATCGCGGGATGGTTGGTTCGGCAGTATGGCGTGCATTAGAAAATAGTGGATACACAAATTTAATTGGAGCAAGTTCTAAAGAATTAGATTTACGTCATCAAGCAGATGTTGAAGCCTATTTTGAGAGAGAAAAACCAGATGTTGTTGTATTAGCTGCAGCGAAAGTGGGCGGTATTCTAGCTAACAATATTTACCGCGCCGAGTTTTTGTATGATAATTTGGCAATCCAAAATCATGTCATTCACAGCTCTTGGAAAAACAACGTAAAGAAGCTTTTGTTTCTAGGTTCTTCATGCATCTATCCCAAATTAGCTGAGCAACCTTTGAAGGAAAAAAGTCTATTATCCGGATTTCTAGAGCCAACCAATGAACCTTATGCCATTGCTAAAATTGCTGGAATAAAGCTGTGTGAGAGTTTCAAAAGGCAATATGGTTGTAATTATATAGCAGCAATGCCAACAAATCTCTATGGTCCAAACGACAATTACGATTTACAAAATTCACATGTTTTACCTGCCTTGATTCGGAAGATGCATCAAGCGAAAGTGAATCAGGAT
>Ga0114979_10003208_pt1 | contig 11007 bp, 13 predicted proteins | sample S_140625_EF_Meta_FD_87315 | JGI IMG/M metagenome (GOLD analysis project Ga0114979, IMG submission 87315) | Freshwater microbial communities from Lake Simoncouche, Canada to study carbon cycling - S_140625_EF_MetaG | ecosystem: Environmental > Aquatic > Freshwater > Lake | place: Lake... | reverse complement strand
AGAACGCGCCGAAATCGGCGAGCAGCGCGAAGCAGTGTTCGCGGTCACCATTCCGGAAGAGCGCGGCAGCTTCCGCAGGTTTTGCGAACTGATCGGCCCGCGCAATGTCACCGAGTTCAACTACCGGATCGCCGATGCCCGCGTGGCCCATGTCTTTGTCGGCCTGCAGGTCGCCAACCGGGAGCAGGCCCGCGAGACCGCCCGCAACTTCGAGGCCAACGGGTTCGCAGCACTCGACCTGTCGGATGACGAGCTCGCCAAGTCGCATGTCCGCCACCTGGTGGGCGGGCATTCGCCGCTGGCCCGGGATGAACTGCTCTATCGCTTCGAGTTTCCGGAGCGCCCGGGCGCGCTGATGCGCTTTCTGACCAGCATGAGCCCTAACTGGAACATTTCGCTCTTTCATTACCGCAACCATGGTGCCGACTACGGCCGGATCCTGGTCGGACTGCAGGTACCGGGCGCCGACAAGGCCGCTTTCGACGCCTTTCTGTCGGGCCTGGGCTATCGCTGGTGGGATGAAAGCCAGCACCCTGCCTACAGGCTGTTCCTGGCTGCCGGGGGTGAATCCGATCGATCCTGAAACCGGCGCTGCACGATCCATGCTGACCGAGAGCACCGCAACAGGTAAACTGACTGTAAACTTTAGTTGACTGTTCCGGCTGACTGTCACGGCTGACTGACTTCCAGGCGATTAAACGGGCTGCCCCATGCAACTCCTCACCCTTGGCTTGAACCACACCACTGCGCCTCTGGCGCTGCGCGAGAAGGTGGCGTTTCCGGGCGAAGCCCTGCGTGATGCGGTCGCCAACCTGAGGGGCGAGCTGCGCAGCGTCCTGCCCGAAACCGCGATTCTGTCGACCTGCAACCGTACCGAGATCTACTGTGCGACGCCCGAGCCTGCGAAGGCGCGCTCGGCGATCACCCGCTGGATGGCCGACTTCAACGGGCTGGGAACCTCGCCCGGACTCGACGAACACCTCTACGCCTTGCCCAACAACGAAGCCGTGCGCCATGCCTTCCGGGTGGCATCAGGCCTTGATTCGATGGTGCTCGGCGAGCCGCAGATCCTCGGCCAGATGAAAGACGCCGCACGCGTCGCCCAGGAAGCCGATGCGCTGGGCACCCATCTGCATCAGCTCTTTCAGCGCACCTTTGCGGTCGCCAAGGAAGTCCGCAGCCAGACCGAGATCGGCGCGCATTCGGTGTCGATGGCGGCGGCCGGCGTGCGATTAGCGCAGCGGCTTTTCGAAGATCTGCGCGAGACCTCGATCCTCTTTGTGGGCGCCGGCGAGATGATCGAGCTGGCCGCCACCCATTTCGTGGCGCAGCAACCCAAGCGCATCGCCGTGGCCAATCGCACCGCCGAACGCGCCCAGAAGCTCGCGCAGCGCTTCGGCGCCCAGGCGGTCAGATTGTCCGATCTCCCCGAGACGCTCGGCGACCACGACATTATCGTGTCCTGCACCGCCAGCTCGCTGCCGATCATCGGTCTGGGCATGGTCGAGCGAGCCCTTCGCCAGCGCAGGCGCCGGCCGATGTTCATGATCGACCTGGCCGTGCCGCGCGATATCGAGCCGGAAGTCGCGCGACTTGACGACGTCTTCCTCTACACCGTCGACGATCTCGGCAAGCTGGTCCAGACCGGCATGGAAAATCGCCAGTCGGCGGTTGCCCAGGCCGAAACCATCATCGAGACCCGAGTCGATGCCTTCATGCACTGGCTGACGGCCCGCCAGGCCGTGCCGGCGATCAAGGCGCTGCATGCACGGGGCGAGTCGCTCAAGCAAGGCGAACTCGAGCGTGCAAGACGGATGCTGGCGCGCGGCGACGACCCACAGGCCGTCCTCGAAGCGCTCGCGAGCAGTCTGACCGGCAAATTTCTTCATGGCCCCACCACCCTGCTGCAGCAGCCGGGTCCGGCGCAGCAGCAGATCGGCGCGCTCATCGACCGCCTGCTGCCCGAAGACAAGTCATCATCCTGAGGGTCGTACCGGCGCACTCCTGCCCGCCGGGCGCTGTCTGATATGGCCATGAACCCCTCGATGCTCGACAAGCTGTCGCGGCTCGAAGAGCGGCTGGCAGAGGTCTCGGCGCTGCTCTCGACCGAAGCGGCCACCCGCGATATCACCGAATACCGCCGTCTCAACCGCGAGCATGCCGAGCTCGCTGAAGTGGTCGAGCATTTCGTTGCCTGGCGACAGGCGCGCCGCGACCTCGAGACCGCCGAGCAGCTGCGTGCCGACCCCGAGATGCGCGAGTTCGCCGACGACGAAGCCGCCACCGCGAACCGGCGACTCGCCGATGAAGGCGCCATGCTCGAGCGGCTGCTGGTGCCGCGTGATCCGGATGACGGGCGCGATGTCATCCTCGAGATCCGCGCCGGGACTGGCGGCGACGAGAGCGCGCTCTTTGCCGGCGACCTTCTTCGGATGTATCTGCGCTATGCCGAGCAGCAGCACTGGCAGACCGAGCTGCTCTCCGAAAGTGCCGCCGAGCTGGGCGGCTACAAGGAAGTGATCGTGCGGATCGCAGGCAACTCGGTGTTCGCGCGTCTGAAGTTCGAGTCGGGCGGCCATCGGGTGCAAAGGGTGCCTGTAACCGAGGCGCAGGGCCGCATCCACACCTCGGCCTGCACCGTGGCGGTCATGCCCGAGGCCGACGATGTGTCAGATGTGGTGATCTCGCCGGACGAGCTGCGCATCGATGTGTTCCGGGCCTCGGGGGCCGGCGGTCAGCATGTCAACAAGACCGAGTCGGCGGTGCGCATCACCCATCTGCCGACTGGCATCGTGGCCGAATGTCAGGACGACCGCTCGCAGCATCGCAACAAGGACAAGGCGATGAAGGTGCTGGCCACCCGCATCCGCGACCTGCAGGTACGGGCGGCGCAGGCCAAAGAGGCCGCCACCCGCAAGTCGCTGGTCGGCTCGGGCGACCGCTCGGAGCGGATCCGCACCTACAACTTTCCGCAGGGCCGCGTCACCGACCATCGCATTAATCTCACGCTCTACAAACTGCAGGCGGTGATGGATGGCGATCTCGACGACCTCCTGGGGCCTCTGATGACCGAGCATCAGGCCGAAAAGCTCGCGGCCCTGGCCGAGGAAGCGACTTCGCCTCAATGAGCGGCCTGCTCCCCCGATCGTGGGACGCGCTGCAGACCGCAGCCGGACTGCCGCGGCTCGATGCCCGCGCGCTGCTCGAGCATGTCAGCGGGCGCCCCCGGGAGTGGCTGGTAGCTCATGGCGATGAACCGGCAATCGCGCCGGTCGCCGAACAGTTCGATGCCCTGGCGGCCAGGCGTCGCGCCGGCGAGCCGCTGGCCTATCTGATCGGATACCGTGAATTCTTCGGGCGACGCTTTGCGCTCGATCGGCATGTGCTGGTGCCCCGCCCGGAAACCGAAGGGCTGGTCGAGGCAGCGCTCGAGCGGCTGCCGGCGCGCTTACTCGGCGCACCGGCGCCCGGCTCAAGCACAGCAGGCGACACCACGCCGCCCTTGCGCGTGCTCGATCTGGGCACCGGCAGCGGCATCATCGCGATCACGCTGGCGCTGGCCCGCCCCGATCTGCGCCTGACCGCCACCGATACCTCGGCGCAGGCTCTGGTCTGCGCGCAGGCCAATGCCGCCGACCTGTCGGCACCTCCAATCGACTGGTATCAGGGCGACTGGTGGGCAGCCCTGCCGCCGGGTACGCCGCCCTTTGACATGGTGGTCTCCAACCCGCCCTATCTGGCCGACGACGATCCTCATCTGAACGATCCGGCACTACGACATGAACCGATGGGCGCTCTGGCCTGCGGCCCTCAGGGCCTGGAAGCCATCGAGCGCATCGTCGCGCAGAGCCTTGTCTTCCTGCTGCCCGGCGGCTGGCTGCTGCTTGAGCATGGCTTCAAACAGGGCGCCGACGTGCGGGATCGACTTGCGCGGGTCGGCCTGTCGGCGGTGGTCACGCTGACCGACCTGCAAGGACTCGACCGGATCAGCCTGGGTCAGCGCCCCCCCGCCGATACCCTGCCGTTTGACGCGGGCCGCGGCGCTGCCTAGACTCGAACCCTGCCAGCGGCGCACAGCGCCCTCTTTCAAGGACTCAATGTCATGGACGCCAGCGAATTCATCAAAAAGACGGTCGAAGACCATCCGGTCGTGCTCTTCATGAAGGGAACCGCGCAGTTCCCCCAATGCGGTTTTTCGGGCCGGGCCGTGCAGCTGCTCAAGGCTTGCGGCGTCACGAGCATGGTCACCGTCAATGTCCTCGACGATGACGAGGTCCGCCAGGCGATCAAGACCTTCTCGAACTGGCCGACCATTCCACAGCTCTACGTCGGTGGCGAATTCATCGGCGGCGCCGATATCGTCCAGGAAATGTTCGACAGCGGCGAGCTGCAGAAGCTCTTCCCGGGCGAAACACCCGCTGCCTGACCCGCTGCCTGGGCATCACCGCGCGGCCTGCAGCGCGCGAGCACCAGCAATCGCGACTCGGGCTCGGCGGGCGCTACACACGCTTTCAGCGCATCGAAGTCCGCTGGCCCGACGGTAAGCTCATCGGTCGCCGTCAACCGCTGGCCACCGGCCAAAGGCGAACAGCCACAGCGCGATTACATTCACGCCCGGCACCAGCGCCAGCAGTGACCACCAGGGCGAAAAACCCGCGCGCTGCATGATCCGCCACAGCGGTATCGTCACCAGCGCAAGCGATACCAATCCGAGCAGAATTCCCATCAGTGTTTGCCTCTTGTGGTTGCGAAACCGGGTGGTCAGCGAGCATTTGACCACCGTTGCCGCCGAGTCGCCATGGCGTCTAGCTTGCGCCTGAATCGATTGCCGCTCTTGCGGCCAGACCACCGCGACATTGCAGCAAACGCGAGGTCGGTACAATCAGTCGGACCGACGTGCGGTCTTGTGCCGACGTGCCGACCTCTCCCGGAGCCTGCCGATGACCCGAAGACTGATTGTTGCCATCACCGGCGCATCGGGCGCGGTGTACGGCGTACGACTGCTGCAGGCCCTTGGCGACCTGCCGGAGGTGCAGACCCACCTGCTGGTCTCGGCGGCCGGATGGCTGAACATCGAACAGGAGCTCGGACGGGGACGCCGCGAAATCGAGGCACTCGCCGATGTCGTTCACAACGTTCGCGACGTTGGCGCAAGCATCGCCTCCGGGTCGTTTCGCAGTGACGGCATGGTGGTCGCACCCTGCTCGATGCGCACGCTCGCGGCCATCGCGCACGGCATGTCGGATAATCTCATCACGCGCGCGGCCGATGTGGTGCTCAAGGAGCGGCGACGGCTGGTGCTGATGGTCCGCGAGACACCGCTGAACCTGGCCCACCTTCGCAACATGACCGCCGTGACCGAGATGGGCGGCATCGTGTTTCCGCCGGTACCGGCCTTCTACAACCGGCCGCAGTCGGTCGACGAACTGATCGACCACACCGTCGGCAGGGTGCTCGATCTGCTCGATGTCTCACAGACACTCTCGCCCGCCTGGCCGGGGCTTGCCTCGGCGCGGGCCGCTGCGAATGAGGAAGCGCCGTGAGTCACAGCGAACTCGAGTTGAAGTTTTCGCTGCCGCTGTCGCTGCAGGACAAGCTCGATGACGCTGCCGCCGATGGCTGGGATCGGAAACGGGTCTGGTCCTGCTACTACGATACGCCGGATGGCGAGCTGACGCGGGCCCGGATGGCGGTGCGGGTGCGCCGGCATGGCGAGCGCTGGCTGCAGACCGTCAAGGCCGAGGGTGCCGGTCAGTTCGAACGCTACGAATGGGAGCGCCCCATCGACGGACCGGGACCGCAGCGCGACGCACTGCCGCCTGCCGATACCGAACCGGGCGCGATCGCGCACCGCAGCTTCGGCCTGTGGCGCCCGCTCTTCGAGACCGACTTCGAACGACGCAGCCGCGCGATCGAGCCCTCCCCGGGTCTGGTGATCGAGATCGCGCAAGACATCGGCGAATTGCGATGTGGCGATCGCACCGAGGCGATCCGCGAGGTCGAGCTCGAATGCCTGCAGGGCGGGCGCGCAGAATTTTTCGAATGGGCGCTCGATTGGGCGAAAGCGCTTCAGGCCTGCCTGCTGATCCCCACGAAAAACGAACGCGGACTGCGGCTCGCAGCCCGTTTGCCGCTGATCGCCAGTCCGCTCAAGGCGCCTGCGACCGTGCCTGGGCGCGGCCAGCGACCCGGCGCTGCAGCCGCGCAAATTCTGTCTGCCTGTATCGCGCATGCCTGCGCAAACATCGAGCCCATCCTGTCCTCTGATGTCCCGGAAGGTCCGCATCAGTTCCGGGTCGCACTCAGACGGTTTCGGGCTGCATTGCGATTCTTCGGGCTGCGCGAGATCGATCCGGTCTGGGAGGACCTCGACCGGACGGCCTCGAGTCTTGCCGATGCCGCTGGCAGGGTCCGCGACTTCGATGTCTTCGAGTCCGGGCTCCTGCCCGAGTTGCGAAGCCGCTTCAAGGGCGACGCTGCGCTCGAGGCCCTGTCGCGCGCGGTCGGCCATGCCCGCGAATCAGCACGCATGGATCTGCGACGAACCCTGTCGGGTCCTGATGCATCGCAGTTCGTCCTGCAGGTGACCGCAATGGCCGAGCGGCTTGCCGACACCGGCAATCCGGCAGGCTTGCCGGGCGATGACTTCGGCGCCTTCGCTGCGGTGCGTCTGCCGGCGCTCATCGGCAGGGTTCGCCGACGGGCCCGTCAGGCCAGGACCGAACCCGATTGGCACCGGGCCCGGCTCGCAGTCAAGAACCTGCGCTATGCGCTCGAATTCGCCGCGCTGGCACTCACACGAAGTGCCGACGTGCCCAGGGTGACCGCTGTGCTGGCGCGCTGGCAGGACGAACTCGGGGCCGGCCAGGACCTGGCGGTGGCCCGCGATGTGGCCGCGCAGGCGATGGCCCGCCCGGGCGTTCCCTCCGAAGCGGCTGTCAGAGCGACGGCCCTGATCGACGCCTGGCGGGTTTTTTCTGCGCCCCGCCCGCACGGTCGACAGCGCATTGCCCGGCGTTCGCTGCATGTTCTTCAAGTGCTGTCCGCCGCGATTTCAGCGTCACGCACCGGACCGCCAGTCGATGAGCCGGCGATGGCCAATGCCTCGCAAGCAGGCGACGCCGCCCCAGGGCAGGATGATGAGAGCGCATCTCCCCAATCCGACCCACCTGCCGCCATGCAATAATCCGGGCGCCCGACGTTGACAGGACACAGGCCATGAAACTCTTTGTCGCCATTGACGGTTCGAAAAACTCGCTGCGCGGGCTCAAATACGCCATCAAGCTCGCTGGCAAGCTGTCCGATCCCTCGCATCTCATCCTCGCCAATGCCCACGACGATATCGCCCTGCGCGGTGCCAGCCAGTTCGTTGGCAAGCAGGCTGTCGACCGCTACCTTGAGGATCTTGCCGAGTCAGAGCTCAAGCCGGCCATCGAGCAGGCGCGCAAGTCGGGAGTGAGCTTCGAGTCGCGGGTGCTTCGCGGCAGGGTGGCTCAGGCGATCGCCGAGTCGGCCGACGCCAGCAAATGCGACCTGATCGTGCTTGGCTCCAAAGGCCGCAGCGCGATCAAGGACCTGATGATCGGGTCGGTTGCGCAGCGGGTCGCCTCGCTGGCGGCAACCCCGGTTGTGCTTGTCAAGTAAGCCGGCGATTTCCGGCCGACTCACTACCAGGACTTCAAGATCATGCGACTGTTGCTTGGATGGGCGATCAACGCCGGTGTGCTGCTGCTGCTGCCCTATCTGATCCCGGCAGTGCATATCAACGACTTCGTGACCGCGCTGATGGTCGCGCTGGTGCTCGGGCTGCTCAACGCCATCGTTCGCCCGCTGCTGGTGATCCTGACGCTGCCGATCACCCTGCTCACGCTCGGGCTCTTCCTGTTCGTGATCAACGGTCTGATGTTCTGGCTGGCGTCGCGACTGTTTTCCGGTTTCCAGATCGACAGCTTCGCCTGGTCGATCGTCGCTGCGCTGGTCTACAGCGCGGTCAGCTGGGCGGTCAGTGCGGTGGTACTGCGCAAGAACGCCTGATTCAGCGAACCATTCCGAAAACGTCGTCCTGTTCTGCAAGCAGTTTTTCGCCGACGTACTGGCTGACGGCCAACTGGCTCGGCGGATCGAGATCGAGAAACTCCAGTCCGAGCAAGGTGGCCGGAAAGTCTGGCCGATTGTCCTTGGTCGTGGATCGGATGGCAGCTTTGACCTGAACCGTCATGGCCGACCCAAGCACCATCAGTCGGACTGACACATCGAGCTCGGTGATACCTGCAGGCAGCGGGTTTTCAATGGCCACCTGCATGCCCCGCACGCTCAGATCAGCAGTAAACCCGGCGCGAAACTCGTTGTCACCCGAACCGTAGCGCACGGCACAGGGAAGCATGACACCTGCCCGGCGAAGCTTGCGAACGACTTCTCGCCGCCGCTGCTCGAGGGGCGGCAATGAGAACTCAAGGCCGGGCGACTCACCCAGAATCACCCGCGTCACCGTGCTGTCGAAGGTCGAGAGAAACGCACCATCGAAATTGCTCACGCCGAATGTCTCGCCTTCCTTGACGAACACCAGCATGCCGTCGTCAGACGGATGGGTCACAAGAAAGCGGGTCCGGGAGATCTGTCCGACAAGGCGGACATCCCACTTGCGCCCCGACGCGGTCAGTCGGAGTGCAGGTCGCCTGTCAGTAAGAACCGGGCGCTTCCAGGAGAAGACTCTTCGTTGGTCTGTCGTCGACACCAGGCAACCCGCTGTTTCAGATTTTCAAAATCACAGCGATCATACGGGAATCAAGCGTGACGCACGTCACCCGTCGGCGGCCTGCAAGGACCGACAATGCCGGTGAGCGGCCAATTTCGGCCGACAAACGGCAGGTACCCCCGATGATCAAGTTCAACGCCGCCCCGAAATTCGACTTCGATGAATGGGCGACGCTGTATCAGCGAGACCCCGCCGCCTTCGAGGCTCGGCGCAAGGCACTCCTGGCCATCGAGATCGCTCGCGGCGGCCGGCATGCCAGCGCAGCCAAAGCGATGATCGAGCGGCTCGACAGCCAACTGGAAGGGAAGTCGGATGCAGAACGGGCTCGTCTGTCGCTGCTCGCCATGGTGGCCTCGGCAAAACAGATGACCGACCGGCTGACCGAGTTGTCCGAGCAGATGAAGGATCACGCCAAGCGCTTCGAGCGCCGCAAGCCGCTGCCCTGAGTGGTGCCCCCGATAGGAATCGAACCCACAACCTTCGGTTTACAAAACCGCTGCTCTACCGATTGAGCTACAGGGGCATCTCTTGAAACATCTGCCGCTCAGGCGTCATCGTTGCCGACACGCCTTCGCAGGTGCGTCATTGTAGGCTGACCGGGCCATTGAACGCACGGGCCTACTTGATGCGAGTCAGGTGAGGACGGCCTGGCCGCGGACTGCCACCGGTGGGCGAATCGTCCGCAGGCGGGACCGTCCCGGCACTGCCGCTGTCGGCATTCTCATCACCTGAAACAGGCGTCGAGCCTTGCGCTGGCGCCGAGGGTGCTGGCTCGGGAGGCGCCGAATTCACCAGCGAAAAAGGCGAGGCTGCCACCGCGGCACCCGCCGTCGACGAAGGACCATCGCTTGCGGCATCAGGGTTTGCCATAGCCTTGGGCACATCGAAAGCCATGCCATGGCCATTCTCGCGAGCATAGATCGCGCTGATGCAATCGATCGGCACCGATATCTCCCGGGCCACGCCACCAAACCTTGCCTGGAAACTGATCAGCTCATTGCCGAGCGAAAGCCGGTTGGTCGCGCCAAGCGACACGTTCAGGACGATTTCGCCGGCCTTGACGTATTCCATCGGCACCACGGTGCGGTGATCGACCGCCACCGCGAGATACGGCGTAAAGCCGTTATCGCCGCACCATTCGTGAATGGCCCTGATCAGATAGGGCTTGGTGGAGGTCTCGGACACAGTGATGCCCGCCTCAGCGCCGCATGACCTTTTCTGAAGGCGTCAGCGCTTCGATATAAGCCGGACGCGAGAAGATGCGCTCGGCATACTTCATCAGCGGGGCGGCGCTCTTGGGCATCTCGATCGCATAATGATCGAGGCGCCAGAGCAGCGGCGCAATCGCCACATCGAGCATCGAGAAATCTTCACCGAGCATGAACTTGTTCTTGATGAAGATCGGTGTGAGCTGGGTCAGGCGATCGCGGATCTGCAGGCGCGCCCGCTCCATCAGCTTGGCGGTTTCCTTGCTGTGATCGCGACGCTCGATCTGCTGCACATGAACAAAGAGCTCACGCTCGAAGTTGAACAGAAAGAGGCGAGCCCGGGCACGCATCACCGGATCGGCAGGCATGAGCTGCGGATGCGGGAATCGCTCATCGATGTATTCATTGATGATGTTCGATTCGTAGAGAATCAGATCGCGCTCGACCAGGATGGGCACCTGGCCGTAGGGATTCATGATCGAGATATCTTCGGGCTTGTTGTAAAGGTCAACATCACGAATCTCGAAATCCATGCCCTTTTCAAACAGCACGAAGCGGCAGCGTTGGCTGAATGGGCAGGTCGTGCCCGAATACAGGACCATCATGGGCTTCGCTCCTCAGGAGACAGACCGGCTGACACCGGTGCAGAAAAGATTAAGACTGAAAGAGACAGCGCAAACCCTTGTCGGCTCGCGCTGTCTCGGAGTGCGGCGAATGCGATTACTTGATGTCTTTCCAGTACTCGCGATTGAGCCACCAGGCCAGTATAGAAAACAGGGACAGAAACAGCAGCACACCGGTGCCCAGGCGGGTCCGGGTTTGTGCAGAAGGATCGGCCATGTAGGTGAGATAGGCGACCAGATCGGCGATCTGTCCGTCGAACTGGGACTGCGACATCGTGCCGCCAACCGGAGCCGTAAGCGAAATCGTCGAGCCTTCGTGAGGATGCCCGTCGCGAATCTCTTCGACCTTCTCGGTGCGCTGACCGGTCAGGGGATCAATGCTGGTCACCGTCCTGGACAGCGCAGCATGCGCACCCGGCTT
>Ga0114979_10003205_pt1 | contig 11011 bp, 8 predicted proteins | sample S_140625_EF_Meta_FD_87315 | JGI IMG/M metagenome (GOLD analysis project Ga0114979, IMG submission 87315) | Freshwater microbial communities from Lake Simoncouche, Canada to study carbon cycling - S_140625_EF_MetaG | ecosystem: Environmental > Aquatic > Freshwater > Lake | place: Lake... | reverse complement strand
TGGTATTCGGTGCGTAGGACAACCATGGGGTCCTTGCCGTGCATGATGACGTTGCCAACGCGGATTTCTTGAGCGGTTTTCATAGTGTGAGGTTTTCTTAGAGTGTGGTGGCCCATGCAGCTCAAGCTGCGATGGGGTTCGCAAAGCCGCCTATTTTAGCGTTTTTGGGCCACGAAACTGAGTAGTTGCGTGGTGAGGTCTATTTGGGCCAGCAATCGTTGTCGCGTTTGGCGACTCCAACCACGCCAAACTTCAAGCGTGGTGTGGGTTAGCGAGGGGAGGGGCGCAAGAGTCAGGCCATTCCATATCGCATGAAATTGACGTAAATCTGCGGGCATGTCGAGTGCGGCTTCAAAGGCGTGAAGTTTGTGATGGTGTGCTTCATCGTCTTGCGGGTAGAGGTGCCACACAAACGGTTGACCGGCCCAGAGGGCTCGGACCAGCGAGTCCTCGCCGCGCACAAAGTTGAGGTCGCAGGTCCACAGCAGGTGATCGAAGTCGATTTGGCTGAAATAGGGGAGTTGGCTGATGTGTAACTGGCCTGTGCCGTCAGTTGGCATGTTCAGGGCTTGTGTGGCGGCTGCCACAGCGGCGCTGGGGCGGCCCTGTGTGACCAACAAGCGGGTGGGTTCGTTGGCTTGACTGAGTTGCTGAAGTAGGCTGGGTAACACGGCTGGTTCGTAGCAAAACAAGCTGATGAGGCGTTCTAGGGGCGCGATGGGTTTGTCCAAGGGGAGCGCCCTTAGCCATGCAGCGCGGTTAAATGAGGATTGCCGCGTTGGGTGTGCATGAGCGCTGTTTAAACTGCCAGGCGACGAGGTTGCGCCCATCTCCACCCTAGCTGGTTCGCGCAGCAAGCCACCTGTGTCAGGCGTGAAGCCTGGAAAGAAAAACCATTTGGTAGCGCCGCGTGCTGGGCCGCTCATCACGGGTGAGGCTAAACCGTGTGAGCGGGCCACAAAGCTCTCGGCGCTGAGGTATTCAAGGTTAATCCACACGGGCGGTTTGCCCGCGCTCATGAAGGCTTGGAAGATTTCGGGGATTTCACACCCAAAGGCTTCGATGACCACATCCCCCAAATTGAAGGGCGCGCTTTGCGTCAAGGCTTGAATCACTGCCTCATTGGGCCATGTGTGTACCTCGACGCCGTCGCAGCCTTGCGGCGCCATCCACGCCAGTGCAGATGCATCGTCCACCCACAGACGCACAATCTGGCCGCGTTGCGCGAGATCAGCGCAAAGCCGCCAGCACACGCCGAGGTCGCCATGGTTGTCGATGACGCGACAAAAAATATCCCAACGAAGCTTGGGTGATGAATGAATACCTGATTTCACGCCTCAGATTGTCCACAATATGGACATGTCCAAATCTCCTTCAGACGCCACGCCAGATCACGTCGTATTGCGCCATCCCCCAGAGCTGCTAGAGTTGGTGGCCAGCTTGCCGGGGTTGCCCGGTGTTTACCGCTACTTTGATGCGCAAGAACAGGTCCTTTACGTGGGCAAGGCCAACAACTTGAAGAAGCGGGTATCGAGCTATTTCCAAAAAGACCATGGCGGTTCACGCATTGGCCACATGTTCAGCAAAATTGTGCGGATGGAAACCACAGTGGTGCGCTCAGAGGCCGAGGCGCTGCTGTTAGAAAACAACCTCATCAAAACGCTCAAACCCAAATACAACATTTTGTTTCGGGATGACAAGAGCTACCCCTATTTGAAGATGACGCGTGGTTTAGGGCTCAAGCTGAACGCTGGGCTTGGGCAAGCGGATGCGCTCGGGCGTTTGGCCAGCCCGCAACCCCAGCAAGTGCCCCGCGTGGTGTATTACCGAGGCGCCGTAGACAAACGCCACGACTACTTTGGTCCGTATCCCAGCGTATGGGCGGTTCGAGAGGCCATTCAGTTGCTGCAAAAAGTGTTTCGCTTGCGCACCTGTGAAGACACGGTGTTCAACAACCGAACACGCCCGTGTTTGCTGTACCAAATCAAACGCTGTTCGGGGCCTTGCGTGGGCCTCATCTCTGTGCCCGAGTACCAGCGGGATGTGGACAGTGCCATGCGCTTGTTGCGTGGCGAAACCCAAGAGGTGATGGCCAGCGTCGAAGCGCGCATGATGGCGCATGCTGAAAAGCTTGAGTTTGAACAAGCCGCTGAGCTACGCAACCAAATGAGCGCGCTCTCGAAGGTGCTTCACCAACAAGCGGTGGACACGGTAGGCGACCAAGACGTGGACATCCTGGCTGTCAAGGTGCAGGGGGGCAAAGCCTGTGTGAACTTGGCCATGGTGCGCGGTGGCCGCCATCTTGGCGATCGGCCCTACTTCCCCGTGCACGTGGACGACGCTGAGCCCACGGAAGTGCTGGACGCATTTTTGAGCCAACACTATTTGGATGTGCCTGTCCCTCCTGCACTCATCACCAGCCATGCGGTAGACAAAGAACTGCTGCAAGCGTTGATTGACCAAACGGGTGTGAAGATCACCGCCGTGCACAACCCGCGTGAACAACGGCGGGTCTGGCTAGAAATGGCGCAACAAAATGCCGACATCCAGCTCGCTCGCTTGCTGGCCGAAGAGGGTTCACAGCAAGCACGCACGCGTGCGCTGGTGGATGCGCTGGATTTAGCGCCTGAAGATTTAGAACAGTTCAGGGTGGAGTGCTTTGATATCTCGCATACCTCGGGTGAGTCCACACAAGCGTCGTGTGTGGTGTTTCATCACCACAAAATGCAAAGCGCGGAATACCGCCGCTACAACATTGAGGGCATCACAGGTGGCGACGACTATGCCGCCATGCGCCAAGTGTTGGTGCGTCGCTACAGCAAGTTGGCGGAGGCCGTGCGAGCGGGCGAAGGCAAGCTTCCTGACTTGGTATTGATTGACGGTGGCAAGGGCCAAGTGTCGATGGCGCGTGAGGTGTTTGAGTCCCTCGGTCTCGACCTGTCTCGCATCGTGGGCGTTGAAAAAGGCGAGGGCCGCAAAGTGGGTTTGGAAGAATTGGTGTTTGCCGATGGCCGCGAAAAGGTGTACCTCGGCCGTGACTCTGCCGCCTTGATGTTGGTGGCACAAATTCGTGACGAGGCGCACCGTTTTGCCATCACCGGCATGCGTGCGGCACGTGCCAAAGTGCGCGTGGGCGGCAGCAAATTAGAAGAAATTCCAGGAGTGGGGCCAAAGAAGCGCGCCAAGTTGCTTCAGCGCTTTGGCGGTGCACGCGGCGTGGGGGACGCAAGCGTGGCCGACTTGTGTACCGTGGAAGGTATTTCGGAAGAATTGGCCCAAACCATTTACAACGCCCTGCGCTAAGCCTGCTGTTCGCTGCGCATTGCTTAAAGCGACGCATTCAGCGTTACTTTTACAACCCACATCAGCTTTAGGTTTTGACGATTTCCAGCAAACGGTCTAGGCCACCGTCGTTGATGGCCACCATGGCTTGCTCCCGCACCTTGGGCTTGGCGTGATACGCCACTGACAAGCCCGCTTCGCCCATCATCAGCAGATCATTTGCGCCGTCGCCCATAGCAATGGCTTGTTTGGGGTTGATCCCCATTTGCGTGCAGATGTGCAGCAGCATCTTGCGCTTTTCTGCGCCATCGCAAATGTCGCCCCAGTCTTGCGTGACCACATCGCCCGAGAGGTGACCGTTGTCAATCGCCAGCACGTTGCTTCGGGCGTAGTCGATGTTGAGCATCTCGCACACACGGTCGGCGAAGAAGGTAAATCCTCCACTGACCAACAAGACTTTTAGGCCGTGAGCTTTGCAGGTGTCGACCAGTGTTTTGGCGCCGGGATTTAAACGCAGACGATGTTCAAACACCTCGTGCAGGGCCGCTTCGGGCACGCCTTTGAGCAGCGCCACGCGGCGGCGCAAGCTGTCTTTGAAATCTGTAATCTCACCACGCATCGCCGCTTCGGTAATGGCTGCCACCTCGGCCTTGCGGCCTGCGGCATCAGCAATCTCATCAATGCACTCGATGTTGATGAGTGTCGAGTCCATGTCAAACGCGATGAGTTTGAAATCTTGGAGTTTCAGCGGGGCGGTGAAGCCTTGAATAGCAAGGCCGGGTGCAAATTCGATGGCAGTCGTCATAAAAAATATCTTGTCAGTCTATGCTTTATGGCTGAGCCGTAGCCGCTTTGGCGACGGCTGCGGTGGGTGTGCCAAGCGAGCGCAGCACATCGCGCACCATTTGGGCTCTGGCTTGTGGCTCGGGCAACTCTCGCTCAATGCGCAGCCGGTCGTTCCCCGCCAGTTTGATGTGCTTGTTTTTTTGCACCAACTCGATGATGCGCATGGCGTCAAAGGGTGGGTTGGGTTTGAAGCTGATGTGCGTCACTCCTGGCGCAGCATCTACCTTTGTCACACCGTAGCTGCGGGCTTGCACGCGCAAGCGGTGCACGTCGATGAGGGTTTGCGCTTGCGCAGGCAGTTTGCCAAAGCGGTCCACAATTTCTTCGAGCAGTGCATCAATTTGGTCGCCCGTTTTGGCAGTGGCTAATTTTTTGTAGAACGACAAGCGCAAGTGCACATCGCCGCAGTAGTCATCGGGCAGCAAAGCGGGGGCGTGCAGGTTGATTTCAGTGGTGGCGCTCAAGGGGCTGAGCAAGTCTGGTTCTTCGCCGTTTTTCAAAGCGCGCACAGCCTCAGACAGCATTTCGTTGTAGAGCTGAAAGCCCACTTCGAGCATATTGCCGCTTTGGTTTTCGCCCAGCACTTCGCCTGCACCACGGATTTCAAGATCATGCATAGCGAGGTAAAAGCCAGAGCCTAGTTCTTCCATTTGCTGAATCGCATCCAAGCGTTGCGAGGCTTGTTTGGTCAAGCCCTGGGTGTCGGGCACCATCAGGTAGGCGTAGGCTTGATGATGGCTGCGGCCCACACGGCCGCGCAACTGGTGCAGCTGCGCTAAACCAAACTTGTCGGCGCGGCTCATGACGATGGTGTTGGCGCTGGGCACATCAATGCCAGTTTCGATGATGGTCGAGCACAGCAGCAGGTTGTAGCGTTGAGCCACGAAGTCGCGCATGACGCGCTCTAGCTCGCGTTCCGGCATTTGACCGTGGGCCACAGCGATGCGAGCTTCTGGCAGCAGTTCTTCAAGCTGAGCACGACGGTTCTCAATCGTGGCGACCTCGTTGTGCAAGAAATAGCACTGACCACCACGCTTGAGTTCGCGCAGGACAGCTTCGCGGATGACCCCATTGCCTTCATTGCGCACAAAGGTTTTGATGGCCAGACGGCGTTGGGGTGCTGTGGCGATGACGCTCAAATCGCGCAGACCTTCAAGCGCCATACCCAAGGTGCGCGGAATAGGTGTTGCGGTGAGCGTGAGCACATCCACCTCGGCGCGCATGGCCTTCATGGCCTCTTTGTGTCGCACGCCAAAGCGGTGTTCTTCGTCAATGATGAGCAGGCCGAGGTCTTTGAATTTGACGGACTCGCTCAGTAACTTATGGGTACCCACCACGATGTCGACTTGACCTTCTGCCAAACCCTTGGCGGCAGCGCTGATTTCTTTGGCTGAACGAAAGCGGCTCATCTCAGCAATTTTGATGGGCCATTTGCTGAAACGGTCTACCAGCGTTTGGTAATGCTGTTCAGCCAGCAGCGTGGTGGGGGCCAAGAAGGCTACTTGCTTGCCCCCGGTGACGGCGACGAAGGCTGCACGCAGAGCCACCTCGGTTTTGCCAAAGCCGACATCGCCACAGACCAAACGGTCCATGGGGCGAGGGCTGATCATGTCTTGCATGACGGCGTGAATGGCCGCGCGTTGGTCGGCGGTTTCCTCAAAGCCAAAGTCGTTGGCAAAGGTTTCGTAATCCTGCGGCGAGTAGCGAAATGGGTGGCCTTCGCGTGCCGCGCGGCGCGCGTAGATGTTGAGCAGCTCGGCAGCGGCGTCTCGCACTTGTTCGGCAGCGCGACGTTTGGCTTTGTCCCATTGGGAGGAACCGAGTTTGTGCAGCGGCGCTTCGTCAGCGCTCACGCCTGTGTAGCGGCCAATCAAGTGGAGCTGGCTCACGGGCACATAGAGCACGGCGTTGTCGGCGTATTCGAGGTGCAAAAATTCTTGCAGCGCGAGCGTCCCATCGGCATTTTTCTCGCCCAAATCCATGTTGATGAGACCACGGTAGCGGCCAATGCCGTGGGCGTTGTGCACCACGGGGTCGCCGAGGTTGAGTTCGGACAAGTCTTTGATGAGCGCTTCGACATCGCTCACCTGTTCTTGTTTTTTGCGGCGGCGTGTGGTGGCGCCTACAGCAAACAGTTCAGTCTCGGTGATGAGGTCTAAGCCAGCTTCGGTCCAGCTAAAGCCCACTTGCAGGGCGGCTGTGGCAATGCCGATTTTTTCGGCGCTGCTCTCAAACTCGGCCAGCGAATCAAACGCAGGTGGGCTGACGTTGGAGGAGCGCAAGAAGTCGAGCAGGCTTTCGCGGCGGCCATCGCTCTCGGCCAAGATCAGCAAGCGGTTGGTTGTTTTGTTGGCGTGCGCTTGCAGCTTTTGCAGGGGGTCTGACGCGCCCCGCACCACGGTGAGGTCGAGCAGGGATTGGGCAAACGCGTTGTCAATGACGTCTGTGACGAACGGACGCACTGCAAATTGCGCATAGCTGTTTGCGGCGGCGTAAAACTGTTCGGCACTTAAAAACAAATGGGCAGGTGGCAACGCAGGGCGTTCGGGGTCGCCGTGCACCAAACGATAGCGGTCTTGCGTGTCTTGCCAGAAGCGTTGAAAGACTGGTTCTAAGTCACCATGTAACACCACCGTGGCCGATGTGCCAAGGTAGTCAAACACCGTGGCAGTTTCTTCGAAGAACAAGGGCAGGTAGTACTCAATGCCAGCAGTGGCCACGCCGTTACCTATGTCTTTGTAGATGCGGCTTTTGGTAGGGTCGCCATCGAGCATTTCGCGCCAACGGTTGCGAAACAACGCGCGTGCTGCGTCATCCATCGGGAACTCACGGCCAGGCAACAAGCGTACTTCGGGCACAGGGTAGAGGCTGCGTTGGCTGTCGGGATCGAAGGTGCGGATGGAGTCGATTTCGTTGTCAAACAAATCAACGCGATAGGGCACCAACGACCCCATGGGGAAGAGGTCAATCAAGCCGCCGCGCACCGCGTACTCGCCAGGGCTGACGACTTGGGTGACGTGGGTGTAGCCAGCCAGTGTGAGCTGAGACTTGAGCTTGGCTTCGTCGAGGGCTTGTTTAGCTTTGAAATGAAAGGTATAGCCCGCCAAAAATGCAGGTGGCGCCAGGCGATATAGCGCGGTCGTGGCGGGAATCAGCACCACATCGGCATCGCCTTGGGAGATGCGCCAAAGCGTGGCCAAACGCTCGCTGATGAGGTCTTGGTGCGGGGAGAAGCTGTCGTAGGGTAGTGTTTCCCAGTCAGGAAAAAGAACGCAGCGCAGATCGGGCGCGAAGAACGCCATTTCGTCTTGCAGGCGCTGCGCGTCCACCGCATCGGCGGTGATGATGGCGACGCGTTGTTGTTTGTTTTTTTCGCGTGTGCCGAGTTGAGCGAGCAGCAATGCGTCCGCGGAGCCAACAGGGCGGGGTAGGGCAAATCGTTTGCCAGGACTCAAAGAGGGCAGGTGCATTGGGGTAATTCTAGAATGGGGGCTGAGCTTTTTAATCCATGAGGCTCAAACCCACGCAATGTCCTTACACACACCGACCCCTATTCGCTTTTATACAGTTATTCCCTGTGCTGGGTTTGGCAGCCGTGCGGGCACATCCACGCCAAAACAATACCAGCCTATTGCGGGCTTACCCATGGTGGTGCACACGCTCAAAGCCTTTGCGGGTGTGCAGCGTCTGTCGATGGGTGTTCTGGTCTTGTCCCCTGATGATGTGACCATGGACGGCGTGCTAGCCATGCATCCTCAGCCTTTGTTTAAGACATCGCGCACAGGCGGCGCCACCCGCGCACAGAGCGTGCTGGCTGGTTTACGTGAGTTGTTGAGACACGGCGCGAATGACACCGATTGGGTGCTGGTGCATGATGCCGCACGCTGTTTGGTTACGCCTGGACAAATCAATCTCTTGATCGATGCTTGTCAAAACGATGCGGTGGGCGGCTTGCTGGCTCATAAACTGGCAGACACCTTAAAAACCGAAATCCTAGGCCGTGTGTGCGAAACAGTGGATCGATCAGACAAGTGGTTGGCCCAAACCCCTCAGATGTTTCGACTCGGCGTTTTGACACATGCCTTAGAACAGGCAGGCGCTAAAGTGACGGATGAAGCCAGTGCCTTAGAGGCACTGGGCTTGAGTCCACTGCTTGTGCCTGGCAACGCGCAAAACTTCAAGGTGACCTACCCCGAAGACTTTGCCTTAGCTGCTGCTATTTTGAATTCGCGTTTTGACGCTTGATGGAGAGCCCTCATGACGACTACACCCTCATTTCGAATTGGAGAAGGCTGGGATATCCATGCCTTAGTCGAAGGTCGCCCACTCATGCTGGGTGGAGTGCTTGTTGATCATTCATTTGGTTTGCTGGGTCATTCAGACGCAGATGTGTTGTTGCATGCCATCACTGATGCTTTGCTGGGAGCCGCAGGTTTTGGTGATATCGGCAGGCATTTTTCAGATACCGATGCTGCCTACAAGGGCGCTGATTCATGGGTTCTGCTGCAAGAGGCGGGCAAGAAGGTCAGAGTTGCGGGTTTCCAAATTGGCAATATCGACAGTACCGTGATTGCGCAAGCACCAAAGCTTGCGGCCTATATTCCAGCCATGTGTCAGCGTATTGCGCAAGCACTCGAAGTGGATGAGTCTCGTGTGAATGTCAAGGCAAAGACGGCCGAAAAAATAGGCCCTGTGGGGCAGGGCCTATGTATGGAGGCTCGCGCGGTGGCGCTGATTTATTAGTGGCTGCTTGTTTGAGTACCCAAGGCGGCCAGCCCGTCTACGACTTCTCGAACGACTCGACGGTGTTCCGGTTGCAGAGAAAAATAGCGAGAGATCAGTTGTTGATCGACGAGATTAATGTTTGTATCGGCTAAGGTTTCATCCGAAGGTCGAGGTGGCGGCGTCCCAAACAGCAAACCCTCGGGGGAAATTTTTAACCATTTCGACAAAACAAGCAGTTTGTCTTGTTTTGGGATGGACACACCCATGAGCCAATTGCGTGCAGCGTGTGAGGAAATTCCCTCACCCCAATAGCGCAAGTTGAACTCGTTGGCGACAACCGTAGCAGAAACGCGAACGCCAGCGTCTTTAAGCGCAGCACGAAAACGATCTGCAAATTGTGGGGTTTCTTTGGGATAGATTTGTGGCATGCAGTAAAGGTAAGTCAATAATGGTTATTTAGTATTAACTTTAACTAAAAAATTTATTTTTTAGTAGTTAATTATCTACAAATAAACCCGTATTGATCCACTATTTACTGCGCGGTCCAGCCCCCATCCATATTCCACGCCACGCCTTTGACGTTATTGGCAGCAGCAGAACAAAAGAAAACAGCAAGTTCTCCAAGTTCCTCGGGCGTGGTGAATTGCATAGAGGGCTCTTTCTCACCCAGCAGCAATTTGATGGCTTGCTCATTGGAAATGTTCAGCGCGGCAGCTTTCGCGTCGACCTGTTTTTGGACCAGTGGCGTCAGCACCCAGCCAGGACAGATGGCATTGCATGTGATGCCCGTCGTAGCGTTTTCTAGTGCAGTAACTTTGGTTAAGCCAACGAGGCCATGTTTGGCAGCAACATAAGCCGACTTTTGCGCAGAGCCGACCAACCCATGAATGGACGCGACGTTGATGATGCGGCCCCAATTTTGTTTTTGCATATGGGGCAAAGCCAGGCGCGAGGTGTGGAAGGCGCTACTGAGGTTGATGGCGATGACGGCATCCCACCGTTCGACTGGGAAGTCCTCCACGGGGGCCACGTGTTGAATGCCGGCGTTGTTGACCAAAATGTCTATGCCACCAAACGTGGCTGAAGAAAATTCCATCATCGCCTCGATGTCAGCAACTTTGCTCATGTCGGCGCCGTGGTAGCTGACCTGGACCCCCAATGCGGCGATCTCAGCTTTGGGGCCTTCGATGTCACCAAACCCATTTAGGATGATATTGGCGCCATGGCGAGCCAAGGATTTGGCAATTCCAAGGCCAATTCCGCTCGTAGAACCTGTGACCAAAGCTGTTTTACCAATGAGTGTGTGTTCAGACATATTCAAAACTCCATGCATTACGATGAGAAACCTATAGCTATTATGCGTTTGACGCGTTGACATGAAACATCACGGAGGAACACAACGGACTATGCTTTTAAGTGCCGCGTTGCAAGATTTGCCAGATCAGCCAGAGGCTTTGGTGCGTGCGCGGGCATTTGCACAGCCGTTGTTAGTGGATGTCACTTTGGACACAGGCGAAGACGCGTTGTCGCATGCCGATGCGATGACCTCCATCTTGCGCCAAATCGGCGGCTCTGAAGCGATGCAAGCGGCTTGTTTTCTGGTGTATGCCGTTGAGCATTTGCATAAACCCGATGAGGTGATTGCCAAAGGCTTTGGTTCGGGCTTTGCCGAGTTGGCCGTCGAGACGGCACGCTTAATTCGTGTGCAGCGCCAAGCCCGTGCGGTGGCGGCTGAGTCGCAACATGCGGCCATGCAAACTGAGAATGTCCGCAAGATGTTGCTCGCCTTCTCGCGAGATTTGCGTGTGGTGCTTCTTCGTTTGGCATCACGCTTGCAAACTTTGCGGTACTTCGCCGCTTTTAAAAAACCAGTTCCCCAAGATTTGGCCTATGAGTCGTTACACATATTTGCACCTTTGGCTAATCGTTTGGGCATCTGGCAAATTAAATGGGAAATGGAAGATTTGTCTTTTCGTTTTCTCGAGCCAACCACTTACCACGAGATTGCCCATTTGCTGGATGGTAAACGGACCGAGCGCGAACACTACATGACGCAGTTGCGTGACAGATTAGAAGCTGATTTGTTGGCCCAAGGCATCAGAGCGCAGGTGGCTGGGCGGCCTAAGCACATTTACAGCATCGTGAAAAAAATGCGTGG
>Ga0114979_10003201_pt1 | contig 11020 bp, 12 predicted proteins | sample S_140625_EF_Meta_FD_87315 | JGI IMG/M metagenome (GOLD analysis project Ga0114979, IMG submission 87315) | Freshwater microbial communities from Lake Simoncouche, Canada to study carbon cycling - S_140625_EF_MetaG | ecosystem: Environmental > Aquatic > Freshwater > Lake | place: Lake... | reverse complement strand
GTGGTTTTCAATTAGCCCTAAAGAGTCACGATCGATTTCAAAGAGCAGCTTGTTTAGGTCTAGCTCTGGTTTTTGGAATGACTGTTGTCATCAATGCAGGAATGTCCATGGGACTTTTACCCACGAAAGGGATGGCTTTGCCATTTTTGAGTTATGGGGGAAGTTCATTGATTTCGACTTGTTTGCTTTTTGGATTACTATTAAAGTTTGAAACTGAAATTTTATCACAGGACAAAAGCCGTCAGCGAATTTCTAAAATCCTAGGATCCTAATGACTTCAAGTAAAAAAACAGTTGTGCTAACAGGTGGAGGATCAGGTGGACATGTCTATCCTGGAATCTCGGTGATCAGGGCTTTAGAAAAATTAAACGACCAATTGGAGTTTCATTGGATTGGCACAGCTGATGGAATGGAAGCTCAAATCTTGCCTAAAGAAAATATTCCTCTGCATCTGATTGAGGTCGGAAAATTGAATATGTCCGGAGCTTCACTTGTCAGTCGAATTAAGACGGTGTTAGGTTTGCCGGGTGCTTTATGGAGCTGCTATAAAATTTTAAGTAAATTAAAACCTGTTTGCATTTTAGGAGTGGGTGGCTTTGTATCTGGCCCCGTTGTTTTATGTGCGTCATTGATGGGGATTTCCACTGCTATTTGGGAACCTAACGCTCATCCTGGATTATCCAATCGATGGCTGTCTTTTTTTGTGAAGAAGATTTTTTTAGTTTTTGATGATGCAAAAAGACACCTCAGTGGACACGACAAAATTCAAAGAGTAGGACTTCCTATTCGAAGTGAAATCGAAGCGCTCACTGATTCACAAAAGAACATAGAAAACAAAAAGCTGAATGTGCTTATTTTTTGTGGCAGCCAAGGGGCTCGCACGGTGAATACTCTTTTGAAAAAGGCATTTTTAGAAATGAAGTCCGAGTTTTCTGAGTTCCAGATTCGCCATCAAACAGGAGCCCATGATATTCAAGAATTTAAACAAGCCTATCAAGGTTTAGAATTCATCGAGGCCTATGAATATTTGCACGACATGGCCGAGCACTTAAACTGGGCAGACATTATTATTTGTCGAGCGGGAACAGGGTCAGTTTCAGAAGTGGCTGCCTGCCGAAAGCCTGCGATTTTTATTCCCTTGCCGTGGGCTGCAGATGATCACCAAACTAAAAATGCACAAGCTTTAGTGAGCGAAGATGCTGCTTATTTGATTCCACAAAAGGAATTGGATGGTCCTCGTTTGTTTTCAATTTTAGAAAAAATAAGATTGAACCCAAGAGCGGGAATGGTCATGGGACAGAAAGCTCATCGATTCTATACCCCTCGGGCTGCCGAATCCATGGCTGAAAGTTTAAACGTTGAATTTATAAATGCGAGGTCACAAAGTGCGATTTAAAAATTCTAAGTTTCATTTTGTTGGAGTTGGTGGAATTGGCATGTGCGGTTTAGCTGAACTTCTTTTTCGAATGGGGGCTCACGTTACGGGAAGTGATGCATCAGAAAGTGCAAACACCCTAAGGCTTAAAAAACTTGGCGTTCAAGTTTATATTGGTCATGAAGCCTCACATGTGGGTCTCGCAGACGTTTTAGTTTACTCAAGTGCCATATCAAATCAAAATCCGGAAATCCTTTTTGCAAGGGCAAACGGCATACCCATGATTCCTCGAGCGGAAGCGCTTGCTGAAATGATGAGACTGAAGCGAGGAATCGCGATTGCAGGAACTCACGGAAAGACGACCACCACAAGTTTAGTCTCTTCAATATTTATTGAGGCTAATTCTGATCCGACGATAGCGGTGGGTGGGCGACTGGAAAATATTGGATCCACTGCAGTTCTTGGTCAAGGGGAGTGGTTTATTGCGGAAGCAGATGAAAGTGATGGAAGTTTCCATAAACTTTTGCCGGAAATTTCTGTGATTACAAATATTGATTCAGATCATTTGGATCACTACAGAACTTTTGAAAATTTGAAACAAGCCTTTCTTGATTTTGCTCTGAAAACACCGTTTTATGGCCAAGTGATTGTTTGTGGAGATGACCCTATGATTCGGGAAATCTTTCAGAATTATCCTAAAAAAATTGTCAGCTATGGGTTTGGCTCACACAACGATTATCAATTGAAGGGTGAGAAGGGAATTTATGAAGTCCTCTTATCTGACACAAAAAAATCGCTAGGTAAATTCGAAATCTCAATGCCTGGTCAACACAATGCCTTGAATGCCTTGGCTGCTATCATCGTGGCACTCAGTGCTGGGCTTAGCTTTGAAAAGTGTGTCACAGGACTTAAAAAGTTTAAAGGTGTGGACCGAAGATTTCAGTTAAAGGGGTCAAAAAATAATATTCAAGTTTTTGATGATTACGGACATCATCCCACGGAAGTAAAGGCCACTTTGTCAGCTTTTCGTGAAAGATTTCCTGAACAGAATGTGATTGTTTTATTTCAACCCCATCGTTACAGCCGGACTCAAAGTTGCTGGCACGAATTCACTCAGTGCTTTTCCCAGTGCAATCAAATCTTACTCACTGACATTTATGCAGCTGGAGAGCTTCCCATAGAAGGTATTCATTCAAAACGATTGGTCGATGAAATTCAGCACTCAAATAAGGAGTACCTAGCAAAAGATGAGCAACTGGTTTTAAAGATAAAAAGTCGACTGAAGTCTGGGGATATCTTTGTAACACTCGGAGCAGGTGACGGCTGGAAGGTCGGACAAAGCATCCTTGAACTCTTATGATTGAAATAAAAAAACAGGTCAGTCTTGCCCCCTATACTTCGTGGTTGATTGGTGGCCCTGCAGATTTTCTGTGTTTTCCAACCAGTGTTGAAGAATTGAAATGGGCATGGCTTTGGGCCTTGGAAAAAAATCTTCCTGTCAGCTGGCTCGGCGGTGGCACAAACGTTTTGATTTCTGATTTAGGGATTCGAGGCCTGACCATTGGACTTCGTAAATTTTCTGACTTAGCTGTGACCACAGATCAGGATCAAATTTACATCAATTGCCTCAGCGGAACGGCGAAATCAGAAATTCTAAAAGTGTTTCTTAAACATCAACTTCCTCCGGCGCTTTTTCTAGCAGGATTACCAGGAGACGTGGGCGGCGGCATTGTGATGAATGCCGGTGTGGCAGAAAATTTTTCACCAAAAGAGTTCGGTGAAATTGTAAAGTCATTTGCCGTTTTGAATCATGACGGAACTCAATTTATTGAAACAGTTTTTAAACATCACGATTTAAATTGGCAGTATAGGCATTGTTTTGGTTGGCAGCCTGGACTGATTACAAGTGTTCAACTTCAATGGTCCCTAAGGAAGGATCCTCAAATTTTAGATAAAGTTCGCCTTGCGAATAAAACAAGACTCAGTCGTCAGCCCTTAGATAAGCCTTCCTGTGGATCTGTGTTCGTCAACCCCGTAGGACATAAGGCGGCTCAGTTGATTGAAAGCTGTGGGCTGAAGGGCATTCGCATCGGAAACGCTGAAGTTTCGACCAAGCATGCAAATTTTATCGTCAATCTTGGTGATGCCACGGCGACTGACACTTGGAATTTGATGATGAAAGTTAAAAAAACAGTTCTTGATCAGAAAGCCATCGAGCTAACAACAGAGGTCGTTAGACTTGGAGATTGGTCATCACTTCTGAGCTAATGCTTTTTCGATCAGTTTAACAAATTGATCGGACTCTGGTGATACGCTCGAGCTCAGTCTTTCTATGACCTCGCCATTTCGTCCAACGATGAATTTTTCGAAATTCCAGTTTACTTCCTTAAAAAGGGCCGCTTTTTGATTCTTAGTTAAGTAGTCATAGAGAGGTTGCTTTTGAGGACCAGTCACTGGGTTTTTCTGGAAGAATGGAAAAGACACCTGATAGTTCTTTTGGGCATAGCTAAGAATCCCGCTGTTATCATCAGGATCTTGTTTAAAATCATTGCTTGGAAAAGCCATGACAATGAGCCCTTGAGATTTGTATTTCTTGTAAAGGGTTTCAAGTCCCTTCAGTTGAGGGGTGTATCCACATTGAGAGGCCGTATTGACGACAACCATGACTTGACCCTTGTATTGCGACAATTTGACTTCTTTTCCTGAAATATCATTCAGTTTGATCTTGTACAGATCATTGGATTTGGCGAACGCAAAAAGACTAACAAGAATCAGTGCTAGGATTGTTTTCATATGGTTGCATTCTTTCATAAACTCTTATTAAATTGAACTACAAATGAGTCGTGAACAAAAAATATTTCAAACTATTCCACGCTCGGTCGAAAGAGATCTTTTACTGGCTGAATTCGCATCACAAAGCTGTGATGTTTATATTAAGTTTTCAGACAGTAAAACCCTACTGACAAATATCAAAAAATGGATTCCCCCATTTAAATTGCAACTGAATTACCCGGCAGGCTTAAGACCACTGGTGCAAACCCAGTTGTCCATTCAGATCAATGAACGTGGAGATCGCTACTTTGCGCAAGCCTTCGTGCAAGACACAGGAACAGAATTTTTTTTAGTGATTGAAGGTCCCATTTATAAGGTTCAAAGACGTCAAAGTTTTAGATTGCGGCTCCCCCAAGATTATCCAGCAAACAACTCTGTCTTTGAACTGAACGGGCATCAAGTCAATGAAAAGGCCAAACTGATTGATATTAGCGAAGGTGGCTGCAGTATTGAAGTTCCCTTAAGTCTTGGTTGCCAGATGGGTTCCTACATCGGACTGAAAATGAAAATTGGCAGTCGGGCAGAATTTATCGAATATGGACACATCACCTATTCGAAAATCGTGAAGGATAAATTCCAATTGGGAATTAAGTTTAATAGAAATCAAAGCACAAATTCTGAGCTTTTCAGTCTTGTTCGAGATCTTTACGTCGAGTTATTTTCCAAATGGTCAAGGCGGCGATAGTAACTTTTTGAGTGCCTCTTGGTCCTGATCAGCAGCAGACATTGCTAATTTTTGCTCAGCCCAAAGGGATCTCATCGCTCGGTCTACAATTGGTTTAAGTTCTGATTTTGCAACAATCTGATTTAAATATTGAACTCTTTGGTAGGACTGAAGGGGAATTTCACTAAGTCCTTCCACTGCACTCATTCTCAGAATGTTTTCAAAATCAGCTTTTTGATTTGGATTCAAGATAGGGTCAATTGGTGTGATCGCGATATTCACCAACGTTGAGGCCACTTTAAAATTGTTGGACCAAGACAAAAGGGTCAGGGCGACGAAGCGATCATCTTGATTCAAACTTATATCTAAAATTATTTTTTCAAGATGAACCAAGTCATTTTCAGTTAAGCCTTGAGCTGCAGCTCTCATTTTCATTTCAGAGGCCACAGGATCATTTTGAATTTTTCCAATTTCACTTGAATACATTTGAACGAATTGAATTGTTTTATGTTCGAGTTCTTTAGGCTTTGATAAATTGAGAGTTTTTTTTGCCTGATTTTTTTTGGAGCCCAATAAAGTGATCGGCTCCTTTTTATTCAGAAAAAGAGTGGATAACAATAAAGCTGCTAAAAGCAGAATGCCAATTTTGACTTTCAACGCATCACCTGAAAACCATCATAAACGGGCACATTGATAAGTGCTCGATAGCGCCCCTGTCCTCCGGGCCAGAGACTTTGTTGAGTGCTATTTCGTTGATAGATAAGGCCGTTACTTTTTAAAACAAGTATGGTGTTTTCATATTGAGCGACCTGCAGGCTTGAAGCATTCCATTTGAAGCTTAGTGGTGCACCAATGGTTTTATTTTGTGGATTCACCGGATAAATACTGGCATCTGTTCCAATTAAAAAATAGCCACTTTGATTGTTTTCAAGTCTGGTGGCTGTTCCAGCGATCTCAAAATTTAAGCTGACGGGTCTTGACCACTGCCCTCTGGGGAAATCAAAAAATTCCACAGACTTTGTGTTTTGAATTCTGGTTACAAATCTTTTTGTCCCTATGTCAAACTCCTCAAAATCGAGAAGATTAATTCTATTTTCGAGAAGAAGTTTGAAATAAGAATAAGTATCTTCTATTGAAGTGTTCAGTCTTTCATTCCCGTAAAGTTCGATGCTCTGGGCAGACATCCCGTTGAAAATGGCGGCTCCAAAGGAAGTTCTTTTCAATAGACCTTCGACTTGCGGAGCCTCACGAATGACCTTTTGGCCATTTATGATTAACTCTGCCTGATTGCGATCTGCGGAAAGAGCAAGAACAGCTTCTTTCTTTTGCAAAACTGGTTGATTGAAAAAAGCATTGGCTCTGGCAATCGCCATTAAACGAGCCATTGTTTTATAAACAGGATGAAAATTCTGTCCATGAACAGAAACGCGAGCGTAGTACTCCATTTCAATCGCGTGAGAACCGCCTTGCTGGTAGGATGTATCACAACCTGCTAAGTCGGCATCTTGGTAAGGCCCCTGATCGCAGGGATAATGTCGATAGCCAGCCGTGTGTCTGGCCTCGTGAACAAGCGTGCCCACTCGGCCCAAGGTCGAAAGAACAGCCCAGCCATCTTGCATGGTGAAGTAGCCGCCACTGTTATAAGCAGTTGCATAGGGAATATCTTGTCCTCGTTTCATTCCACGAGTTTGGCTTTTCATCCATTGGTAATATTGGTTCGTAGGAACGAACCCACGGACGAAAACATTATTTCCATCCGCATTAAATCTTCCGAAATCGATAATAGAAATATCATTGAGCAATTTTTTAGTGTCCACCTGAGCATTACAAAGTTCCATACCGCCAAATGATCGAGTGTCGATGTTAAAATCTCGGATGTATTTCTGAGCCACAGTGGAATCAATGCAACCAAACTGAGAATCTTGCCAAGGTATGGTTTGTTGTGAAAAACCAATTGATGAAATAAAAATTGAAAATAGAGAAGCGATACTAAACATAATTCCCCCTGGCTTCACGCTAGCTTAGAGGGATTTATATACAATGATAGAATTTAGTGATTGGAGCTTTGCATTAATTTTGAGCAGTTGCTGAAGCTTGGTTGGCTCGTTTTTTAGCTTCTTCTTCGTATTCTGCTTTAGGCCTGTGTACTGAGATCACATATTGCTCTCCGACCTTTTTTAAAAAACGAAAAAGATTAATAGAAACCTTGTCACCAGTAAATTTATAAAAGCCTATAAACAAGATATCACACTTATCTCCGGCACAAGCGGCATGAAACTTATAATCATTACTTGCATCAACCTGAAGAAGTGTTCCATCTGATGCCACAGCGACATCGGTGACAAGTGTCAAAGCCTCACGGTCATAAAAAATCGCAGCGGTTAGCTGATCAGAGGTCCCTTTAACTTTGATTGACAACTTCTTAGTATCAATATCAGGATTTAGTCTAACATTAAAAAAATCCGTTAAAATGACATTGATTTCTTCGGGTGATGCAAAATTTTTCTTCAGAGCGTTTGTAATCATCGTATATTCTTCAAAGCTTAGGATGTGACGTGTTTGTGATTGGGCCTGAGCAGGCGCTGCAGATTGAGCTGTCGCCGCAGGTGCCGTGGCAACAGAAGTTTGTGCAGGTGTAGCCGCAGCTGCAGCCTCTTTTGGTTTCTCATTTTTTACTACTGGAGCGGTCGGTGAAGCGCCTTCAAAAGACTGGTTGCGAGCAGGAATTCCATCGCTGGCTTCAAGCTCAGCAGTTTTAGGTTTTTGACTTAATTCTTGGGACTGACCTTTATCAACAGGTGCTGTGGGCAGATCTAAAATTTCAATCTTTGTAGCTTTCGGAGTTGTCGTTTTAGTCTTATTCGCATTTCTTTTTTGATATTCGACGTTATTATCATCAGCCAGGCGATTTTTGGATTGCGAACAGCCCGACAACAGCAAAAGTGCAGAAAAGGTATAAAGCATGGTTTTCATAAACAACTCCTCGAATCCATATAAGAATGCAGGTTTAAAGCCGAAGCCATTGGTGACGGAATAAGAGCTGAGGTCCACGGATTGTAAAAACTTTTTACAATTAACACTTTTGGTTACTCAATAAGCAAAGATTCAGTGGCTTCAAAAACCAGTGTTTTCTTTTGGTTAAGCTTTAGAACCACAACCCGACGAGCATTTTTTAAATTAGGTTGGGCGACAAGTCTGCCAAACTGTAAAGTTGCACTGTCACTTTGATAGACGGCTTCAATGTCTTTTCCCATGTCTTCTTTTGTGAAAACCAGGTCACCACTTTGAATCTTTTTTCGGCCTTTGGAATCAATTTTAAAAAGTGTAAACGAGCGCTCTTCTAAAATAGAATTTTCAGGGGTGATTAAAACTTCATATCGGTCTGTTTTTTTTCTAACATCAAAACCTGTCAGAACTTGAAGTGCTGCTTGTGAATGGCAAGTAAAGGCCATAATAATCGAGATCGGTAAAAACGTTTTCATAGGGCTCCCTCAGAGTGACAATTATAGGCTTTTGGGCGCAAATTTGCTAATTCCCCAACGGCTCTAGAGCTCGCTGGTACCCAATGGTCCATCTGAGAGCTTATAGGGGCAATCGAAGTGCCAAGCTAAGCGGGCTTAGTTTTAATTGCATATCCCATATAGGAAAGCAGAAGACTGCGAGTGAGCTCAAATCTCAGACTCAAGGGCACAACCCCAGTCCATACATTTTTAAGAGGTATCGTTGAAAACTGTGGCTTAATCCCGATCATTTCTTGAGTCTGCAAATCAGCCTGTTTGCAGTACTGCGCAAGTTCAGAAGGTTTTATGAACAGCTCAAGCACATGCATATTTTTGGGGGTATTTTTAACCAGCCACTCAACAAGTTTTATGATGACTAGATAAGCTAAAAAATTTCGATTAAAAGTATGGAAAATAAAAATTCCACCAGGCTTTAGAACCCGAGAAAATTCTTGGATCGCTTTCGCAGGCTGATCCACATGCTCAAGAAAGTCCATGGCAGTGAGAACATCAAAACTCTGATCTGCAAAAGGAAGATTGTAGGCGTCCGCAGCTAAATATTTCACACTTTTAGTTGAATCAAATTTCTGAGCGACTCTTATACTGTCCTCAGAAAGATCCACGCCTGTCACATTCAAATGATGAAGAGCCAATTCATTGCTTAGAAAACCAGCTCCACAACCCACATCTAAAACTTGAGTACTTGAATCCAAAAGGCCGTGTTTTTTTAATTTTTCTAAAATCCAAGGACTTTTAGTTTTGGACTCTGCCCTTAAAAGAGCGACGGGATCATCTTGAGCTGTGTACCATCGATCACCATAAGTATTATAAATTTCGTTGTTTACTTTTTCCAAAAGAACTCCAGTAAATAATTTGATAAGTCATGAATGCAAAAATAACGAGAGGTTGGGCCTGAATAAATGTGAAGTTCAGATTTTGCCACCAGATAAATCCTGCAGCTAAAAACGTAATGGGATGAAGAACAAATAAAAATGCATGCAGCCAATGTTCCCTTGCTTCGCATCTTTCTGTATGAACAAACTCGTCTTTTGTTACAAGCACACAAGAAAAGGTACAAAGTCCTATGTACACATAGAGATGGCTGAGGCTTGGAGTGTTCAAATACAAATAGAGATAGCAGGCAAAGACAGAAAGGCTATCAATCGGGTGACCAATTTTTTCCCAAAGTGGAAGTCCTCTTTTGCGATGAAAATACAGCTCATCAAAAAACATAGCAAGACCTTGTAGTGCGAAAGGAATATAAAGCCAAATCATCTGCAAACCTCGAAAACAGATCCAAATAAACTCAAACCAGGTCCGAAGGCGTAACTGACGATTTTAGTCCCATCAGGATATTGATTTTTTAAAATCAAATCCCACACATGGGGAAGAGTCGCAGAGGACATATTTCCTCTTTCATACAAAACTTGAGTGCTTTCACGAATTTGAGAATCTTCAAGCTCTAGGCATTCTTGGACTGCCTTTATGATTTTAGGTCCACCTGGGTGAACGGCGAAAACAGAGCCAAGTGCCTCTGTTAAATCCAAATTAGCTTTTTTGAAAAGTTCATCTGAAAAACTTTTCAACTGAGATTTTATTTTCTGAGGAACCTCGCGAGAAAGATTCATTTGCATTCCCCAAGGAGCAGGCATCCAGCTCATGTCGAATTCTGTATCAGGTACAATTTTTTCATGCAGGGCTAAGATTTTTAAGTTGCCCTCTTCTGTATTTAAATTTGTTGTCGCAGAATACTTAACATGTCCATCTGCAAATAGAGTCTGAACCACCATTTGCTCAGGTGTTTGTGCCAGGGGATTCATGTGAAGTCCGCACATTTCGTTGTGAACAATATCTGTCTTAAATTGTTCGTTTTGAATCGACTCCGATTGGATAAGGCTTCGAGCAATTCGAACGGCGGGAAGGGCAGCATAGCATCCCATGTGGTAGGCATGGGTAATGTCAGTGCTTCGATCCCAACTTTTATCAGTCACGATTCGTTGGGCAGCGCTCGGAGATACGTAGCCAGTGCAAGTGACATGAATCAAATGATCAGGTTTTGATGTTAAGCTTGAATCATAAAATTCATGAAAAACCTCGAGGGCTCTTTTGGAAAAAAAATGGGCTCTTTTTTGAATATCAACACCGTGAAACACTTGATGATTTAATTGATAAATTTCATTGTCTGAGAACGAGTCACTTTTAATATCTGAACATACAATGTAACGCTGTGAAATTTGCTCGGGCTTGACTGCATATCTTTGAAAAAGTTTTTCAACAGAATCAGAGCTGATCCTTGTAGAATTGATATTGAGCTCTGCCGTTTGATGACATTTGATAATCCAATTCAACAAATCAACTTGAGAATAGCAATTTTTTGGGTCTACAGTTTTAAAATCATTTAAATACACGGATTTCATGCGGACCTCTGCTGGTGTGCACTTTACACCGAATTAGGTGGAGGGCCTAGATGAAAGAAAACTTTACCTAATTGAGGTTTGCTTCTTTAAGCGGACCTGTAGTTCAACACACAAAGTGTTGCAGATTGCACAATCAGGTTTACCTCACTCAAAGATGCTTATTGTTCGCTTGCTAAAAGCAGCAAATGCTCATCTGGAATTAAAATGCATCTTTGATAAAGTGGCTTAAAAT
>Ga0114979_10003199_pt1 | contig 11021 bp, 7 predicted proteins | sample S_140625_EF_Meta_FD_87315 | JGI IMG/M metagenome (GOLD analysis project Ga0114979, IMG submission 87315) | Freshwater microbial communities from Lake Simoncouche, Canada to study carbon cycling - S_140625_EF_MetaG | ecosystem: Environmental > Aquatic > Freshwater > Lake | place: Lake... | reverse complement strand
CCTCACGATGACCGCGCCGCAGATCGGCAACTACGGCGTGAACGAGGCCGACATCGAGAGCGGGAAACTGCAGATGGCCGGTTTCATCGTCCGGGAGGCGAGCCGCATCGCCAGCAACTTCACCGCCACGGGCACGCTTGGCGACTATCTTGCACGGGCCGGCGTCGTGGGGCTCGCGGGCATCGACACGCGGGCGCTTGTTCGCCGACTGCGGATCCGCGGAGCGATGACGGGCGTGGTGTCGAGCGAGGTGCTCGACCCGGCGAAGCTGGTCGAGATGGCCAGGATCGCGCCGACGCTGGTGGGCCGTGATCTCGTCCGCGAGGTGATGCCGGCAGCCGACAGCGAGTGGACCGAGACGCTCGACGAATGGGCGCGGCCCCTGCCGCAGCCGCTGGAAGGGGGCGTGTATCCGACGGCCCCGGCCGCCTTGTCAGGCACGAAGCATGTGGTCGCGCTCGACTATGGCATGAAGTGGAACATCGCGAGGCATCTCGCCAGTGCCGGCTGCCGCGTGACCGTGCTGCCCGGCAAGGCCACGGCGGCCGAGGTGCTCGCCCACAAGCCCGATGGAGTGTTTCTCTCCAACGGCCCCGGCGATCCGGAAGTGCTCGGTTACTGCGTCGACACCGTTCGTGATCTGGTCGGCAAGGTGCCGATGTTCGGCATCTGCTTGGGCCACCAGCTCCTGGCGCTGGCCTGCGGCGCGAAGACCTACAAGCTGAAGTTCGGTCATCGTGGCGCCAATCAGCCGGTGATGGATCTTGAGACCGGCAAGGTGGAGATCACGTCGCAGAACCATGGCTTCGCCGTTGACGAGGCGACGCTGCCCGCGGAACTGGTGGTCACCCACCGCAATCTCAACGACGGCACGATCGAGGGTGTGCGGCACGCCACGGCCAACGCCGCGAGCGTGCAGTATCACCCCGAAGCGGCGGCCGGCCCGCACGATTCCGCCTACCTCTTCGGCCGCTTCCGCCAGATGATGGCGTGAGGTTGTGAGTCTGGCTCATGGAGCGGTTCGGGGCTGCACACGTCCCGTCGCCGGACGTGGGCAGCCCCTCGCGGATTCATCGAGTGGAGTGCCTTGAAATCGGCTGGAAACAGCGTTTTTTGACATTTGCCATCCGTGTGCCAGAGTTGCGTGAAGCTTTCGGGCGGCATCCCGGCTTCGCCCGCGGGAAATTTTTCGCGGTCCCCCCAGTCACTGCCAGCTTTTCTTTTGGAGGCTCAATTCATGAGTCGTTCGCTGTTTCTCTGCGGCCTTGCTGTCGCCCTGTCGTTTGCCGTCGGCTCGCTCGCCGACGCGGGTTTTGGCCACCATCGTCGCCAGGCTGATCCCGGCTGTGCAGCACCGGAAGGTGTTGGCTGCAGCCAGTTCGAGCCCGGTTGTGCCCTCGAGCCGTCCTGTGGAATCGAGCCCGGGTGCGGTGCCGAGACCTGCTGTCCGACCAACCCCTGCATCAAATACCGCCACAAGCATGCCCACAAGCACAAGTGTGCGAAGGGCTGCTGCGAGGAGCCGACCTATGAGACGGTCCTCAATCCGACGAGCCCGGAGACCTGCCAGACGGTGGCCGTGCCGGTCTGCCTGCCCGCCTGCTGCCAGGGCTGCCCCTGCGAGACCTCGCGATGCACGCTGCTCGGCTGCGGCCAGGTGAAGTATGACTACGCCTGCGGTTGCTCGGTGATCATCCGCTTCCAGAAGCATGGCGACATCCTCGTCACCTACTCAGGCTTCTAGTCTTTGCGGACGGGCCACCGCCCTCCGTGTCCATCACAACGAGCCCGGCCGGGAGCCTTCCCGGCCGGGTTTTTTGATGTGTCCCGAATCATTCGCAAGGGCGCAAAGCTGGCAGCACCACCGACCTGCGGTCGCCAAGCGACGGTCGGCAGGATGCCGAGCCGTCGCGTGAAGCAGTCCTGGCTCGTCCAAGACTTCGTCGCATGGATGCGACGCCAGTACCAGCGACCTGCGGTCGCCAAGCGACGGGCGGCAGGATGCCGAGCCGTCGCGTGTAGCTAGTGCACGCCCTGACCCGCCAGCCAACGTTCGGCGTCGAGGGCCGACATGCAGCCGGTGCCGGCGGCTGAGATCGCCTGACGGTAGTAGTCGTCGGCCACGTCGCCCGCGGCGAACACTCCCTCCACGCTCGTCTCGGTGCGGAAGTGCTTCGTCCAGACGACGTATTTCTTGGGATTGAGCTCCAGCTGACCGTCGAGAAACGCCGTGTTGGGCGTGTGGCCGATCGCGAGGAAGACACCCGTCGCCTCGAGGGTCGTCTCCTTGCCGGCGTCGGTCGTGCTCGCCAGCCGCACGCCCGTCACGCCCTTGGCGTCGTCGCCGAGCACCTCAGCCAGCCCGGTGTTGAAGTGGATCTCGATTTTCGGGTCGTCGTGGGCCCGCTGGGCCATGATCTTCGAGGCGCGGAGTGCATCGCGGCGATGCACGAGGTGCACCTTGCTGGCAAACTTCGTGAGGTAGGTCGCCTCCTCCACGGCTGAGTCGCCGCCGCCGACGACCACGATCGGCTTGTTGCGGAAGCGAGGCAGCGCACCGTCGCAGACGGCGCAGGCACTGACGCCCCGGTTCTTGAACGCCTCCTCGCTCGGCAGGCCGAGCCAGTTGGCGCTGGCCCCCGTGGCGACGATCACACACTGGGCAAGCACTGGTGGTGCTTCGGCGGGCTGAAGCAAGAAAGGCCGCTTCGAGAAGTCGACTTTCAGGATGTCATCGGTGACGATCCGGGTGCCCATGTTGACCGCCTGCTGGCGCATCAGCTCCATCAGTTCCGGGCCGGTCACGCCCTCGCCGGCGTGGGGCGCCATCATCTGCCGACGTTCAGCGGGCAGGGCGGAGTCGAGGAAGGCTCCGAGGTTACCGTGCGGGAAGCCGGCGTAGTTTTCGACCTCGCTCGTGAGGGCGAGCTGGCCGAGTGGCAACGTGCCCGACATCCGGTTCTTTTCGGTGATCGCGCCTTCGAAGACGAGCGGCTTGAGCTGGGCGCGGGCGGCGTAGGTGGCGGCCGACCAGCCGGCCGGTCCGCTGCCGATGATGACGAGGGTTTCCTTGATCGTGTTGCCTGTGGTGGCGGCCATGGTGGCTCCCGCGTGCTTCGATTGTCCCGGGCCCTCTGCCCCAGCCGCCGTTCGACTGAGGCTTCTACATCGGGCATGATGTACGAAGTTGTCGTCTCCCGAAAGACCCGGCCCGCGAAGCCCGGGAGTTGTTCGGACCGCTGCTCGATCTTCCCGCATCCGACAGACCGACTATGAGCCTGCTTGTCGTCCTGCTGCCGAGCGCCCTGGTGCTGCTCATCGCCTACCGCGTCTACGGCAGCCTGCTGGCCCGCCTCTTTCAGCTTGATCCGAATGCCATCACGCCGGCTGTGTCGCTCCGCGACGATGTTGACTACGAGCCGATCCCCCCGCAGTTGCTGCTTGGCCAGCATTTTTCGGCGATCGCGGCAGCGGGGCCGATCGTGGGGCCGATCCTCGCGGGCGTGGCCTTCGGCTGGCTGCCCGCCCTGCTCTGGATTCTGATCGGCAGCATCTTTATCGGCGGCGTGCATGACTTTGCGTCACTCGTTGCATCAATCCGGCACAAGGCACGATCGATCGCCGAGGTGGTTCGCGACCACATGAGCCGGCGGAGCTATCTGCTGTTCCTGGCGTTCGTCTGGATCGCGCTGGTCTACATCATCGTTGCTTTCACCGACATCACGGCGTCGAGCTTCATCGGACGGCAGGTGCTGGAGAACGGCGAAACGGTGTCCGGCGGCGGGATCGCCACGTCGAGCCTGCTCTACCTCGTGCTGCCGATCATCATGGGGCTATGTATGCGGCATGCGAAGATGCCGCTTTGGCTGGCGACCGCGATCTTCCTGCCACTGGTCGGCCTGGCGATCTGGATCGGCCAGTTCTTTCCGTTCGACCTCGGTCAGACGCTCGGCACTTCCGACGCCACGGCCCAGAAGATCTGGGGTGTGCTCCTGCTGGCCTACTGTCTCGTCGCGGCGATGGTGCCGATGTGGATGCTGCTCCAGCCCCGCGGCCACCTCGGGGGCTGCTTTCTCTATGCGGCGCTCGCCGGGGCAGCGATCGGATTGATCGCCAGCGACCGGCTCGTGGCGGGGGATTCCGCGATCCGCTATCCGGCGTTCACCAACTGGCAGACCGCGAAGGCGGGCAGTCTCATCCCGATGCTCTTCATCACGATCGCCTGCGGCGCGTGCTCCGGCTTTCATTCGCTGATCGCTTCCGGCACAACGAGCAAGCAGCTCCGCAGGGAGACTGACGCCAAGCCGATCGGCTACGGCACAATGCTCTTGGAGGCGATGGTGGCGATCGTGAGCCTCGCCTGCGTGATGGTACTGGCTGGCGACTCGAAGCTCGCCAGCCAGCCACCGAATTTCATTTACGCCCTTGGCATGGGGCAGTTTCTGGAAATTCTTGGCGTGCCCGCAACGATCGGTGTGTCATTCGCACTGATGGCGTTCACCACGTTCGTCTACGACACGCTCGATGTCTGCACGCGATTGGGGCGGTACATCGTTCAGGAACTCACCGGCCTCACCGGTAGGGCCGGCGGCTGGCTGGGCACGGCGGTGACGGCAGGCGTGCCGCTGGTGTTCCTCCTGAGGCCACACGTGGATGCTCAGGGCAACGCTGTGCCGGTCTGGAAGACGTTTTGGAGCCTCTTCGGCGCGAGCAATCAGCTGCTGGCGGCACTCACGCTGCTCGGCGTGACGGTCTGGCTCTGGCGAACCCGACGCGAGGCCTGGGTCTGGCTGGTGACGGGAGTGCCGACCGTGTTCATGTATGTGACGAGCACGTGGGCGCTGGCCAGCATGACGCTGCCGAAATTCCAAAATGCAAGCGGTTTCGTGCTGCCGGCCGATCCGGTGCCGTGGGCGGGCCTGGTGCTCCTGTCGCTGGCCACCGTGATGCTCGTCGAGGCGGTTCTGGTGATGGCCACGCCGCAGAGGCCGCTCTCCGTGCCGGAGTGACGCAGCGTCCGGGCCGCCTACGTCCGTGTCGCCTCCATCGCGTAGCGACGGCAGTGTTCGAGGTAGGCCTTTTCGTGGGTTGCGAGCAGGTCAACCACGCTCGCCCACAGCCACGACGGGGCGTCGAGCGTCTTTGAGCGATGGCTGCTCAGCTCCTCCTGCCAGGCCTTGCGGGTGGGCTCATCCAACTGGCGGGCGTGCGCCTTGCCGACGACGGTCGCCAGAAATCGAGCGAGCAGCATCGCCTCGTCACACGTCAGATCAGCCAGTTCAAACTTCAGATCCTGCGGCAGGAGTTCCCGCACGAACACCGGGTGATCGAGGACCTTCGCCGCGAGCATCCGGTCGCCCAGCGCCGGAGACAGATGCCAGGCCCCCTGCACCACACGCTCGGCATGGTCGGCGGGGATCTCAGTATCGGCGGCATGCGGTGCGAGTGCCGGGACCGCCTCTTTGACGTCGATGAGGCACAACTCCCCCTTCTTGCCGCCGACCGACACGAGCACGGCGTAGCGGAGGAGGCCGAGCGAACTGCAGCCCTTCACCCAATAGGCCGAATCGACCACCTCGATTTCTGCGTCGTCGGGCCGCGACTTGAGCGCGGTGACGAGCCGGTGGCCGGCGTCGGTGGCGAAGATCGCGTCGATCGCCTCGCGCTCGTCGTCGGCCATTGGCCAGAACGTCTTGCCGAGCGGGATCGTGGGCTTCGTGTCCTCGATCCGCTCACGGGCCAGGTCTTTCCAACTCCGCTTGAGCGCGGCCTTCATGGCCTGTTGGACGACCACGGGCCATTCGTCGTCGGCATCGGCGACGGCGTCGAAACTCTGCTCGTAGCCTACGATGATCTCCTCCACCATCCGGGCCGTCGTCACGCCCGGCAGGTCCGACCCGCGGGCGGCGCTGGCCATCGAGAGGCCGAGTCGGATCAAATCGTGGGCCGGATTGCCGACGATGGTCTGGTCGAGGTCGCGGATCTGGATCGAGACGGTGCCCTTGGCGCTTGCGATCGGACCGATGTTGCCCGCGTGGCAGTCGCCACAGATCCAGATCGACGGCCCGGCGGGCACCGTCTGGCCGGTGCTACCCTCGAGCCATTCGTAGAAGTTCTTGGTGTTGCCACGCACGTAGGCATGTGCGGATCGCGCCATCTTCAGTTGCCGCCGGGCCTTGAGGAAAGACGCTCGCTCGGTGGGCGTGGGGAACGTGATATCTTTTGCCGTCATCCCGCCCTTCTCCTTACAGTCTGAGTCGCGACCTGCTCGATCAACTTGAGACCTCAGTCGAGGATAGCCCGGTCAATGGCACTTCCACAACCATGATCCGGCTGATGAGCGGCTCGTGAGCCACCTCGTGAGCCGCCCGGGCTTCGGGAGCGTGTCATGGAACGCCTGCCTTCCCCGCTGCGGTAGCTCGAAGGAATTGGCGAAGCAGATCATCCCCATGCCTCGAGGGTTCGAGGCTTGATGTGCGAGGAAGACCGGATCGTCGAGGTTCTTCAGGCACTGGCCTCACCGGCCCCATGAGCGTTGCGTTCGGTCCGAAACGGTGGCGCGGAGAGCCGCTCCAAGTGCGGTGACAGCACGTCGGCCGGTGAGAATCCTCGCTCTCGCAATTCCCGAATCGCCAGCCCACCGGTTCGCTTGGCGAGACGACGGCCCTCCGCATCCCGCACGAGTGGCACGTGGCAAAAGGCCGGCGCGGCCCAGCCGAGCGCCTCGTAAAGCAAGAGCTGCCGCGCCGTGCTCGTGAGCAGATCCTCGCCGCGGACCACCTCCGCGATCTCCATCGCATGGTCGTCGGCCACCACCGCCAGCTCGTAGGCCGGAAGATCGTCTCTCCGCCAGACAACAAAATCGCCGAAGTCGACCCCCGCCGTCCGTCGTACGCGGCCGGCCAAGGCATCGTCAAATTCGATCGTGCGGCCGTCGGGCACGCGAAACCGCCAGGCGACATCACCCGGCGCGGCTCTGCGATCCCATGATGCCGGCCGCAGGATGGTCGGAAAGATCGGCTCGGCATCCACCTCGGTGTCCACGTCGGCACCGGCTTCGCCGGGCCGCGGCTCGTGCGGCGCGGTGGCGGCCTCGTCGACATCGCGGCGGGAATGCGGGCTCGGGTAGATCACGCCGGCGTTTGCGAGCCGCCGCCAGATTTCCAGATACCAGGAGGTGCGTTCGCTCTGCCGATACGACGCGTGTGGCCCGCCGACGTCGGGCCCCTCGGTCCACTCAAGCCCCAGCCAGCGGAGGTCGTCGATGGCCGCCTGGCAAAACTCCTCCCGGCAACGCGGCCGGTCGAGATCCTCGATTCGCAGCACGAGGCCAGCTGAGCCGGCCCTCGCCGCTGCGACCGCGAATGTCCGCGCATGGCCGACGTGCAGGAATCCGGTGGGCGTCGGGGCGAGTCGGCCGCGTCGATACGGAGGCATCACAGATGTTCCTCACGGCCGTTACAGCAGCCACCAGTTGGCCGTCAGCAACACGTAGCCACCTAATGCAAGGTTGGTGGCCGCATGGGCAAGGATCGTGTCGATCGGCCGCCGCGTGGCCGCCGCGATGCCGGTGACGACGGCGAACCAGCACACGGCGGCGACACACTCCGCGGGGTGCGATGCCGCGGCATAGAACAGGCAGGCCCCGGCGGCGGGGAATGTCAGCATGCCAAACGGCACGGTCCAAAAGTCTTCGCGGATCACGTATCGCAGCAAGAACCCGCGAAGGAAGAGTTCCTCGATCAGTGGCACCACGGCGATCAGGCCGATCGCGCGGATGCCCACAAACGTCCAGAAGCCAATGGAGCCCGTGTCGAGATCGGCGAAGGGGTTGAATCCTGCCCGCGCGACCGTGCTCCCAGCCCAGCCGGCCTCGCGCTGCAGCGTTGCAAGCACGATCCACGGCACGACCAGCGCCAGTCCCACCAGCGGCGGCCACCAGGTCGGCCGGCCCAGCCAGCGGCTGATGGAGGGCCATGAGCGGACGATCGCGAGCAACGTGGCTGCCAGCCGCACGCCGTAGAGCAGGGGATACGCTGAGTAGGGGATTCCCAGTGCCCCTGCCAGCCCTCCGCCGCTGCGGCTGGGCTCCAGCAGTCCGACCGCCAAAAACACCACAAATGGCACGACACACGCCCCCCATGGCCGCTCCGGGCCCGCAGGGTTTGAGGTCGTCGATGCGTCTTGCTGCTGCATGGCGGTCATGGTCTGTCGCGTTCAGGTCGGCTTGAGTATATTCCCGTCGGACGACAGGCTCGTTTTCTGTCGTTCCGTCGGTCATTTCCGCTCGCCGGTTCGTTCCCCGACATCCCCCGCCCTCCGCCCCGAAAGTGTTGTTGATCCATGGATCTGTCCAAGCTGCGCAACATGGGCATCTCGGCCCACATCGACTCCGGTAAGACCACGCTCTCGGAGCGGATTCTCTACTACGCAGGCCGTATTCACCGGATCCAAGAGGTGAAGGGCGGCGGCGACGGCGCCACCATGGACTACATGGATCTCGAGCGCGAGCGCGGCATCACGATCACCAGTGCCGCCACGAGTGTGAAGTGGCACGACTGCGACATCAACCTCATCGACACCCCCGGCCACGTCGACTTCACCGTCGAAGTGGAACGCAGCCTGCGGGTGCTCGACGGCGCGATTCTGGTGCTCTGTGCCGTCGGTGGCGTGCAGAGCCAGTCGATGACGGTCGACCGGCAGATGAAGCGGTACAAGGTGCCGCGTCTGGCCTTCGTCAACAAGATGGACCGCACCGGTGCCAACTTCGACCGCGTCGTGGGGCAACTGCGCGATAAGCTCGGCTGCGACGCGATCCCGATGCAGATCCCGATCGGCAAAGAGGACAAGCTCGAGGGTGTGATCGACCTGGTGTCGATGAAGGCTGCCTATTTCGACGGCGACAATGGCGAGACCGTCCGCGAGGAGAAAATCCCCGACGCCCTCGCGAAGGCGGCGGCCGAGGGCCGGCATGCCATGCTCGAGGCGCTGGCGATGTACTCCGATTCGCTGATGGAGAAACTGCTGAGCGAGCAGCCGGTGTCGGACGATGAGATCCATGCGGTGGTGAAGGCCGCCGTTCAGAGCCAGAGCATCACACCCGTCTTCTGCGGGTCGGCCTACAAGAATAAGGGCGTGCAGAAGCTGCTCGATGCCGTCGTGCGCTATCTCCCCAGCCCGCTGGAGCGGAAGGTGATCGCCAAGAAGTGGGACAACCCCGATGAGGCATTCGATCTCAATCCCGATCCGAAGAAGCCGCTCGTGGCCATGGCGTTCAAGATCGTGGACGACCCGTACGGCCAGCTGACCTTCATGCGGATCTACCAGGGCACGATCACCAAGGGTGAGGCCTACATCAACCAGCGAACAAGTCAGAAGCAGCGGTTCAGCCGGATCGTGAAGATGCACGCCGACAAGCGCGAAGAAATTGACTCGGGCGAGGCCGGCGACATCGTCGCGGTAATGGGCGTCGACGCGGCGAGCGGCGACACGTACGCCGCCGACAACAAGTATTGCACGCTCGAAAACATGTTCGTGCCGGAGCCGGTGATCAAGATGTCGATCACGCCGACCAACCGTGACGGCCTCGACAAGCTCGGCAAGGCGTTGCAGCGGTTCAGCCGCGAGGATCCCACGTTCCGCGTGGCCACCGACGAAGAGACCGGCGAGACATTGATCGCAGGCATGGGCGAGCTCCACCTCGATATCTACGTCGAGCGAATCAAGCGTGAGTTCAAGGTGGAAGTAGAAGTCGGTGCTCCGAAGGTGAGCTACCGCGAAGCCCCGACCCGCGCCACGAACTACGACTACAAGCACAAGAAGCAGACCGGTGGTTCTGGGCAGTATGCCCACATCATCGGCTCGCTCGAGCCGCTCCCGGAGGAATCGACCGAGAACTTCATCTTCGATGATGCCGTCGTCGGTGGCCGCGTGCCGCGTGAATACATCCCGTCGGTCGAGAAGGGCTTCCGGGCCGTGCTCTCCAAGGGGCCGATCGCAGGCTTTCCGATCGTGGGCGTCAAGGCATCGCTGGTCGATGGCTCCTACCACGACGTCGACTCATCCGACATGGCCTTCCAGATCTGCGCCCGGGCCGGCTTCCGTGAGGCGTTCCTCAACACGAAGCCCGTGCTGCTCGAGCCGATCATGAAGATGGAAGTGGAAGTGCCCTCCGACTTCCAGGGGCCGGTGACGGGCGAACTCAACAAGCGGCGAGGACTGATTGTCTCCACCGAAACGGTGGGGAAGACGTCGACGATCATCGCCGAGGTCCCGCTTGCCGAGACGTTTGGCTATTCGACCGACCTGCGGAGCATGACGCAGGGGCAGGGTGTGTTCACGATGGAATTCTCGAAGTACCGGCCGACGCCGGGCAACATTCAGAAGGAGATCGTGGAGGAGCGGAAAAAGGCGGATTTGGCGGCTGCCAAGTAGGCTACTGCCACGTCGCCGCGATCTCGTCCCACAACCTGATTCGCGAGTCGATGCAACTGCGGGCTGTCTCGGATGCCTCGGCCCAGTGGGCCGGATCATCGCCGCACAGCCGTCCCACGATCCTCCTGCAGACCGGCGCGTGCTTCGCATCGTCGTGGGCGATGTGCCGTTCGAGGTAGAAGCGAAACCGACCCCACGTCACCGGATCCTCGGCTGCGAGAGAGGTAACGAGGTGGCGGAACATGTCAGGGATCACGTCCTCGCGGCCGTAGGTGAAGGCGGCCACGATGCGGCGGGTCGATCCCGACTCGATCACCTCAAAAGACCGTCGCACAAAGTCGCAGGCAGCGGCGGGGCCTCCGCACGCGGCGAGGGCCTGTGAGATCGAGTCGCCCCGTCCCAGCAGTTTGAGGAGCCGCTCGATCGGCCCCGTGTCGGCGGCTGCATGCCTCATGCTTTCGAGGTAGAGCTCGAAGTGGGAGGCATGACCACCATCAGGGAGGTCATCCGATTCCTCGTCGAGCACAATTTCGTTGACGAGCCGTCTCGCCTCGGGGTCGGGCGTGGGAAGCCAGGGGATGCTGGTG
>Ga0114979_10003197_pt1 | contig 11025 bp, 9 predicted proteins | sample S_140625_EF_Meta_FD_87315 | JGI IMG/M metagenome (GOLD analysis project Ga0114979, IMG submission 87315) | Freshwater microbial communities from Lake Simoncouche, Canada to study carbon cycling - S_140625_EF_MetaG | ecosystem: Environmental > Aquatic > Freshwater > Lake | place: Lake... | reverse complement strand
GGTCAGGGCCAACTGGCTTGGATGCTTGAAACTCAAGGTCGTAAGTTAGGTCTTTTAAATAATTGTCTAGATCAACCTTTATCCAATTCTCAGCTTTATGATTTTGCGAAAACAGCAGATGCCATCGCATTTGAAAGTGAACTTTTTGATGCCGATCAAATAAGGCAAAAGTTAAAGAAATTCTCTCAGCTTTGTTTTCCTTCGTTAGATTGTTTAGCCCTGCTGCAAGACAGGCACTCACAGAAGAAAAGTTTAATAGATAATCAATTGCCCACAAGTCCCTATTGGATGATTCAAAATCAAGCTGAACTTTTTCAGTTGATTAAAAGACAAAAATCACTGGTCGCAAAAAAACGCCAAGGTGGGTACGACGGTTACGGAACGACTCTATTAAAAAATCTCAACCAGGCAAAAAAATTTCTAAAAGAAAATCCAACTCCCCTCACAGATTTTATTTTTGAAAAGTTGATCCCATTCCAAGAAGAACGTGCCTTGCAAGTGGCTCGAAGTCGCTCAGGTCATATCCAATTTTTTCCAATGGTGCTAACAGTTCAAAAAGATAAAAAATGTTTTTATGTTGTAGGACCACTCAAAACTCCACCAGAACTTGCAAAAAAAATCAGCCGTTGGCTTAACCAAATTGACTATGTGGGCGTGATGGGAATTGAGTTTTTTCACATGGACGGAAAGTATCTGATCAATGAAGTGGCTCCGCGTGTTCATAACACTGGACACCACACTTTGGATTCTTGTCATGTGGACCAGTTCACCATGCATTGGCTGTGTCGCTTTCAAGACAAATTGCCGCAAATTGAATTAAAAGCACCGGCCTTTATAATGCTCAATCTGATTGGGAAAAGCTTAAACCCCGTCCTATTTCCAGAAATTTTAGATGGCAGTTTGTATTGGTACAATAAGTCCAATCGGCCTGGGCGAAAGCTAGGGCATATTAACTGGGTGGGAAATAGCAAGAAAGCTCTTTTAAAAAGGGCTTTCTTGCATCTTAAAAAATGGAAACTTTAAATTAAAGCTGAGCGCTTAACGTGACTGCACATTTGTAATCGACACGATACTGTGCAGGATCCAAAGCCACTGTAAACTGAAGTTGATTTCCGCTCAAAGTGTAAGCTGGTATCAAGGTTGCTGGATTTGTGACATTCGCAATCACAATGTCCTTTAACCCGTTTTTGTCAGAATCCACAGGCGCACAATCTAAACTGATATTCTTAACTAAGTTTGCGGTGGCCTGACCTATCAGTTGCAACTGGGAACCGTAATCCACATCGCAAACACTGCCAATGATACCTCCGGTGCGAGTTGAAAGGTCCTGATAAAACAATCCGTAGCTTTCGTTTCCTGATCCCGCTAAGTTCAAACAGGCCAGATCATCACGTTTGACGATGATCGAGTGAAATGAAAACGATTTGTCAGCGTAAACAGACGACATGTAAGTTAAAAATTGATCTGGATAATTTCGAACTGTAAAATTTCCCTCATAAGGAGTTTCATTCGCATCAGATACCACGACCACTGATAGGGCTGCATCAGCTCTGATAAATTCAGAATTCAGTGATCCCACTTCCTTTGCTCGCTCTAAGGCACGGTATGTGGCAAAAATGCCTTGTTCAGCAGAAGAACCCACCTCAGGTCTCTGAATCGTATTGGCAAATTGTTGTCGAGCTAAATTCATGTCGTCAGCACTCGAAATAAAATATTTATTATTTGAAATTTGAAGTATTTGTCCATCCGCACGAGTTCGACTGGTATTATTAGCGGTGTTAACCTCTGTGGTCGTGATTGCAAGTCTCCAGTCGAGGCCTGCCAATTGATCAATCAGTGTATCGAATCGATCAGCCATATTGCTTTGCTCAAACTTCATAGAACCCGAGTTATCAACGACGATAAGAACATCAATTTTATTTCTAGCTGCATTGACATTCACAACTTTCATATAGTCTTGATATCGGTCAGTCTCAAGCGCTGGGGGCTCGATAGGTGTCACTTCGCCTGCAACTGATTCCAGTTCGCCTTGTGTGATTTGGCCGGCCTGTCCACAATTTTGAAACGAGGTGATTAAAAACAAAGAAGAGGAAATTGCTGAAATGGAACGTATCAAATTGGTTCTATTTTTTAGCATAATTCCCCCAAGTATTAGAAAGATACAAATCAGGGGCCAATCAGACCCCCTCTCAATGAAGATGGTGACCCTCAAAACTGACTTTATCGAGCATCCTCTATTCAGTTAGGTCCCTCGAGAACAGTTAAGCTCTTGATCCTTTTGGTGATCTTGTCAAAATCTCATTTTTTTCAACAGATCAAAACTTTGACAATGCTTCATATCAGGACAAAAATTTGATTTTACACCGAAGGGGTAAAATGAAAAAGCCAAAAGTCGCAATTATTATGGGAAGCCTAACAGATTACAAAGTTCTTAAAACCGCAGAGAAAATTTTAAAACTTTTTAAAATCAATTTTGTCACTGAAGTGGTTTCCGCTCATCGAACTCCAAAGAAAATGTTTGAATTTGCAAAGACCGCAAAAATTCGGGGCTATTCAGTCATTATCGCAGGCGCTGGTGGTGCTGCTCATCTGCCTGGCATGGTGGCAAGCCTGACCACATTACCTGTTATTGGTGTTCCCATTCAGGTTGGAAAGCTCAAGGGCCTGGATGCCCTTTTGTCCATTGCTCAAATGCCCAAAGGAATCCCCGTGGCTTGTATGTCAGTTGATAATGCCGAAAATGCGGCTTTGATGGCCGCACGAATCCTAAGTGTCAGTGATGAAAAAATTGAAAGAAAGCTAGAGCAGTTGCTGAAGAAAAATGAATCAAAGGTTCGTGCGATGAACCAAAAAATTCGCTCGAGCTAAAACGGCATAAAGTCCATAAAGAACTGCAAGATAGAAAAAATCTCCTAATATTTGATTTTCAAAAAATGGCAAAGCCATCATGTAGCATTCCATAAGCCCTGCCAAAGTTTTTGGGTAAAGGTTTTGCGAAAACCAAACGCCAAAATTTGTGGTCATGAAAAACAGAAGTGAACCTAAAAGCCCCGAAGTTAAAACTTTAAATTTTGAAGTCTGGGCCCACATTCCCAAAAGTGTGATCAAAAAAACTGAAACATACACGTAAATCATGGTTTCATGAAAACCTAAAATCAGGTCCGTCCACAAAAGAGTCAACAGAGGTGCTATTAAGGCTTCCACTTTTTTGTTCAACATAGATCCAGAAAATAAAGCCATTGCCCCTAAAGCTGTAAAGTTCCACGGGTGAGGGATCAGTCGAGAAATCCCTGCAAATAAAATTAGACCGATTATGAGTGCTGATTTTTTCTTCATGATTTTAATTAACCTCGATTGAGCCTTTGATCAACTAAATCCTGCACCACACTGGGGTCAGCCAATGTGCTGGTATCACCCAAGCTTGTTGTTTCATTTTCAGCAATCTTTCTTAAAATTCGACGCATGATTTTACCGGAGCGAGTTTTAGGAAGACCTGGTGCCCACTGAATTAAGTCAGGAGTGGCTAACGGCCCCAGCTTTTCTCTGACCCAAAGAATCAATTGTTTTTTGAGTTCATCACTTGGTGTGCACGACTTTTTCAAAGTGATATAACAGTAGATCCCTTGACCTTTTATATCATGGGGATATCCGACCACAGCTGCTTCCGCCACATCGGCATGGGCCACAAAAACACTTTCAAGCTCTGCGGTCCCTAACCTGTGGCCAGAAACATTCAAGACATCATCCACCCGACCGGTGATCCAAAAATCGCCGTCCGCATCGCGCTTGGCTCCGTCGCCTGTGAAATAATTCCCGGGAAACTGAGAGAAATAGGTTTGCTCAAACCTGGAGTGATCTTTAAAAACTGTTCGCATTTGGCCTGGCCAAGAACTTGATAAAACCAAAAGACCTTCGCCTGCTCCCTGAATAATTTCACCTTGGGTTGTTAAAATTTCTGGCTGAATTCCAACTAAAGGTTTTGTCGCAGAGCCCGGTTTTAATTTTGTCTCTCCTGGAATCGGAGAAATTAAAATTCCGCCAGTTTCTGTTTGCCACCAGGTGTCCACAATATCACACCGTGAATCTCCCACCACTTCATGGTACCAACGCCAAGCCTCGGGGTTGATGGGCTCACCGACTGAGCCTAACAGCTGCAAAGATTTTCGACTGCAGGACTTGACCCATTGATCCCCTTCGCGCATCAAAGCCCTTAACGCTGTCGGCGCGGTATAAAAGATATTCACTTGATGACGGTCGATCACCTGCCAAAATCGGGACGCTGTGGGATAGCTGGGAATTCCCTCAAAAATCACACTGGTGGCCCCATGACTGAGTGGGCCGTACACAATGTAGCTATGCCCTGTGATCCAACCCACATCTGCTGTGCACCAGTAAATCTGATTGTGTTTATATTGAAAAACTTGGCTGAAAGTGGCATGGGCCCAAGTCAAATAACCACCGGTGGTGTGAACCACGCCTTTTGGTTTTCCCGTGGAACCGGAGGTGTACAGTAAAAATAGGGGATCCTCTGCATTCATTTTTGCGGGCTCACACCAGTCGGAGGCCCCAACACAAAGATCATCAAATTTGTAATCTCGACCCTTTTTCATGGCCACATTGGATCCTGTGTTTGTGAAAACCAGAACAGCTCGAACTAATTTAGTTTTTTCCAATGCTAAATCCACATTGGTTTTCAAAGGATGCTTTCTTCCCCCACGCCTTGTTTCATCGGCCGTGATCACAAAGTCTGATTCACAATCTTCGATTCGATTGACAATGGAATCCGCAGCAAAGCCACCAAAAATCACGGAATGAATCGCCCCAATTCGTGCACAGGCCAGCATGGCCACTGTCGCATCGATCGTCATCGGCATATAAATTGTGACCCGATCCCCTTTTTTAACATCCAGATCTTTTAAAACATTGGCACAAACATTCACTCGTTTATGAAGCTCTTGGTAAGTTATTTTTTGCGCAGGCTCGCCTGGCTCATCAGGCTCAAAGATGTAAGCCGCTTGATCCGCATTTTTTTCTAAATGTCGGTCGAGGCAATTCACAGAAACATTTAGAATTCCGTCTTTAAACCATTCAATGACCACAGGCTTTTTAAATGAAACGGTTTTGACATGGTTCGGCTGTTTCATCCAGCTGATGGAAGCAGCAAGTGACTTCCAATAAGAATCCATTTGATCATCTGTTTTCATGACAAAAGCCTAAATGCAAAAAGGGCTTTTTAGCAAAGCCCTTTTCACAAATTCTTAACTTTTAAAGAGTGAATTAGTTAACGTCTTTAAAGTCAGCATCAATCACATCATCACCTTTTGGGTTTTGACCAGCAGTTGCATCAGGTCCTGACTGACCACCAGCACCAGCCTTACCTTGATCAGCAGCTCCCGCTGTTTGCTGCTTATAAAGTTCAGTCGTTACCTTGTGAGTCGCCGCTTGCAATGTTTCAAAAGCTGCCTTTAGCTCAGTGGCCCCAGCTGTTTTGTCTTCAACCACTTTTTTAGCAGCTGCAACGGCCTCTTCCACTGTTTTCTTATCAGCATCACTGACTTTCGCTGCTTCATCTTTCACAAGCTTCTCGGTTTGATAAATCAAATTGTCCAAATTGTTTCGAGCCTGGGCCCCTTCTGAACGATTTTTATCTTCATCGGCCATGCGCTCGGCATCGTTCACAGCTTTTTTGATTTCCTCTTCAGACAAACCGCTTTGCGCTGTGATCTTAATATTTTGAGATTTTCCTGTGTTTTTATCCAAGGCTGCCACATTTAAAATACCATTGGCATCGATATCAAAAGACACTTCGATTTGTGGAGTTCCACGAGCTGCTGGTGGTAGACCTGTTAATTCGAAACGACCCAATGTTTTATTGTCTGTGGCCATCTTGCGCTCACCCTGCATGACATGAATGTCCACGCCGGGTTGATTGTCGGCAGCTGTAGAAAACACCTGGGATTTTTTTGTTGGAATCGCTGTGTTTCTTTCGATTAATACTGTCATCACGCCACCCATGGTTTCAATACCCAAAGACAACGGAGTCACATCTAACAAAAGCACGTCTTTCACATCACCAGCAAGAACTCCACCTTGAACGGCAGCGCCTACGGCCACCACTTCATCTGGATTCACTGTGCGGTTGGGCTCTTTACCGAAGAAGTCTTTCACTGCTTTTTGAATGGCAGGAATTCGAGTCGATCCACCCACTAAAACCACTTCGTCAATTTGTGCTGTTGTAAAGCCAGAATCTGCTAAGGCTTTTTTACAAGGCTCGATGGAACGTTTCACAAGGTCATCCACCATTTGCTCAAACTTCGCCCGAGTTAGTTTTAATTGTAAATGTTTAGGACCGGTTTGATCAGCGGTAATAAAGGGAAGATTGATTTCAGTTTCTTGAGCCGTTGAGAGCTCAATTTTTGCTTTTTCAGCCGCCTCTTTTAAACGCTGCAAAGCCATCTTGTCACTTTTCAAATCGAAGCCCTGATCTTTTTTAAATTCAGCAATCAGCCACTCGAGAATTCGAGTATCAAAGTTATCGCCACCTAAGTGTGTATCACCGTTTGTGGATTTCACTTCCACAACACCGTCACCAACTTCCAAAATAGAAACGTCAAATGTTCCACCACCGAAATCGTAGATCACAATTTTTTCATCTTTTTTCTTGTCTAAGCCGTAAGCCAAAGCAGCCGCTGTGGGCTCGTTGATGATTCGCATGACTTCAAGGCCTGCAATTCGACCCGCATCCTTTGTGGCTTGTCTTTGAGCATCATTAAAATAAGCAGGCACCGTGATCACTGCTTTTGTCACAGGCTCACCCAAATAATCTTCTGCCACTTTTTTGAGTTTTGCCAAAACAGCGGCACCGATTTCCTCGGGACTTGCCACTTTATCACGGGTTTTAAAACCGCAATCGTTTCCTTTTGCGACAACCGTGTAAGGGACAAGTTTAATTTCTTCTTGGACTTCACTGAAGCTGCGACCGATAAATCGCTTTGCAGAAAAGATTGTGTTTTCTGGATTTGTAACGGCTTGGCGTTTTGCGATTTGACCTGCCAGGCGCTCGCCGTCTTTTGTGAAAGCAACAACTGAAGGGGTCGTTCTTGAGCCTTCTTCGTTCACAAGAACTTTAGCTTCGCCGCCTTCCATGATGGCCACGCATGAATTTGTTGTTCCTAAGTCGATACCGATAATTTTAGACATTTAAAAAACCCCTTGTTGATAAAATAAATTTGAACACCCTAAATGTGGGTCTATATTGGACTTCGTCAAGGCACAAATTCAGGGAATCCTTAAGATTTTTTCTTGCTCCAAAAGCCTGATTTTTCAGACTTTTTAGAATCTTTACTGATTTCAGACAGTTGCGTTAATAGAGCTATTTCTTTGTCCGATAATTTTTTTGGAAATTCGATCACGCACTCAAAATGAATGTCGCCACGTCGACCCCCACGAAGACTGGGAAGACCTTGCCCCTTCAGGCTCAAAACCACACCTGGCTGGGTGCAGCTAGGAATCACAAGTTCAGCTTTTCCGTCCAAAGTGGGGACTTCCAGCTTGGCTCCCAATAGAGCTTCTGTGTAATGTACTTGGACCTTTGAAAAAAGATGATCTTCTTCACGCTCGAATATTTCGTGATCCTTCACGCGGATTTCAACATAAAGATCCCCAGCTGGACCGCCCCTGTAGCCGCCTTCGCCCTCTTGGTTCACTCGAAGTCTGGTACCCGTGTCGACACCTGCAGGAATATTCACTCGAATTTTTCGATCGACTTTAGAGCGGCCTGATCCCTTACAGGATTTACATTTGTTTTTTACAACACGGCCTTGTCCCTGACAATTGGGACACGTGGTAGCCATAGAAAAGAATCCTTGTCGAGCAACCACCTGACCAGCTCCGTTACAGGTTGAGCAAACCTCTGGCTGACTGCCCTTTTCAGCTCCTGAACCATTGCAGGGTTCACAGGATTTTTCAGTGGTGAATTCGATTTCCTTTTCCAAACCCTTTAAGACATCTTCCAGATCCACTTCGGAAATGTAGCGAAGATCTGCCCCGCGACGTGCGCCGCCCGATCTTCGCGAATCCCTGCCCGCACCTTGCGCCCCACCAAAAAAGTCAGAAAACAAGTCCCCAAAGGATGAGAAAATATCATCCATGTTTTGATATTGAGGCCCACCACTGCCAGCAAAAGCTTGATGACCAAAGCGGTCGTACTGAGCCCTTTTGTTAGAATCACTTAAAACTTCGTAAGCACTTGCGGCTTCTTTAAACTTTTCTTCAGATTCTTTGTTGCCGGGATTTCTGTCAGGATGAAACTGCATCGCAAGCTTGCGGTAAGCTTTTTTGATTGTTTCACTGTCTGCGTCCTTTTGAACGCCTAGAATTTCATAAAAATCTCGGAGAGTCGCCATATGTGCAAAAGAATATGGAGCGGACGTGGATTTTTGTCAATCAGCTCTCGTTCAGCCTCATTATGAAGCGACTCGATCAACTTTTAGAGATTGGCTTTTATTTTAGGATCCAGTAGTTTTAAGACTGGAGGACTGAAATTGGCTTTAGATTTCTCAACCCTTGATAGTGCAACCCGTCAGCTTGAAAAGGCCCTTCAATTTTCTGTTTCAGATCTGGCAAAAAATCCCGAGCTTTTCGAGCAGTTTAGGAATTCCGCTGTACAATGTTTTGAATACACTTACGAACTCGCCTGGAAATTTTTGCAAAGGAAACTAGAAATGGTTCATCCAAACCCACAAATCGTTGATGAGCTTGAGTTCAAGGATCTCATTCGTGAGGGAGCTCAGCGGGGATATATTAAGACCCCTGAGCTTTGGTTTGAATTCAGAAGACTCAGGAATATTTCATCCCATGCTTACGACAAATCAAAAGCCGATCTGGTTTACTCAAAGTCCAATGAACTTTTATTTGAGGCTCGATTTCTATTAAATGAAATTTCAAAATGAAATTGATTGCAATCTCAGATCCACAAAAGAAAATCGTGTTAGAAATTCTCAAAAAAAATTTTCCCGAGTCTGTTTTTTTTATTTTCGGCTCTCGAGCAACTCAAAAAAACTTAAAGCCTTTTTCGGATCTCGATATTGCCATCCAGGGTGCTAAAAAAATAAATCCTGATGCTCTTAACCAAGCTCAAGAGGATTTCTCACTCTCGAACCTTCCATTTAAAGTCGATCTCATAGATATTGACTCGATTTCAGATAAATTCAGACAAAGCATTATTTCAGATTTTATTAGACTTGAATGAGAACTGCATTCTAGAAATAGAAGTTCAAAAAAGGGATGAAATCGTCTCTTTGTCAAACCTGCAAAATAAGGAGTTTTGAAATGAAAAAAAAGAAGGAACTCATCGCTCTTGATCAGGGACCCCTCATTCAAGAAGCCATTCAGAATCTGGAATCTTGGCATGAAAAAATTGAATTATTAGAAATTGAAATTCAAAAATTTAATGATACAGATCTTAAGCTCTACAACGATTGGCATTCCCTCACCTCAAAGGATTATGCAAATGAAGTGAACGCGCTTATCGATCAGTATGAAAGGCTTGTGTATTTTCATAACTGGGTTGTTTTCGAAGCCAATGATAAAAACATCTCGATGCCCCATGCTTTTCATCTTATGACCGAAGAGGAAATTAAATTTCAAAAAGGCTCACAGATCGAAAAAGAGCAAATTGCAAAACTGCGCCAAGGAAGAAATCAAAAAATCAAGCTCGAGCAAGAACCCGATTTTGATTTGGAACAGGACCAGGCTTACGAGGAAGCAGAAGACTCAAAGGATGACGAGCAAGAAGATCCCAACCAAAGGCTGAAAATTGAAATTGAACTGGCCAGGGAAAAATTCAACAAAGAACTCAGATACTTTGAGAATCTGACAGATAAAAAAATAATAAAGCTCATGCGAAACTTTGAAGATGGCACCAGATTGTTAGCTGAATGTGTCTTTATCTGTATTCAGTGCTATCGTTTTGAACTGATTGAAAAAATTTGGATTCAAACCCCAGTTAAGCTGAGAGCTCACTTTAACTCTGATTTTAAAAAGCAAATGGGAATGACAATGGAGCAGTATTTAAAAGAGATCAAAGCTGAGGCTCTAGGAAGCTCTCTCAGTGACGAAGACTCAGATGCTGAATTTGATTTCAAAGCCCATTTTGAAAATCTATTTGATGATAAGAAGTCAAAAATCTCTGAAGATAAAAAAGAAACTGCTAGAATCGTCTACCGCCGCATTATGATGAAAATTCACCCTGATAAATTAAGTCCTGATTTTGCGGCTAATAAAAAAGCTTGGCTGGATCGACTGTGGAAAAAGATCCAAGTCGCCTATGACCACGCCAATGTTCAATCACTTCAGAATCTGCATTTGCAAGTTCTCATCACACTCAAGAAGTACGAGGAACTTGATTACTCCGAACTCAGGTCAGGCTCTCTGCTTTTAAAAAAAGAACTTTCCAGACTTGAGCGAGTCAACCAAGACACTCTTGAACATCCGGCCTGGGGTTTTTCAAATTTGAAGTCCTATAAAAAACTTGAGAAAGTCATCGCAGAACCATTTAAGGATAATGCAAAAGGAATAAAAAAAGAGATCAAGCGCATCGCCAAGATTCATGAGACTTTAAAAATGCATGTCCACTCAATTTTGGCCCGTGGTGGTTTTGGCAAATCAAAAAAGACACGATCAGTTTCAAGGCGAAAAAAGAAAGGCCCTGCCCACAAAGATCAGTACCCTTTGTTTTCAGATTAATGCCACCAGCAAAATTATCGAAATGGAGTTGCAGCTACAAGCTCGTGTTCATTTTTTTTTCGATGCGCTCTTGACGTTCAAACAAATGGGAAAGACCATCGAGAACAATTTTATTTCGATTATTTTGTTCTTCTAGTAGCAATTCCATTCTATGAGAGGATTTTTCAATCCTAGCGATAGTAGCTTTGACTTCGTGGATTTCAGCTTTGACGCCGTTGATTTCAGCTTTGACGCCGTTGATTTCAGCTTTGACGCCGTGAATTTCAGCTTTTAGACCGT
>Ga0114979_10003194_pt1 | contig 11030 bp, 12 predicted proteins | sample S_140625_EF_Meta_FD_87315 | JGI IMG/M metagenome (GOLD analysis project Ga0114979, IMG submission 87315) | Freshwater microbial communities from Lake Simoncouche, Canada to study carbon cycling - S_140625_EF_MetaG | ecosystem: Environmental > Aquatic > Freshwater > Lake | place: Lake... | reverse complement strand
GGGCTGTTTTCAATACTTCAAACACGCGCCGCTGGATCATCATGAAGCCAGTTGCTACACGGTACGCCCTGACCAAACCAGCTTCATCCATCGTTACTTTGCCCTGCGGCCCGTTTACACCATACCCACCATCCAAGGATACGATGTAGACCTTGCCCTCTTTACGGGCCTCATACGCACCAGCAACAATAGCTTTTTCCTGATTCCAGCACATCAACCGGATAATGTCATCCGCCACAAAGGTCATGTCCGCATCAATGAACATTAGATGATCGCAGTCGGACTTTAAAAACTGATGGGCGATAATGTTTCGTGCGCGGGAGACAACAGAACAACCGCACAGGCTATTAACCTGTACGTCTATTCCATGCTCCATTAGCTTTTGACCAAGTTGCATCAACGATATTGCCATCTTCACACCCACTTTATGATCGTAGGCGGGAAGGCCAATCATTAACTTTTTGCCAGCTAGGTCGAAACCTTTTTTTAGTCGCATTTTTATCCGTAGAAAATGGTTATACCAGTTTGATTTGTCATCAATACGTAAATTCCGGTATAGGCAACAATACCTTCTCCCGGAAGCAATACGTTTTGGTTTTGCGGTACGCCAGAGGTAGTAAGCGCAGCCGTATCAATAGAGGTCATCCAACGGCCTGTCGTGAATGTGCAAGCTGTGCTGGCGGCAATGGTACCTGAGTTGATATCGGTCAGCGTAAAAGTGTTGGCGTCCGCAACTGTAGCAACTTTGTAGTTGCCGTTAGTAGCAGAAACGCCAGAAGCGACAGCGAACGTAATACCGACCTGTTGCCCAACCTTTAACCCGTGTGCAGTGCTAGTAACCGTAATAACGGTGGTTGAACGAGCATACCCCGTAGTTGCAGCAACGGGAGCCGTGGTCGTGTCGTATAAATTTATGGTGCCAGCCGTTGCGGACGCTGTAAAACTAAAACTTTTCAGCCTGTATCGCCCAAGAACCGCAAAACCGGTGCTATTAAGGTGCGCTGATAGTACGTCTGTTTGCATAGTTAATCTCCTTGTAAGTCAAACAAGGGGCCGAAGCCCCCAGAAGATTAGCTGAATGGCGTAGCAGCAGTACCGGAACCAATCAAAGTGCCGTTGACAGACCAGAGGTTAGCAGCCAGCGGAACCAAGCTAATGAAGCTACCCCGTGCTGCGCCGCCCGTAGTCGTGGCATTAAGAGTGATGATTGTCCCAGTAACTGAAGCAAAGGAGTTAGAGACGGTAGACACAACACCTAAACTACCAACGTATTTGTCTGAACCACCGCAAGTTACGGTCTGAGCCGTAGCACCAGCCGAAATTACATTGAAGAACAACCTAAATTCAACGCCAAGGTTGTTAAGAGTGTTGGGGTCATTACCGGGGCCAGTACCATTCGCATTTGCCGTAGCAACAATGGTCGGCAGTGTAATAGCGCAAGTCGCAGGAACCAACAGGGTGAGGCCACCGTGCGTTGCAACAGAAAGCGTTACAGTAGCGCCAAGAGTAACTACGTTACTCGGGCCTTGATTGTACATACCTGCAAGTGAACGGACTGGGCCGTCGAAAGTCGAAATCGCCATGATGAATCCTTTGTGTTGTAGCACATTCCCGTACCGTCTCTACAAAGTCTGCTGGGGCAGTCTGTACGGGTGAAAATTCCCAGATAAGTAAAGCAGGTGGACGCTTTAAGCCGTCTTTTAATGGCTAGTTCTTCATTCTGCCATCCACCCTTGAATCATACTACATTACGAACCGGCTGAACCAAAGATGCCTAGCGGGTCAGAAACACCGAACGAATACCGTTCGCGGCTCTTGTAACGCACGTTACCGGTGTCAAAGTCTCCATCCATACCCGTAGCAAGCGGGGTGCGGACAAAGTGCTTCAGGCCATTCGGCACATCCGTGGTCAAGAACCAACCATTGGTGTCGGTCAGGAAGTGATTGACGCAATACCCACCCGGAATCGAACCATTGCTCTTGAGTGCATTGATGTCGTTGTTATTCGTGCTAACACGCAGTTCCGTTTCCAGAAGACGCGTAGCAACAAACATCAACGCCGGTGGGATTACCAGCTTGACCGGTTTCGCAGCAATAAGCAGACCGCGCTCATCCGTCCAACCAGCAATCTGAATGACAGCCGCCTCAAGCGAGGTTTCATTCAAGTCAGCAGAAGCAAGGATGTTGCTGTTCGTGCCGCCAGAAACCAGCGGATGCGAAGCCGAACACAGAACCACACCGTCACCGTAAGTCGGGCCACCAGCAAAAGCGTTGTTAAGGATTGCAGCAGCCTTAACTTGCTTGGTGTAAGCCATAGCACGAGCCAGACCCTTGGTATAACGAGCCGAAAGGCTGTCATACAGGTTATCTTCAATCGCTTCTTCAGTGATTGAGAAACCCAGAGCAATGGTTTCGTGTTGGTAACGAGCCGTCCAAGCTTCCTGTGCATTGTCGTAGGAAATCGCGCTGCCTTCGTTTTTCACCGGAGCAGCCGAAAAGCCCGACAGTTTCGTTTCTTCTTCAAAAGAACGCTCAGAGGTTTCTGTTTCAAAAATCTCTTTGTGTTCTTCGCCATACTTCTTGTACTCAAGACCAAACAGGGCATTCAGCCCCGGAAGGAGTTCTTTAAGTAGCTGTGCGCGTGAAATAGCCATGATTTATCCCTTTACGCTAACGCAGTTGTGTTGCGATACAGATGGGCGAATTGGTTCCAAGAAACCAAAACTTCCACGAACGAACCAGTAGCTGGCGCGGTATCGGGAACAACGTCGATGATTTTTACAGGAAGCGTAGCGGAGGCCACACCAGCATTTTTAACGCCTTGCGTACCATCGCCAGTAGTCGTGCTGCCTGTGACTGTTTGGTAGACGATATCGACGTTCCCACCCACTAGGGCAGCACGGTTCGCCTGACTAGCAGACGGAGCGGCATCAGCGGCGGATTGAATTGCCACTTTCATCACCAGATCAGGATCGTCAGCAATGTAGGCAATAGTGCCGTTTGCGCTATCAACAGTTTGGGTAATCGTAGCCGGATAGTATTGCCCGTATACGCGCTGCCCAGACGAATTGATGTAGCTGCAACCCATGAAAATACCAACAATTGCCGTTCCAGTATTGGTAACGGTGTTGTTGTTAATGCAGCCATTGGTGGACATGATCACGCAATCTCCAAAGAAAATATTGGTAGCGTGACCAGACGCAATAGCCATCTGCCGCGTGGAGCCAGCGTAAACTTGCCCCCCTAGCAGATTTACGGGACGAAACCCGTAAGCGGCTGAAACAGTAGGATAAGCCATGTAAAACTCCTAAAAGTTGTTTAAATGTTACGTTATTTTTTGCCGCTGCCAAACGTCACCGATGTCCGACTTTCTTTAAAAAGCGGCATACGAGGATCGTTCTGCTTCATTAAGTGACTATCCACAGCAAGCATCTGTTCTGCGGATTTATTCGCGTAGTGTGCAGCACGTTGGATGGACACTTCTTCTGGTCTCTTGCACAGGAGCAGCCCACCAATCTCGATATTCCCCGTAAATTCGGAATTACGATCTGAACGGACATGAAGTTCTGGGTAGTCTTCTACTTTGACAGGCTCCCAACCTTCCCTAAAGGCGCTAGAGACGTTTACATTATCGACCTTACCTATAAAGCTGGTACGAATCCACCGATGTGCCCAGCCCTTACGTTCCGCCACTTCTGGCAAGACCGAAGAAGGTTGCCATGATTTGCTCCGGGAAGCTTGTTCCCTAGTATCTAAGTCCCTCTGCATACGATTTTCAGCCATTTTTGTTCTCCAATTTCATCATTTCACGAGCGTAAGCCTCGGGGGAAACACCCATGCGTTTCGCAATTGCCAACGCGGATGCCGTCAACCTTATCCGTTTAGGTGCGGTAGTCCGTGTTACAGGCGCTACGACAGTGGCTGGTTTTGCGCGTACAGCGGGTTTTTCTGATTCTGCGGTTTCCTCAACACCATCGAACTGTTCAGGGAACCGTTTTTTCATAGTGGCGTCTACTTTTTCGTAGTAGTCGTCGCTACGCGGGTCGATACCCGAGCGAACCAGTTTTTCATGTAGACCCAATGCGAGGCTGGTCATTTCCTCGTCAACTCCAAACCACGTATTCCGCGAACGCCACGTTTCGGCTTTCTGGTCGGGTGCGGGAGCTTGAGTCTGTCTTACTGGTTCTACGCTTAAACTTTCTTCTTGTAAAGAGGGTCTTATAGATTGTATATCGCGGAGTTTAAACTTTGCGTCTGTTAGGGCTTCTTGGGCGTCTGCAATCAAATCTGCATCCCCCGCCTCATACGCCTTCTTCAGTTGCTCTTTAGCCGCACCAACTTCAATGGTGGCAGACTTGGAGATTTCGGTAACAAACACCTTCTCCCCGTGGTTAATTTTTTTGTATAACTCTTTGATTTCATTATCTTTAACACGGGCGTAGTTAATGGCTTCTTCCCGTTCCCGAGTAGCCGCCTCTTTTGCCCTACGCTCATCGTGCCAGACCTTTTTAAGCTGCCCCAAGCGGTTTTTAGCTTGTTCGGAATACTCAGCTAGGTCGTCGTTCTCAAGCTCCTCAACTTGCTTTTGCGGGAGATTTTGCCTTTTCTGGTCTTGTGGTGGGGCATCATCAACAATCTCAATCTCAGGAGCTTCCTCTTCTACCTCTATTGCGGGTTCAATTGGAATGGTTTTTTCCAAATCCAGTGTGGTCATTTCTTCCATACCGTCCTCCCTATGCTCTCGTTATACCGCGTGGGTCTTGCACAACTGCCTCTACCGTATCGTCGTTTATAAGGCGAAATTCCCGCCCATGAATCTTAAGGCGTGTTCCTGCGTATGCGCGAGTAAGGACAAAATCACCCTCCTTACACCACGGCCCTGTGGGGAACCGGTCTTTATCGGTGTAAGCCGTGTCGCCCAGCTTGACTACAAAAAGAACTACCGTGCTATGTGTTTCAATGTTTACCGTAGCCTCGGCTTTCAGAATCCCGTTATCAAACTTGCTTTCAATCTCGGGTAACGCGCAGAGAATCTTAAAACCCTTAGGCTCAGGCAGTTGAGTTGCTTTTTGCTCGTCATTTACTTCCGTAACTTCAGTCATCGTCGTCCTCAGGTAATTTCGTAAGGTCTTTGAGCATAGCGACAGCCATTTGCAGCCCCCGTATCTGCCCACAAATTTCACGGTATTGCTCGTAACTTTTAGCGTTACCGCCCGCAAGGAACGTAGACAGGCTCCCCTGCTCCTCTTCGTATTTTGAAACTATCTGGCGTAGTGATTCTGAATCGACTTGCATCAGGCTCCTTTAGGGGGTTCAGTTTTGGGTATCGGTGGTTCTTTACTTTTTTCAGACTTCACCATTTCCAGTTTGTGTCTGGCAACTTCCATACCTACACGCATACCGTCCTTCTCGTCTTGCCGTCGTGCCGCATCCCTAGTCTTAGCGGTGTCCGCACCTAGCCGGGCACCGTCATACTCATTCTTACTCCGTAAGGCTTCTTCTTTAAGCCGTATATCGTCTGCTTTAGCTGCTGCGTCCATAAGGTCTTTCTTAGCCTTACGTTGCGCTTCCATCTGGTCAATCTGAAAACCTTGCTGCATAGCTTGAGCTTTTATCTGCAACTCTTGCTGTTGCATCTGGATCAACGGGTCTTGCTGTGCTTGTTGAATCTTCTGTTGTGCAGCTTCCGCAGAGTTCTTCTTCAACAGTTGTTCCGCAGCCTGTGCAACAAGGGTCGAAAGCTGAACTTCCACTTCGGGAGACAGCTTCTCTTCCGTTGACGGCATGTCGGCACCCAGTTGCTTCTCAATCTCTTTACGGTATTGAAACGCAACGTGTTCCGAAATATGGGCCATCGCCGCAGCGTGCATCTGCTGTGCCATTGGGTTTTGCCCCATCAACTGCGCTATCTTGGGGTCGTTCATAGCTGCCATATGAACACCGATATGCGCCTCATGGTTCTGGTAGATAAACGCCTTTACCGGTTTACCCGTCATGATGTTCATGTTCTCAGACACTGGGTCAACCGGTTTCTGGTCGTCGTCAATCGGCACTAATTTTTCCGCATTCTTGACACCTAGCGTCTCAATGACCTGACGATGCAGGAGGGGGAGGTTATATAACTGGGGTGCATCTTTTGCCAACTGCATGACTGCCTGATACTGCACAACCTTCTGTGCCATCGTAGATGCATTGGGGTCGGATACCGGCAGCACGGAACACATATCGTAGTCAGACTGCTTGGCCTTGCGACTGCCAATTTCCGGCTCGTAGTCATAATCCTCGGGGGTATTGTCCCGAATAATGTCCCGCAGAAGCTTGAACTCCTGCTTCATCGTGTAGTGAATCCGTGCCTGAACAGCGGACATCACCTTCAGCATCCGCTCCAAAATAGCTAATGTAGTCCCAACCGGGGACTGTGAGGACATATCGCTTGTCTTCAAGTCTGCTACCGCAGCAAACCTACGTCCGTCTTCAACGATCTGGTTAAGCAGCATCACCAAGGTCTGGCTCGGCTCCTTATAGGGGAGCAGCATGATGTTGTCTTTAAGCACACCACCGGGGATGTCTACGTCCTTAAACTCGCCGGGGGTTATCGGGGTGTCATCACCCTTGATGCGTAGCCCGCGAGTCTTCAGTCCACCCGGAAGGTTAGCCAGCGTCCCTGCATCCACAAGCTGCCGCAATAGTGAAGTGCTGGAAGTTGCGTGACCCCCAACCATATGGATTAACCCAAATGCGTAGAACCCAAACCCCGGCACATAGGAGTAATGCACAAAATGCTGGCGTTTAAGTTTGAGCTTGTCCTCTTCCCTCCAGTTACGCCGGATGGCAAGAACTTCCCCCGTGCCCTTCTCCAGAGTAACCACAAACGGCAAGGCAATCCCCGTAGGCTCCCCGTCCTCATCTACGTCCTCGTACCCGGTTAAGTCCAAGTCAACGTGCATCTCAAGCAACTGGAAGCGGTCATCAACCGTAGCCGACAACCCCTGCTCCTGTGCTTTTTGTTTCTCTACCTCATCAATAATCTGGGTAGGTTCCCCCAGATCAATATCCCGATAAAACCCTGCATCCTGCAACCGTAGAATTTCATTCGGGGTCTTACGCATCCGGTGCGTAACCCGCTCGGCTTGCTCCAGATTCGTTGCACCATAGGGCACAATGATGTCTTCTGCCGGGATAAACACGGCTGTCTGCCTATTCAGGGAAGGGTCAAAGTAAATCTTCTTGAATGCGTTACCCGCCAAACAGAGTGAGAACAAGAGCCGCTCATGCTCCGGGCGATACTCAATCATCCGCTCAGTCAACTCGTAGTTCATATCCTCAGAAACACGGATAGCTGCGTCGGCTTTCTCTTTAGTGTCTTTGCCCAGCACAGCCGTCTTTACCGGCCCCGCAGCAGGGAAGGTCTCCATGATTGTCTCGGACTGAAACTTAACCGCGCTCTCCATTAGAAGGGGGTGAAACACACCACACGCCCCCGCCCACGGCTCCGTACGTGCCTCATACTTAATACCCAGAAGCTTAAGCCCCTTGATGTAGGTATCAATCCAATCCTTGCGGCTCATTGAGTCCGCTTCGTAATCCTCAACCAACTCAGAGCTAAGTGATTGCAACTCCCGCTCGTCCATGTCTTCCGCAAGGTTAGCGTTGAAATCATCGCTAATTTCCCGCCCCGGCTCAATCTCAATCTCCATCCCGTCTATACCAATACGGACAGCATCCGGGTTCTCAATCTCAATCTCTATGCCCTGCGGGTCTTCTTGCTGGGTAAGTGCCTCTAACCCTTGCGGGGCTGCGTATATCGACTTGTCCACGTTGGTTGCCATGTTCTATCCTTTAGTAATATCCTGCATGACGCTTGGACTTAAAATACTTGATCGGGTCTTTTTCATCCGAGTCCAACCGCAGAAACCCACCCTGCCTGAATCGCATCAAAGCAAGTGTTGTTGCATCTACCAAGTCGTCATGATCCCCCGCAGGGAACGAAGCAACCTCATCCACCACCTCTTCAGCCCAGCGTGTCTGCGGTGCCCACACAATCCGTGAGGCAAACATATCCGAAACAGAGTTCAACCGGCTTATCTTGTCGTTACCCTTACTAGGGGTAAATTCCTGCACGATTATACCCATCGCACGAAGTTCGTATATAAGGGGCGCACCAGACGCCTTCTTCTCCACGATAAAGGCATCCGGCTTCCACAAGTTGTAATGGTCAAAGGCAACCCGCTTCAACTCAGGAAACTCCATCCTATCCCGGAAAGAGTTTAACAGTATTATATTTGCCCCACCCAGATGGGGCTTATCCGGCTCACCCTCAGGCCACCAGACCCCCCATGTCGTACAGGCGCTATAGTCAGCACGATTGTGTTTCTCAAAAGCGGTATCCCAAGTCTGGATAATAAAGTTGCATTTCGGGGGAGTCTCCCTGTCCCAGACCCGCCACCACTCCCGCTTGACGATGGCACCTTCTTCCGATGTGGGGTTCTGCTGATACTGGGCGTTCCACTGGTAGACCGGCATGGAGGCTTTGGTCTTAAGGAGGTCTTCCAGAGGCCATTGGTCAGGCCATAAGGACTTCTGGACTATCTCGATGTTGCCTTCTTCGTCCGTAATCTCCTTCTCCAGAATGGCTGGAAACTCCACTACCTCATACTGGTCAGCCTCCTCATTCATCACCATGTCTTTGACAACCCGCCCCGTCAGGTCGTTAAGTGCCCAGCGTGTCTGGACGATAGCCACCCGTCCCCCCGGCATCAACCGCGTTCTGGCTCCAGTAGTGAACCATTCATACGCTTTGTCGAATACGTCAAGGTTGCCGTTGATGATGTCCTGCTCGTTGTGGGGGTCGTCAATAAGTAACAAGTCTGCACCCCGCCCCGCGATTGCACCGCCAACACCGACTGCGAAATACTCCCCGCCGTGGTTAGTGTGCCACCGCCCCGCGCTCTTTGAATCCTGAGATAGCTCAACTCCACCCTTTCCCCCAAAAACAGCCTGATACTTCTCACTTGCAATCAAATTCCGCACCATCCGGCCAAAATCTATAGCCAAATCTGCCGTGTGGGACACCATCATCACCTTCTGGTCTGGATGATTACCCAAGAACCAAGCGGGAAAATAGAAAGAAACAAGGTAGCTTTTGCCAAATCTAGGGGCAATATTGACCGCAATCCGGTGTTTTACCCCGTTTGCAAGGTCTTCCAGCAGCGCAGCAAGCCGTCTGTGGTGGGCACCTACCTTATAAGTAGGGTCTATAAACTTTATAAACTCTAAAAGGGTTACTTTTGCCGCTTTTATAGCCCGTCTACGCTCCATTTCATCCAAAAGAACCAATACTTCCTCTTTTTGTGTAGGAGAAAGCCTATATAGGTTCTTCTGGATGTGCGACAGGGTTTCCGGGGTCATAGGGAGTAGATCAAAGCACTCAAATTAGGGGCATCTTTAGAGGGTTCCGGTGCTTCCGGGGACTCTTGCACCTCTTCTACGTCCTCTGGCTCCTCCTGCTCCACTGTGCCCATGTATTTCTCTATCTTCAGGCTTAACTCTGCATTTAGTTCGTCGTCTGTCTTGGTTTTATGAGTAATTTCAATGCGATCAGTGAACAAGCCCACATCTTTCATCTTACCCAGAAGCTCTAAAGCCCGTATCCGTATCCTGCCGTCCGGGTTCTCTGCCTCAAGCAACAGCTTATTCTTGGTGAACTCCCGAATACGCACGGCGCTATTTATCAACTCGTGTTCATACTCGGACAGCATGTTCTCCAAGTGACGCATGGAGGCATTGGGGTAGGTGGCGGCAACCGCAGGGGCAAACATAGGGGTCTTTGCCGTCGTTAGGGCAGCAAAAGCCTCTTGCGCTATCTCCTTCTCCTCTTCAGTAGGCTCCCCGGTGTCGTCTGGAAAGATCGCCTTTATCGTGTTACAGGCAAGACGAGCACGTTCCAATAAAGGGAGTTCGGAGATAGGAAAGCTGGTAATAGGTATATGCGCTTCAGGCGTAATTTGCATATCCTAGTATAGCGGGGAGGTAAATTTTTACAAGGGGGGTGGTTTCTAAAGGGGGGAGGTAAATTTTTACAAGGGGTGGGTTTTTATACGGAAGGGGGTGGGGGTGTGGGAGGTAGGGAAAAAAGAAGGGGGTGGGTTTCTAGGTTAGTGAGCACTAACTTATAGGGAAAATGTAAAAGTTGGGGTGTAATTTATGTAAAACACAGCATTTAGCTGACGGACGGGACTCCGAAAGCCATTTGGGTGCATGGGGTGGGGGTGGGGTCGCAGGGAAGGGGTAGGGCTAAACCGCTGTATTTAAAGTAAATTTTTTACTTACTACCTATTGACATCTCATAGGGTGAGTGTAGAATGGGAACTGTAGACAGTAAACCTCTCTCAAGGTTCTGGCCTACACGGGGAAACATCATGGCTAAAAAGCCTGTAGTGCCTGTAGTAAAAAGTGAATTGGTGTTGGCATTGGAAGCGGTCAATCCTACCGGCGACCAACTCAACCTTGTGTTGAGTTTTGCAGGCGAAGGTAAGAGAGCGGCAGTAGTTGTTACTGGCCGATTTATCGCAGGGTTGGACGATGCCGCAAGGGAAGTGAAACTTGGCGCACATCGTACTTCGCTTCGCACTGTTAAGGGAAAATTACTTTCCCTTACAGAACTAAAAATTGCGGACACAGTTGCGTATTCGCGTTACCAACAGTTGACAACTGCGACCGCGACGTTGAAGCAAATACGCGAAGGTAGTAAACCGAAAACGCCAAGCGTAGCAACAGGCGTGACGGTGTTCAGCGTAGCTACGCTGAAAGGTGCGCTTGAGATGTATCTGCCGAAAGTCAAAATGGCAGAATGGCCGCATGGGGCAGAATTTGCCGCGTGGGTTCAGCAAGGCATCGACCTTTGCAACAAGAAGTAACCACCTAGCCTCACGCCTCCGGGCGTGGGGCTTTTTTTTGTCCTGCGTTCGCAGGGCAGCCGACCGAACGAGGCGGGGGAGAGGGGGGCTTGGGCATCGCGCCCCCGCGATGCC
>Ga0114979_10003193_pt1 | contig 11031 bp, 10 predicted proteins | sample S_140625_EF_Meta_FD_87315 | JGI IMG/M metagenome (GOLD analysis project Ga0114979, IMG submission 87315) | Freshwater microbial communities from Lake Simoncouche, Canada to study carbon cycling - S_140625_EF_MetaG | ecosystem: Environmental > Aquatic > Freshwater > Lake | place: Lake... | reverse complement strand
GTCGTACCTGTTCGCAGGCGGCCATCCACCTCCGCAGCCTCGTGCTGGGTCAGGATCAGAACCAAGCCAAAGGTCGCCGCCGCAGTTAACGCGAACGCCACGCCAGCGCCAATGGTATTCCAGTGTGCTGCCGCACCGAGTCCTGATGCAGCGCCGAATACGTCGAGTGCCAGTGCCAGTCCCAGCAAGAGAATTGGCATCGCTTTGAGTACCATCGGTTCGGCCCGCTGGCGGTAGATCAGAACCGACCAGAGCGCGGTCCAGAGCGGATAGGTGTTGAAGGCGAGGAGCGCCAGCGCCACCGGCAGGCGCGCGACCGCGGCATAAAGACAGAGGCTCTGCACGGCCACCAGAGCGGCGATAGCGGGCAGGACTTTACGAGGGCGGGCCGCAATTTGCAGCGGAACGTTCTGGAGTTTGAGCAGAACCGCGACCACGATCGCGGTGATCCCACTGCGAAATGTTACTGCAGTCGCGACATCCACTCCGTCATTGAACGCAAAGCGCGCGGCGACGTGGTTGGCTCCCATCATCAGGGCGATGAGGAGCAAGGTGCCAAAGGCTCGGCCGGAAAGGGCTCTACGGGTTGGGGGCGGTGCCATTAATCAGCGCAGATGCGATGCCGAACCACTTACAATAGTACAGGCGGTTGCCGCCAGTGGACACCTCCTTCGGAAACCTTCATGTTTATTCCCCACGGCGTGATTCCCGCCTTGTTACTGCCCTTTTTTGATGACTTCAGCATTGATGAGGCGAGTTATCGCGCCCATGTCCGGGACGTCTCCAAGACCCCGGGGATTAGTGCGATCACCATCAACGCGCATGCATCTGAAGTCGGGTCGTGCACATTCGAAGAACAACACCGAATTCTGGAATTGACCATGGAAGAGGTCGGCGATCGCCTGCCCGTGGTTCACGGGGTCTACGCGGATGGCTCTTTTCAGGCGCAAAAGATTGCTGCGATGGCGACTGAGGGTGGAGCCTCGGCGCTCCTGGTTTTCCCCTCCGGAATTACAACTTTCGGTCAGCGCCCCGAAATGGCGGTAGAGCATTTCAAGCGCATTGCCGAGGTCTCGCCCCTGCCCCTCATTTTGTTTCAGTATCCGCTCGCAACGGGTCAGGGCTATCCGATGGCGACCTTGCTCCAGATCGTTGAGCAAGTTCCAACGGTGCGCGCGATCAAGGACTGGTCAGCGAACCCCCAACTACACGAGCGCCAGATCCGCGTGCTGCAGGGCCTCAACCCCGCGGTCAATGTGTTGACGACGCACAGTGCCTGGTTGCTGAGCTCGCTGGTGCTAGGGTGCAATGGGTTGCTTTCGGGCAGCGGGTCTGTGATTTCTGGCTTGCAGGCTGAACTGTATGCGGCTGTTCAGGCGGGGAATTTGCCCCTCGCCCAATCGCTCTCGAACCGAATTTTCCCCACTGCCGAGGTGTTCTACACCGATCCCTGGGTGGATATGCACAACCGAATGAAGGAAGCCCTGGTGCTTCTTGGCAAACTCCCTCGCGCGGTTGTTCGGCCGCCACTCATGAAAATCAGCGCCGCTGAAATCGCCCGGATTCGCACTGCTTTAGTGCAGGCTCAACTCTTACCAAGTTAGGAACCCCCATGTCAAAGAATCGCAAGAGCAACAAAGAAGCGAAGAAGCCTAAACAAGACCATACCGCGCTCAAGGTGCCTCAGAGCGATCCGATTCGAGCGACGGTGACCACGGCGATCATGCCGAAGGGAAAAGCCAAGTCAATCTAGAAGTTGTAGCGGGAATTCCACTCGACTTCTTCGATCAAGGCATCCGCGATGATTTTCATTGACGGAAATTCGTCTTTGCGAATTGTCTTGGCAAGCAGTTCAAGCTCCGCCTGCGCGGTCGAGTCTTTCAAGTGTCTGGCGAGCCAATACCACTGAAAGGCCTCGGTCTTGTGCTGGCTAAGAATCAGCGGGTTGGCGTAAAAAGCGCCCAGTTGCAACGCCGATTTCGCGTCCTTGCGTCGAGCTGCCTGTTCGAGTAACGCGAGCGCTTCGGTGGTTTGTTCCTCGGTGGGTTGCGGCTGTTCGAGCAGCGAGCGGCCCAGAAGAGACATGGCCCCGATGTCCTTGCGGGCTGCGATGCGCCAGATCGTCAACGCGACTTTGCGCTTGTCGGCGCCAAAAAGCCCATCCGCAAAGAGTTGTCCGACCAGGGCCATGTTCTTGTGGCTCAGCAGGGATTCCGTGTGGGACTCGAACACCGCGCCAGCCTCCGGGCGTAGTCGGTCGGGAATGGTCTTGGCGCGGGCCATTCCCAGCAACTCGACCATCGCCGAAAAGTCTTTTTTCCGAACGACTCGCGCCATAAAAACCCGCGCGGCCAGTTCTAAATTCCCAGTGATCAAGATTCGATGCGCGGAGGTCACCGAAATGGTCGCGGCCTCCCGATCGCGCATCACCGAGGCGAGGAGGTCACGATTGGATTTGGGACCCTCGGGTGCCGGAGACTCCGGTCGAGAGGGTGTCTTCGAACGCAATTCCGACGCCCAGTCCGTCGGCGAGGGCTCCGGGGCAAGCTTAAGCGTCGTGGATGGCTCGTGGGGAGGTGTGGCGATTCTCTCGATAGAGTGCACCACACCGGGTAATTCCAGAGCAAAGATCCGAACCGGCATTCGAATCATTTCGATCGATTTTTCCCCAAGGTCTGTGAATGCGCATTCGCCGACTTTGTTGTAGATTTCGCTGTGGACGATACCCGAGACCCAAATTCCCCCGGGGTCTGCGATTCGACCGATTTGGTTGGCCAAGTTGATCGCAGAACCCATTAAATCATTACCGTCAAAAATGACATCCCCGACATTGATTGCCATCCTAGCCCTCAGCATGCGTTCCGTAAGGGCGCCCAGATTACGTTTGTGGAGGGTTTGCTGGCAGAGTATTCCGAACTTCGCTGCATTCACGGGGCTCTGAAATTCAAAGAGGGCTTCGTTAGCGGTTTTGCTAACGACCCGCCCCCGGTAATCATCGAGAACTTTGGCGTAAACCTCTTTGAATTCATGGACCAATTCGATTGCCCGATCTTCGTCAATGTCGAGCAATTGTCGGTAGCCATCGACAGAAGCAAAGAGGATGGTGGTTAATTTGCGTTCCATAATTTCACAATTGGGGTTACTCGTTCGAACCGTACCCGACCCCTGCTCGGTCGTCAAGGGTTCTAAGGGAACACGTTATGCAGACTAATCGGGTCGGTCAGTTGGATCGAAGACTCATTGGCGCGATTGTTATCAATCTCGTGTTGTCGTGTATTTCGCTTAATTTTCTCAATACGTTTTTTGGTTGGGAATCCGCGCTAATTAAGCCTTTCGAAGGTCTGAACGCCCGGAACCTCTTTGCGTTTGGCCAGTTCATTGGCTTCGCCTTTCTCGCCGACCGCCTCATGCGGGCAACCCTGGGCGGCCAAGCGCAATCAGGCAAGCGCAAGAAAACGCCGAAGATTGCGCTATATTTTTTGCAGGCTCTGATATACGTCGTTTTTCTTTCGCTGGGTTTGCGCTTGGTATTTGGGCAGTCAGTTGAAACTGTTCTGGCCGCTTCGGGTATTTTTAGTCTGGTATTGGGATTTGCATTGCGTGGTCTGGTGTCTGATATTTTTTATGGCATTGCTTTGCATTTGGATGAAAATCTTGCACCGGATGATTGGCTTGAAATTTCGTATCGTGGGGTGGATTACGTAGCCCAGCTCGGCGAATTTGATTGGAGATATACCGTCTTGCTTGATTATGCCAATAACGCAATCATGATTCCTAATAGTGAATTTGCGCACATGGTAGTCAAGAATTTCTCAAGGCCAACTTCGGGAACGGAGTTTGTTGCAAAGCTTGAGATCCCTATCATGACTGACCATTTCCGTATTCTGGCGATTTTAAAGAACGCGGCAGAACATGCGGCTCAATTGGGCTTCATATCGGAGGTTCCAGGACCGTATGTGCGTCTGACGACGGTCACCCGTGGTGTCGGTCTTTTCAGTATTTTCTTCTGGCTGCCTCCCCAGTCCAACCGGTTTCGGGCGAGGCACTTTGTTATGGAGTCCACATTGGCCTTCCTTCGGGCCGCCGGTGTTTCCCTGCAACCGGTTTTATTTCAGCACCGATTGACGGATTTCAGCATGTCTGAAAATCCTTCGCAGGATGTAGTGCGGCAGGCGATTCTTGCAAAGGTGCCCTTTTTTGCTGGTTTGACGGAAACCGAGGTGAATGAACTCTCGGCAGGGGCCTTGGTGCGGAATTTTCGCCCTGGCGATACCGTGATTTCCGTCGACGAACCCGGGTCTTCGATGTTCGTGGTGGTGGAGGGGCGTCTTGACGTCTTTGTACCCGACGCTCGTGGGGGACAGCAGGCGGTGGGTCGCATCTGGCCCGGTGAGGTCTTTGGCGAAATGTCGGTGTTCTTGGGCGCGCCGCGCAAAGCGACCGTTATGGCGACCTGGACCACGATGGTGCTCGAAATCTCGAAGCCGACGATTGAGAAGATGATTCTCAGCAATCCTGCCTTGGTCAGGAGCTTTGCCACCGTGATTGAGAAGCGTTTGATGCAGAACGAAGCAGCGCTTGCTGATCCAAAAAACCACGGGCCGGCGGAAGAGTCAGGCGATCAAACTTTATTCAAGCGTATCGCCGCATTTTTTGGAATGTCTTGACGGTTATTGTAGAGCGCGACGCAGGTGTTCAAGGTGATCTCGACCGTCCTCTGTCAGTTCCAGTAATTCCACTGCAGGCGCCATGGCGGTTCTAGACCACTGCGACAACAGGCCTTTCCATTGAGCAGGAAAGTCGATCCATTCAGGTATTTCGCCGAGAACTCCACGGGTTTCGCATTCGTTCTGGCTGGACCAGTAGCGTAGAGCCGTCCAAAGTGGTTTGAGTTTGCTGGACTGATCTGCGTCACTCGCCAAACTGATGAGCCACGCCGCTCGGACCCTTTGGATCAGTTGGGTGTCAGGGGCCTGAAGCACGTTGGTGGCGCTTGTGACGCTTGTGACGTCGTTGACGTCTGGTCGATGATCGACCGCAACCGGTCCGAAACCACAGGCCTGAGACAAGGCGACGAGTTTGGCCACATCAACGCCGCTCACCGCTTGAGCGGCGCGTGCGCAAAGCGTAGCGCTTCGGTCATAAACCCAAGGCCACCAGCCATCGTTGGGGATTCCGAGCGGTAAGCGATCGTCTCCAGGCAGGGTATCTGCAAACGCCGCGCTATGGCACCAGACTGCGAGAAGAACGTGGCGTAACTCGCTTGGATCGACTTGCTTCGCGAGCACCCATTGGCCTTCAAGCGTGGCCAGAACCACCTCAGTTAAGTGAATCGCTCGGGTGACGCCATTAAAAAGCGCGTTGCATCGGTCAATCGTTTCGAAATGGCTGTGCGCGAACTCGCAGATTTGTGTGCGCTCCGTGTCCGTGAGTCGAGTGCCGATCCGCCTGTCAAGGTGGCGGATATAGCTCGCAAAGATCCAGTGATCTGCCTCATCAGGCATGCAACGACTCGCAATAGGCGATTGAATCGTTCAACGAATTAATCCAACGTTGCCCGTCTGGTGCTGCCGCCAGGGCGTCGAATCCGTCGCCGACCAGCGGTCGAATCATTTTGCTGATGAAATTTGGAAATTGTTCCAGAAGGCCGTGGTAATTTTTCAGCCCCATCACCTCGGCGGTTCCGCACTCGAGAAATTCCTCGTAAAGCGCAGGCAGTTTTCGGAGGTAATTCGGGTCCGCGAGCTGGCCAATGAGATCCGCCGCACGCACCATGTCCGGCCAGGAGAGGCGGCTACGCGGGGTGTCGCGGACTTCGGGTGGTGGCGGAAATCGCGTGTTTTCAATATTGTGTACGACCCTCCCAACATCGATTGTTCGGCTGTTCTTGAAATGCTCCAGAACGAATGCCATGCCGCGATCAACGTGAATTCGGGTCAGCGAGGCATCGGTTGCTCCGGGTGCCAATGGGAAAATCCCGCCCTCTGAACTGGCGACGACAGCCGAGGCACTGTCCTCATGGAAGAGTTTTTTCAGATAGCCGATGTCATGGAACAGCAGTGAAACGACGTAGGTTGTCCAATCTTCGGCGTCAATCGGGTCCCCAAGTTCTGCTTTGCCACGCAGGATATCCAGGCCCGCCAGCGAAACGATGAACGTGTGTTCACTGTTGTGATATTGGGTATCGGCCTGAGCGAGTGCCGTCATGGCGAAATCAGCCGACTCGAGAGCAGTCTGCAGCAGAGCGCTTTCGCGCCCGTCAAATAGGTGTCGAAATTGACTCTCAATCGCCGTTGAGAGGGTGCTCGACAGAATTTTCTGGGGCGAAAAATTTGCCATGAGTGCTTAGGTCCCTTAGTACTGCCGCCCACTCCAGCTGATTTCCTCCAGGAGGGCCTCGGCATTGATCTTGAACGAGGGAAATTCATTCCGGCTCACCGTCGTGACGACGCGTTCAAGACCTGCCTGCGCCTCGGGGACCTTTAGATGGCGACCGACCCAATACCAGTTGAACGCGGCTGCTTTGTCTTTGAGTGGATTGGCGGGGTCGCCGTAAAACGAGGCCAGACGCATGACCGCCTTGACATTTTTTTTTCGGGCGGCGGCCTCGAGCAACTTGAGCGCGTAAGCGACGTCGTTCGCATTCGGATGGGGCAAATCCAGGATACCGAACCCGAGACTCAACTGGGCCTCTGGGTTGCGCTCGGCTGCATGCTTCCAGAGGTGTAGCGCGACATTTTTCTGCCGCTCGCCCAAATAGCCAGAGTGCAGCAGGTTGCCGATCTGGGTTTGCTGGGTATGGTCCATCAGAACGCCTGACGCCGCTTCGAAGACGGCCGCGACGGCACGCTTTTGATCGGTCGGAATCATTTGTTCGAGGGCGAGGTGAATCAATTCCCGCAGCGACTCACGGTCTTTGTTGCGAACGGTCTTGGCAAGCAGCACCTTGATGACCTGATCATATGCACGGGCATTTCGCAGGCGCTTGAGCAACGAGACGGGGACTTCGGCTTTGGACTGGTCTTTCGCGATGACCTTCAACACCTCGGCCGTGCTGGAGGTTTCGGTGATCTCGTTGTTGCTGAACTTTTCCGCTGTTTTGGCTTCGACTGCCGACGCGTTGGCATTGGGGTTTGGTCGCGAGCCAGGTACGGGAATCGCAAAGATTTTGACCGGGTCTTTGATGTTCTTGAATGTTCGAGGGCCCGTGTCGACGAAGGTGACATGCGCGAGGGGCCCCTTGATGGCCTCGTGGACCAGGCTGCTCATGCTGATGCCGCCGTAGTCGGCCATGCTCTCAATCCGGGCGCCCAGATTGACGACATCGCCCATGAGATTGTCGCCCTGGACGATCACTTCGCCCCCGTGAATGCCAAAGCGGAACTGCATTGATGGCTTTGGGGTCGTCCGCAGGTTACGGTGATGAAGGGCTTCCTGACACTGAATCGCAAATTTGACGCAATCGACCGCGTCGGGAAATTCGGCCAGAACGCTGTCGCCGGCACTTCCAAAGATGCGACCGCCATAACTGGCAATCATCGGATCAATGATTGAGCGGCATTCGTCCAGCGAATCGAGGGTGCCTTCTTCGTCGAGGCCCATCATTTTGCTGAATCCGACCACGTCGGCACAGAATACGGTTACGCTTTTTCTAATCATTACACACTCGCCGCTTCAATGAACTGTGGGGCAGTTTACTACCGGGTCCGACGCTGCACCGAGTCTTTTAAGGTGGATGCTGGAGCGGTGGATGCCGACGGGGTGGACGCCTGATATCTGGCCTCCAGAACCTGCAGTTGCGCACGCTGCTCGGCTGAAGGCTGGCTCGGAGCGTCGGGCGATCGATGGCGGCGTACGACGGATCGCCAGACCAGCAATAAACCAAGGGCTAAAAGGACGAACGGGCCGACCCAGAGTACGGAATTCGTTGTCGAAAACGGCGGGTCGTAGAGCACAAAATCACCATACCGTTCGACCATATATTGCTTGATCTCGGTATCGCTTCGGCCCGCCCGTACTTGTTGGATGACTTGTTGGCGCAGATCGATGGCTAGACCTGCGTTGGAGTCGGCGATGGTCTGATTCTGGCAGACCAGACAACGCAGTTGCTCGGTGAGCGTGCGCACCCGCGCGATCTCGGGACTGTCAACGGGCTCACCCGTGCGGGTCAGTTCGTTGACCGGCGCCGCGGATTTTTCGGGTGTCGTAGCGTTGGTGGGATTTCGCTCGGTGCTCATCGGCGTTGCCCGATTCAGGGGTTGGCTGCCAGCAACGGGGCAACATGCTGGTCAAAAAATGCGTCGTCGATCGGGCCCACATGACGGTACGTAATGACGCCCTGTGGATTGATGACGTAGGTCTCGGGAACCCCATAAACGCCGTAATCGATCCCGACCTGGCCATTCAGGTCGAGTGCGATCTGCCGGTAGGGGTCGCCGTGTTGGCGCAACCACTGAGCCGTGGCCGCGGGTTCGTCTTTGTACGCCAGTCCGATCAGGTTGAAATCCGTTCGCTTCGAGAGTTTGAGCAATTTCGGGTGCTCAATCACGCAGGCGGTACACCAGGATGCGAATACATTGATGACCCAGACTTTGCCCAACATCGATTGGGTCGAAAACACCTGATCCGACCCAAGGGTCGGCACTTCAAAGCGGGGGGCTGGCTTGCCCTGGCGAGCCGACGGCAAGTGTCTTGGATCAAATTCAAGTCCTCGAGCCAGCACGATCACGAGCAGTGTAAAAATCAGGAGCGGCAGTCCTAAGCGGACCCAACGCATCATCGCGCGGGCTCCGCAACAACGGGTCGGACGCGCAGGCGCTGATAACGCTTGTCAAAAAGCGTGATGATCCCGCCAAGCGCCATGAGCGCACACCCCCACCAGATCCAGTTGATAAAGGGCTTGAGGTACATGCGTACCGTCCAGGCTTGGTCGGCCGGGCGAGCGGTTGCGCGCTCGCCAGCGACGGGTTCACCGAGCGAAACGTAGACATCGCCAAAGAACCCAGCTTCGATGGCCGCCTGAGTAATGACCTGTCCGCCGGCGGTGAACTGACGCTTTTCAGGTTCGATCAGGGTGATCTCCCGACCGCTCCCGCGCGTCAGTTCAAATACGCCGTGCCCCGCCTGATAATTAGGCCCGGGGACCGAGTCGACGCCGATGAAGGTGAGGCGCCATTCACCCAGACTTTCGGTCTGACCCGGGGCCATCACGAGGTCGCGCTCCACTTCATAGGTCTTGACCAGCGTCACGCCGGCCACGAACACCGCGATACCGAAATGGGCAACGATCATTCCCCAGTAGGACATACCGAGTTGCCGCGCGCGATCGGCAATGAACGGCGATCCACCGTTGCGTCGGAGCTTGGCCAGTTGCTCGCGCGCCTGTGCCACCGTCGCATAGGCGAGGGTGGTGGCGGCGGCTAAGCCCAAGACGAGTAACAGACTGGGTTTGCCCCAGCGCCAGATCGTGAATCCGGTGACCGCCATCGCACCCAACAAGGGCCAAACCATCGCGCGCATCGCCTGGGCCAACGGCATCGACTTCCATTGGCTGTAGGGGGCGATCGCCATCAGCCAGACCGCCGGCAGTAACAGTGGAGCAAACACTGCATTGAAATACGGGGGTCCGACCGACATTTTGTTGCCCGTCAACACTTCGACCACGAGCGGGTAGAGGGTTCCCAACATGACGGCGGCCAAGGCCGACACCATCAGGACGTTGTTAATCAGGAGCAGTGATTCGCGGGACCGCCAGCTGAACTGGCCGCCGAGTCCGACCCTACCGGTTCGGGCTGCATAGAGCACGAACGAAAATCCGATGACGAGGACCAGGAGAGCGAGGATCAAAATGCCGCGCTTAGGGTCGGCAGCAAAGGCGTGCACCGAAGTCAAGACGCCTGATCGAACCAGAAAAGTGCCCAGGAGCGACAAGGCAAAGGTCACCATCGCAAGCAGTACGGTCCAGCTTTTAAGGGCATTGCGTTTGTCAGTGACCGCGAGTGAGTGAATCAGCGCGGTCCCCGCGAGCCACGGCAACAGAGAGGCGTTTTCGACCGGATCCCAGAACCACCAGCCGCCCCAACCCAGCACGGTATACGCCCACCAGCTTCCGAGCAGAATGCCGACTGTCAGAAAGGACCAGGCCGCATTGGCCCATGGCCGCGACCACCGCGCCCATGTGGGGTCCAGGCGGCCCTCGAGTAGCGCTGCGACGGCAAACGCGAAACTCACGGCGAACCCCACGTAACCCATGTACAGCAAGGGGGGGTGGCTCACCATGATGGGGTCTTGCAGGAGCGGGTTCAGGTCACGCCCGGACAGCGGGGCCGGCAACAGGCGTGCGAATGGATTGGAGCTCGCGAGCAGGAACCCGACGAATGCAAACTGCAGGACCAGCAGCACCCCGAGAACGCGGATCCGAAAGCCCGGAGCGAGTCGGCTAGAAAACAAGGCAACCGCTGCCGTCCAGCCCGAGAGCATGAGTGTCCAGAGCAGTAACGAGCCCTCGTGAGAACCCCAGCTTGCCGCAATTTTGTAGGGTAGTGGCAGCAGGATGTTCGAATTTTCAGCAACGTTCTGGACCGAAAAATCACTCAGGACAAAGCTCGAGACGAGCGCACCAAAGGAGGCCAGGATCAGGCTGAATACCAGGACCGAGGTGCCGGCCATCGAACGGGCGAGGCTCACAAGGGGGGGCTCAGGGCGCGTGACCTGCCACAACCCAAAGACGCCTGTCAGCAGAGCGAGCGTCAGCGCGAGCGAAAGTGCGAGTTGGGCGAGTTCAGGAATCATTGGGTGAGCTTGGGTGGCATGTAATTTTCATCGTGCTTGGCGAGAATTTCGCTGGCCACGAACGTTCCATTCTCGAGGCGCCCCTGCGCGACAACCCCCTTCCCTTCCTTGAAAAGGTCGGGTGTGATTCCGGTGTAGGTGACTGCGAGAACGTTGTGTTGGTCGGTGACCCGAAAGCGCATCGACAAACCATCTCCCGTGCGAACAAGGCTGCCTTCCTCGACCATGCCACCGAGCCGG
>Ga0114979_10003190_pt1 | contig 11038 bp, 10 predicted proteins | sample S_140625_EF_Meta_FD_87315 | JGI IMG/M metagenome (GOLD analysis project Ga0114979, IMG submission 87315) | Freshwater microbial communities from Lake Simoncouche, Canada to study carbon cycling - S_140625_EF_MetaG | ecosystem: Environmental > Aquatic > Freshwater > Lake | place: Lake... | reverse complement strand
TAACTAATACGTCCACTTTAGGGATTCCAGTTTTTTCAGAAATTTGATTGATAAGATCAGACTTTCTCATGAAGTTTAATTTTGGTGTTCGGTATTAAAAATAAATTAAATTTTACCTTTCTGCAACTATATTCCAATATTTTTATCCTTTTTAGCCCATAATTCTAAGCTTATATACATATAAATTATTTATATATAATATTATATAAATGTGTAATAGCTGAATTTAAGTCCAATTTGAATGTATTTTCCCAATTTTAATCCATTTTTGTCCTCATGCCAAGCCCTTTTACCAATTTGCTTTTAAAGTGGAATCAAAATGAGAACCATCGACCCATGCCTTGGAAGGGGGAGAAAGATCCCTATAAAATATGGCTAAGTGAGATCATTTTACAACAAACCAGGGTCGAACAGGGTTGGGCCTACTATGAAAAGTTCCTAAAAAACTTTCCGACTATTTTTCAATTGGCTGCGGCCAAGGATGAAAAAGTTTTTAAACTCTGGGAAGGATTGGGTTATTATAATCGTTGTAAAAATTTATTATTTACCGCTAGGCATATTGTAAAAGAGTACAAAGGAAAATTTCCAAATACCTATGAAAGTTTATTATCATTAAAAGGAGTAGGTCCCTATACTGCATCGGCCATCGCTTCATTCGCTTATAATTTACCTCATGCAGTGGTAGATGGAAATGTTTTCAGGGTTTTTTCAAGATTTTATGGCATTTCCACAGCCATTGATACCAAGGAAGGCATTGAAATTTTTAATAAAATTGCTGCGGATAATTTATCAAAAAAGCAAGCAGGCATCTTTAATCAAGCCTTGATGGACTTTGGAGCCACTGTTTGCAAACCCATGGCAGCGCTATGTCCTAGCTGTGTGATGCAAAAAAAATGCGTAGCCTTTACCCAAAACCAAGTGAACCTACTTCCTGTTAAATTAAAAACTATTCGAAAGAAAAACAGGTTCTTTGATTTCTTCGTTTTTAAACAAGGCGACCAATACTTAATTCAAAAAAGAGGTTTAGGAGATATCTGGTCCAACTTGTATCAATTTTATTTAATTGAAAATGAAAAAGGGCCAGCCATAGATAAAAAATATATTCAAAAATGTATCTTAGAGCCATTAGCCATTTCTAGAGAAAATATTATTACCCTTCTGTCCTCTTCTGTTTACAAACAGACTCTTACACACCAGCAAATAGAGGCAAGATTTATACTTGTCACCTTAGACAAGATGCCTGCTCTTTTTGCCAAGGCCTTATGGGTTAAAAAAGAAGGGTTTAAGAAGTATCCATTTCCTAAAATCGTTAACGATTTTTTAAAAATGGCAATGGCTAAGGGGAAAACGGGTTTTTCTTTGTAAAAATGGTAACTTTCCAACATAAATTCATCCACTTTGGAAACGCACTCGGGACCTTTATTTAATTTACTTACAGCCAATATGGCTAGTCTGCAGCAAGACAGTGGTTTGTTTATTTTAATTTTTATTTTATTGTTTTTATCCTTTGTGATTGCAGGGTCTGAAGTGGCTTTCTTTTCTTTATCGTATAAAGACATCCAAGTTTTAAAAACAAAAAATTATAAACCCTTTCAAAGAATTGTTGCTTTATTAGAGGATCCTAAAAAGTTATTAAGCTCCATGCTTATTGCAAATAGCTTTATTAATATTTGTATTATTTTAATTGCGAATATTTTAATTGATCATTTTTTTATTTTTGATAGTATTGCTTTTCCTGCACTTGAGTTTATCATTAAAGTGGTCGCGGTTACTTTGCTGCTTTTATTTTTTGGTGAAATTTTACCTAAGGTAATGGCTACTCAAAATAATATTCGTTTTGCCCAAGACTTTGGTTTTATTATTCAAGCAGTATATACTATTTTTTCAAAGCCTAGTGGCTTAATGGTAAAATACACCAACATTATTGAAAAAAAATTAGAGCAAAAAAGAATAGGCAGTTCTTATAGTATGGAAGAACTAGACCATGCTATTGAATTAACCACTTCTCCCAATAATCAAGCCAATGAAAAAAGTATTTTAAAAGGTATTGTGAAGTTTGGTAATATTTCTGTGAAACAAATCATGAAAACAAGACTAGATGTTTGTGGTGTAGATGCCTCTATTTCTTTCGATGAATTATTAGCACATATTAAAGAGCATAATTATAGTCGTTTTCCCATTTACAAAGAAGACTTAGATACGATTGCAGGCATTATTCATACCAAGGATATTATTCCGCATATTAGTGAAAATGCTAGCTATGATTGGAAGCCCTTAATTCGCCCTGCCTTTTTTGTACATGAACAAAAAATGATTGAAGATTTATTAAAAGAGTTTCAATCAAAGCGTATTCACTTTGCCATTGTAGTGGATGAATTTGGTGGAACCAGTGGTATCATTACTTTAGAAGATATTTTAGAAGAGATTGTGGGTGATATTAAAGATGAATTTGATGAGGAAGAGTCTATGATAAAAAAAATAGATGAGTATCATTATATCATTGAAGGAAAAACAACCATTATTGATTTTTGTAATTTTATAGAAATAGCCACTAATTATTTTGATACTGTAAAAGGAGAAAGCGATACAGTGGCGGGTTTGTTTTTAGAATTAGCAGGAGCCTTTCCAACACTTCAACAAGTGGTTAAGTTCAAACAATTTAGTTTCACAGTACTTGAAATTCAAAAAAATAGAATTCATAAGGTTCAATTAATTATTACGCCATTGCCTACTCAAAATATTGAAAATGGCTAAGGGAAACAGTGCAGTACTTACTTCTTTATTTTTTAGTTTATTAATTTTAGCGGCTTGTAATAGCCCTTATACCATTAAAAATAAAGGCTATTCGAAGCTTTCTTTTCCTGCAAAGTCTTACCAAGCATTTGATCAAGCATCAGCCCCTTATAGTTTTGAATACCCCACTTATGCAGTTATTGATGATGATGTAAATAAACAAAGAACAGGCTTGCAAAAAGGAAAATGGTTGAACATTCGTTTTCCAGGTCAAGAGGCGACAATTTATGTAAGTTATATAGCCATGCAGCCAAAGCAATTAGACACTTTAATTAGAGATGCCTATACTTTTGCGAATAATCATAACAATAGGGCCAGCTCTATTGCCGACTCTTTATTTCAAAACGCTCAAGGGGTAGAGGGTGTTTTCTTTAGCATTGGCGGTGAGGTAGCCACGCCTTATCAGTTTTTTTTAACCGATTCTACCCATCATTTTTTTAGAGGTGCCTTGTATTATGATGCAACGCCCAATCAAGATTCTTTAGCACCGGTGAATTCATTTTTGCTAGCAGACATACAGCATATTTTGAATACATTTAGATGGAAAAAATGATATCTTTATACAATAAATTTTTCTAATGATTATTATTGACAATGTTTTAGTGAGCGACTTACTTGTAGAAGAACAATTTGTTTGTGACTTATCTAAATGTAAGGGGGCTTGTTGTGAAGACGGTGATGCCGGCGCACCGCTGGACAATAAAGAAAAAGAGTACGTGAAGGAGTTTTATGAAAAAGTAAAGCCCTATATGACCAAGGAGGGTATACAAGAAGTGAAAGAAGTAGGTCCTTATTTATATGATCGTGAATTTGGTTGGGTAACACCTACTGTTAATGGTGCCATTTGTGCTTATGGCTATAAAGAAAAAGGGGTGATTAAATGTGCTTTTGAGCAAGCCTATAATGATGGCAAGATTCCATGGAAAAAACCCCTTAGCTGTCACTTGTTTCCCATTAAAATTCAGAAAAGCAAGTCAGATCCAACTAAGGAATATGTCAACTACGAGCCTCGTGAAGATTTATGTAAATCGGGCTGTTCCTTAGGGGTAAAGCTAAAAGTGCCTGCCTACCAATTTCTAAAGGAATCCATTGTTAGAAAGTATGGGGAAACATTTTATGAGACCTTGGATGCCACAGCGAAGCATCTTAAAAATAAATAGCTATTTTTGCTCTAATGGAAAGCATTTACGCAGCATCATTTCTTGAAAAAAGTACCGCCAAAGCGATTGATAAAGCGCATCACAAAAAAATCAATTTTAATATTGGTAAGTACAATGCTGTAGTACCAAAAGGCAAAGAACAATTCACCGATTTAAACCGCGTGAAAGAACTAGCCAAGAATAAAAAATGGGAAGCCATTGAACATTTAGATTTATACTTAAATCAATTCGAAGAACAAATTACCAAAAGAGGGGCTAAGGTATTATGGGCGGAAGACAGTGAACAAGCTTTAAATTTTATTGGAGAAATTTGTAAAGAAAAGAATTGTAAATCTCTTGTAAAAAGCAAGAGCATGGTTACAGAAGAAATTCATTTAAATAATTATTTAGAGTCGATAGGTATTGAAAGTGTGGAAACAGATTTGGGAGAATACATTCAACAATTGGATGGAGAAGCGCCTTATCATATAGTAACGCCTGCTATGCATAAAAGCAAGGAAGATGTTGCAAAATTATTTAATGAAAAATTAGGTACCGATATAAATTTAACACCAGAGCAATTAACCCTGGTGGCTAGAAAAAATTTAAGAGAAAAATATGTGCAGGCTGAAATAGGCGTAACAGGTGCAAACTTTATTATTGCCGATGTGGGTGCCATTGCTGTTACAGAAAATGAAGGGAATGCCCGTTTATCGGTGGCTTGGCCTAAAACGCATATCGTCATTGTAGGTATTGAAAAAATGATTCCTTCTATTGATGACCTTGGATTATTTTGGCCTTTACTAGCAACTTATGGAACAGGACAACAAGTTACTGTATACAATAGTATTCTTTCTGGTCCAAGACAAGCTGGTGAAACAGATGGCCCGGAAGATATGTATGTTATTTTATTAGACAACGGACGTACCGACTTACTAGCCAATACAAAAAGTAGAGAAGCCTTGTATTGTATAAGATGCGGAGCATGTTTGAATGCTTGCCCCATCTATAAAAATATTGGTGGCCATGCTTACGATACCACTTACAGCGGGCCAATTGGAAGTGTTATTACACCTCATTTAAGAGGTATGCATGACTATAAACATTTAAGTTATGCTTCTAGTCTTTGTGGTAATTGCACAGAAGTATGTCCCATGAAAATAAATTTACACGAGTTATTACTTGAAAATAGAAAAGAGGCGGTGGAATTAGGGGAAGCAAGTTTCACTGAGAAATTTGCATGGAAAGTTTGGAAACAAACTTCTATGAACCGAAAACTAATGAATCAAGGCAATGCACCTATCAAAAACTGGGTCATCAATAAAATGTTTAAAGGATGGAGCGCTCAAAGAGCTCCTCTTGAATTTCCTACCAAAACATTTAATCAACTTTGGAAAGAAGGGCATAAGAAATAAGGGTATAAAAATAAGATTTCACTTCAACTGCATTCTTACATCCCGTCCGCATCGGAAATAGCTTCCACCGGATCTTTCTGATTTTTCAAGCTTCTATTTACTAAATACACACCAATAAGGGTACAAATTGTTCCAGCAATACTGGTAAAACTCATTTTTTCATTTAAGAGTAAAGAGCCCACCCAAATGGCAACAATTGGATTGATATAGGCGTATAATGAAGCAATCGCAGGGTTTAAGTTTTTCATACTATAAATAAAAGCAATGAATGCAAAGACCGATCCTCCAATAACCATATAAATAATCACGCCCCAAGAAATGGCGGGAATTTCATGTAGTGCAATATAATTACCAGTATATAATGTAAATAAGCCCATAGTAACTGCACTTATAAGCATTTGCCAACCAATGGAATAATAGGCATTCATATTTATTTTATTCCTTGAAATAATAATAGAACCCACACTCCAAGTAATCATGGCAAATAAAGATAAACCTACGCCCAATGCATAATGTGTGCCATGTACAAGTAAACTATCCTTATAAAAAATAAAGGCAATACCCAATAAACCCAATAACAAACCAACCATGGTTTGTGCTGTAATTTTTATGGCTTTAAAATAAAAACGTTCAATGAGTACGACCGACAAAGGATAGAGCGCTGCAATTAAAGCGGCAAGTCCACTGGTAATAAATTGTAAACCATAAGTGGCAATTCCATTAGAGGATACAAACATTAAAAATGCCATGGGTATTAACCAAAGAAATTGTTTTTTGGTGGGAAGACCTTCACCCCTTAATAAAAAAAAGCTAACATAAATACTGCCCCCTAGTAATTGGCGAATACTGGCTAATTCAAAAGCAGGCATATGCGATACGCCCATTTTACTAGCCACCCAAGTGGTTCCCCATACAAGACTGGTAACCGTTAAGGCTAAGTAAGCTTTTTTTTGATGAGCCATGGGGCTTTGCTTAATGTTTGAAATGTCTTTGTTCTGTCATCACCATGGCAAGTCCGTTGGCTTTGCAATAAGCCACACTGTCTTTATCTCTTACGGAACCTCCTGGTTGTATATAGGCTTCAATGCCTTCTTCATGTGCAATTCTTACACAGTCATCAAAAGGGAAGAATGCATCTGAGGCTAATGTAGCACCCTTTAAATCAAATTTAAATTGTTTTGCTTTTTCAATGGCGTGACGAAGAGCATCTACTCTACTTGTTTGACCACAACCTTTACCCACTAACTGCGTATCTTTTATAAGTGCAATGGCGTTGCTCTTTAAATGCTTGCAAATAATATTTCCAAAAATTAAATCTTCTCTCTCTTTATCAGTGCAAGCTCTTGCACCTACCTCTTCCCATTTGCTATAATTCCCAATGTCTAAACCTTGTTCTAAAGTTCCGTTAAGGATAGATTTTTTTTGAGTAGGATTAAAACTTACTTCATTTTTTAATTCAAGCAAGATTCTATTTTTCTTAGCTGTTAAAATAACTAAGGCAGCAGGATCAAAGCCTGGCGCTATTAAGACTTCAAAGAAAATTTCTTGAATAGCTTCTGCTGTGGCTAGATCCACAACCGCATTGGTTACTAGCACACCGCCAAAAGCACTTTCAGGATCGCCTGCCAAGGCTGCTTGCCAACTATCAAATACATTATTTCTTTTAGCTACACCACACACATTGGTATGTTTAATAATAGCAAAACTTGTTAAAGGTAAATCTGCAATTAAGGCAATGGCAGCATCAACGTCTACTAAATTATTATAAGATAATTCTTTACCATGTAATTGTGTAAACCAATCTTCTAAGTTGCCATAAAAAGTTGCTACCTGATGTGGGTTCTCTCCATATCTTAAAACTTTTCCATTCGCGGGGTTAAAGTAATTACTAATAGCAATATCATAATGCATCACTACTTCAAAAGCCTTAGCAGCAAAGGACTTTCTTTGCTCAATGGTAGTCGTTCCTTTTTGGTCTATGAGTATTTGATTCAATTTAGAGTAGTCGTCTTTAGCGGCAATCACCACTAAGTCTCTGAAATTTTTACCAGCCGCTCTTATCATAGAAGGCCCACCAATATCAATTTTTTCTATAATTAATTTTTCTTCGTCAGTACTTTTTAATGTTTCTTCAAAAGGGTATAAGTCTACAATCACTAAATCTAAAGCAGGAATTTTATACTGTTCCATTTCTTTCAAGTCTTGGTCCTCATACCTTCTCCCTAGAATACCGCCAAAAATAGAAGGGTGTAAGGTTTTTACTCTTCCTCCTAAAATAGAGGGGTAACCTGTTACTGTTTCCACTCCTATACATGGAATGCCCAATTCTTCTATGAACTGTTGAGTACCACCAGTAGAATAAATGGTAATATTTAAGTCATGTAAGGTTTTAGCAAGTGGGGCTAAACCGTCTTTGTAAAAAACTGAAATTAAGGCTGATTGTATTTTCTTTTCCATAAGCAAAGGTAAGCCCTTCTTATTTTTTGCCTCCTTTTGCTTTTCCACAAAAATTAGGCTAGACTGAATAACTTTAGCATACCATAGATGCAAAAGATACCCAAAATATAGACTAGCCATTTAGCCTTTCTTGAATAAAGCCAAGCATATATTAGTAGTAGCGCCAAGTAATATAGTATTACTTGCCCTAGTCCAAATGAAATATTCAAAGGCCGATTAATAGGCAGGGTATCTAAATAGCGAATGGCTTTATTCATACCTATTATATATTTTTCTATTATTTGTCCTCCTATTTGAGGAAGTCCCATAATGTTTGGGCTAATGACTAGTAGGGCTAATGCATATAAAAGAAGGGTACTTATGGGTACCATGATAAAATTACTAATGAGTACCAAGGAAGCAAGATTATGAAAATGATAAAGTAAAATAGGCAGGGTGGTTAATTGTGCCGCTATGCTTACACATATATTATTCCATAAAAAAATAAAAATAGGATTATCCATGGGTATCATTTTATTGAATAAAGGAACCAACAAATGAATTCCCAAAATGGCAGCATAAGACAATTGCAAGCCTATGTTCTCTAAATTTTTTATATCAAATAATAGTAAAATTAAAACACCCCCTGCCACCACATTTAAAGTATATGAACTAGCGCCTAAAAATTTGCCAATGTAGTAGATACTAAAAAATACGGCAGCTCTTAGAATGGATGGGCTTGCGAAAGCCATGAGGGTATAGGTCCATACACAGCTTAGTACCATAATAAGTTCTATTAGGGTAAAAAATTTATTGCGGGGCAGCCAAAGAGTGATGCGTAAAATATTTTTAAATATAATTTCAAGATGCATACCACTAATGGCTATTATATGAATAATGCCTAGTTGTCTGTAGGCATTTATTAATTCTTTATTAGCGTTGGACTTGACGCCCAATAATAAGGATTGTGCAAATACATTGGCCTCAGTGGATTTTATAGTATCATTTAATTTATGTATGACTGCATTTCTACAAAACACAATTAATTTTTCGGGATAAGGTATTTGAAATAAATTTCTATCATTAGTTATAAAAAACAGTAAAATACCCCAGCTAAAAAGTATAAGGTATAGGGCGATGCCTTCTATAATTTTGGCATGGGGACGAGCAGCAATAGTAGTAGGATCAATGAAGGGGCGAATACTAGAGCTACAAATAATGAATTGTAAAAAAATAACTGACAATAATAATAAATAACTAGCCTCGCTAATGCTTATTGCGATTAGCTCTTGTAGAAATAGTTTTGCAAAAACAAGCCCTGCTAATAAGAGGCTGGCTATAAATAATAAGGGATGCGCTGCTTTGAAATGCTGAGAAGATTTTTCCATGCAGCATACTAGCTCATTTTTTCAATTCTTTTAATGCGGTAAATACGTACTTTATTAATTTCTTAGAACTAGTACTTGGCTAGGTGCCAATTAAAAAAATAACTAATTTTTTATGAAGCTCCGGCAATTTTGCTTTCCAGTCCGCCATGGTAGCGGTAACAATAGATTCGGTAGGTCCCGTAATATCCACCCCAATACATAATTTTGTTTGGGGCTTGCAAGTATTTAAAATAGTTTCTAATAGTTGGTTATTGCGATAGGGGGTTTCTATAAATAACTGTGTACAATTTCTTTGAATGGCATCGGCTTCCAATGCTTGAATTTTTTTCTTTCTTTCTGTTACATCAATAGGTAAATAGCCATGAAACTGAAACAAGTTACCATTCAAACCACTGGCCATTAAGGAAAGTAGAATAGAAGAAGGCCCTGTATAAGGTTTAATGGAAACACCCATTTCTTGTGCTGCGGCTACTAGTATTTGTCCAGGATCGGCAATGCCAGCACAGCCTGCTTCTGAAATAATGCCAATATTTTTTCCTTGCTTTAGTAAATCCTTAAAGGCCTTTATTTGTTCGGCCTCCACTTTGTGAATAGGATACCAACTATAATTATCAATCACCATTTCCTTCCATAACTTTTTAAAAAAACGCCTTGCTGTTTTTTCTTCTTCTACAAAAAAGGCGTCACACCCCTCAATCCATTTTACGATATCAGTAGGTAAGGCTTCCCAGCCTTCTTCATGTAATATCATGGGTAGTAAAAAAACTTTTCCTTGGCTCATTATGCTTTGTCTTTAAGTTCTTGTGTATTTAATTGTGCTGCGATAAGTGAATAAAAGGGGGCGGTAATCCAACCTATAATAGGCAGCAGGTGCATCATATAAAATAATAGTCCATTACCAATGGGTAAACCCTTGTGGTTATTGACATAGCTAGCCGTGGCTACTTTGTTTTGTTTTTCTGTAGCCAACCCGTAATCAAGCATAGCATAGCCAAAGAAATAACATTCTAATATAATAGTAAAAAAAGGAGTGAACCAGCCTACAATAGGTAAAGTGCAAATAATGACTATGGGAATGAGGTAGACTGTTTGCCATAATAAATTAGTGACATTCAATAACCAAGCCCTTAATAATAATTTTTGATAAGCTTTTCCATTAAATACAAAGACTTCGTTTTTATTGATGGCTTCGATGCGTAAATGAAAATAGGAGAAGTAAGGAGCAAATAAAAACAGAAATAAATATTTAAATAAGGCAAAATAAAACAAGAGTAAGGTGAAAGATAGCCAGAAACTACCCATGGTAATAAAAAAGCCAATTAAGTCGCTGCTTAAATTATCTACCCAAGACTTTAATCCAGTTCTTAAAATTATTGACTCAATAAATAAACTGGAATATTGACTAAAATAGTTCATGCCTACTAAAAACAAATAAGCATAGATAATACCGGGTAGGATCATCCACTTCCACAACTTATGTTGAAGAATAAAACGGTGTGCTGTAAAATAAGCACGGATGGCTAGAATGAGTTCTTTAAGCAAATGATAGTTTTGCTAAAGATACGAACTAGTCTTAATCTAGAAGGGATTAGGATTGCATTTTAGTACCGTAAGCAAGATCTCCGGCATCGCCTAAGCCTGGTATAATATAGCTTTTATCGTTCAGGGTATCGTCAATATCTCCGCACCAAATAGGAATCTCTTTTCCAAGTGCAGCTTGTAGCTTTTCTATACCTTCTTTGCTAGCAATAGCTACTACAATATGCAGTTCCTTGGGTTTGTATATTTTAGTAAGCGCATGAATGGTTTGAATCAAAGAAGCGCCGGTGGCCAACATGGGGTCGGAAACAATAACAATTCTATTATT